>Ga0209137_1004576_pt1 | contig 10924 bp, 5 predicted proteins | sample SaaInl5LU_22_DNA_FD_184642 | JGI IMG/M metagenome (GOLD analysis project Ga0209137, IMG submission 184642) | Marine microbial communities from expanding oxygen minimum zones in the Saanich Inlet - ESP_105LU_22_DNA (SPAdes) (version 2) | ecosystem: Environmental > Aquatic > Marine > Intertidal...
AATGAACATGATTTAATTAATGCTATAAAAAATGTTCAAAAAGTTACAAATAATGTTCTAGTGGAAAAACATATCTTGGGCTCAGATACAAGATGCCAAGTAATTGATGGTAAAGTGGTTTGGACTGTAAAGAGAACGCCCGCCTTTGTAATAGGAGATGGAAAAAATACTATTATAAAATTAATAGAAAATGAAAATGAAAACAGAAAAATAAGTATCAGTAATAATAGTTCTCATGGATTAATACAAATCAATGATGACTTACATAAAACTCTTTCGAAACAACAATTAGAAATATCTGACACTCCTGCTAAAGGTCAATTTGTGGCGTTATCATTTATTTCAAATGTATCATCAGGCGGATTGCCAGAAGTTATTAAAAATGTTCATCCTGATAATATTGATTTAGTCGAAAATGCAGTTAGCTTATTGTCATTAAATACAGCAGGTGTTGATCTAATTATACCGAATCCATCAGTATCATATAAGGACAATGGGGGAGTGATTTGTGAAATAAATGCAATTCCTCAATTTGGAAGCATATCTCATAAGCATTTATATCATGAGTATTTGAATAAAAATGTAAATAATTTTGGAAAAATACCTATAATTCTATGTTTAGGTAATATTAATAATAATTTTTTGATTAATGAATTGGTTGATTTGGCTGGTGTTAATGAAATTAATATTGCAATTATTACTATAAATAATGAAAATAAAAATGCTTATCTTAAAATGCTGCATTCTGAATTAATTAAAAAAAGTGTTGCTGCAATAGTTATTTCAATTTGTGATTTTGATATTATTGAAAAATCTTGGGGTGTATCAGAGTTTGATTATTTGATAGTTAGTGATAATTATCCTGATTTCGATTATATTCAATTGTATAATGCGAAATATAAATTAACAAAAAAATTATTGAAATATTCTGCATGTTTGGAGTATTCTCCTTTATATTTTTACAATAAAATTTTTGAATTAAGGGGTTAATGTATTTAATATTATGATTAATCAGAATTTAGTTGTGCTGGACGTAAAAAATATTGATGGGTTTTATAAAAACTATAATTCTCCAACAGTTAGTTTCTTTTTGAATATAAATTTTTCAGTTGATAGAGAAGAAATTTGTTCTTATCAGAATAGGATGCAATCAGTATTTCCTGGTTTTAAGATTAATGATAGTGATTGTGTAAGTGTATTATATATTTTTAAGGCCATGTATAGATTGGCTTGGGCGAAATCAGATATTTCATTTGTGAATTTTGCTGAGTATGAAATTAAATCATCCTTTGAGATTTTTTGTGTAGTTAAGAGTTTGGGAGAGTCCTCTCAGCATATTAATGTTTTTTTAAAATATTTATGTAATTACGTTGAGTCATTTGTATTACATGATGATGATGAATTTAATAAAAATACTGACTTGTTTTTTGACTTTATGCGAAAATATATAAAAAATATATTGCCTGGTCAGAATAATAAGTTATTAATTAGAGCTGCTACTACTTTAAATATCCCTTGGGTTAAATTATCTCCTACGGTAATTCAAATCGGTTGGGGTAAAAAATCTAAATTATTTAATAGTTCTTTTTCGGAAATAACTTCATCAATTGCTGTGAATCTTTCTAATAATAAATTATTGTGTTCTAATTTATTAAAGGATATTGGTTTGCCCGTAATGCCTAATATGCTTGTTTCGAGTGCGCAAATTGCTGTTAAGTTCGCTAATAAATTTGGTTACCCTCTAGTTATAAAGCCTGTTAATGGAGCAAAAGGTGTTGGAGTATATAGCAAGCTTAATAATGAAATAGAATTAGTTGACGCTTTCAATAAATGTTCTTCTCTTTATTCTAAAGTAATGATAGAAAAATTTTATCCTGGCAAGGATTATCGTTTTGTTGTTGTTGATGGGGTTGTTGTACGAGCGGTAGAGAGAATTCCATGTTTTGTTCAGGGTGATGGAGTGCATACTGTTGAAGAACTTATAAAGGTTCTAAACGATAAAAGGCTTACTGAATATAATGGTTTTGGTCTGATTTATCCAGATTCTGAAATGATAGAGTTATTATCTAAACGTAATTTAACTCTCAATTATATACCACAGCTTTCTGAAAAAATTGAATTAAGAAATATTGCTAATATTAGTTTAGGTGGGAGTTTGATATCTGTCTTAGATATAGCTCATAAAGATAATATTGAATTAGCTAAGTCAGCAGCTTTAAATATGAGATTGGATATTTCTGGTGTGGATATACTTATAAATGATATATCTAAATCTTGGAAAGATACAGGTGCTCATATTTGTGAAGTTAATGCGCAACCACAATTAACATCTGATATGGCTCAATTTATACTCGAAAAAAGATTATGCAATGATGGTCGCATTCCTGTTTTTGTTGTAGTATTAGATGACATAAAATCTTGTAATAAGCTTCTAAATATTGGTAAAAGTGGTATTGAAATTATTTATGTTGAAGAGCATTCACCAAGAAAAAGTTCTTTTGAATACTACAAATTATTTAATAGTGCTATTAAGAATTTATCTACAGAGAAAATTTTTGTTATCTATAACAGTAATGATATAAAAGGGGCGACAGTTTTCCCTTTTGATGTTTGTAATGTTTTATATGATTTTAGTAGTGAAAACATACAGCTACTATCTCCTTGTTTACATAATAAGGCCTTAGATATAGTAATTGAGGATGTTTGTAATTTCGAAAATTTTATTAAGTTAATTAATTAGCTTATCTACGCTTATTTCTCATATTTTTGAGGGCGTTCAATCATTTGTGTCATGTTAGTTAATCAAAGTTCTAGCGCACCATCCAAACGTTCTTAAAAATTTATAGTAATTTGTGGCTGTGTGATGTTCCAGTATTTGGTAAGGCCTGACACTTCCCGACACTTTTTATGGTAAAAATGTAACTATAACCATAAGAGGTAAATCATTAAATGGCGAGGTAAATCTGAGGTGACACGATGTGCCCGGTGACCGGCGCGGATAGGCTCTGAATATGTAAGTAATAATCTAGTTACATGCGCAATAAAACATAGCCTATTTATACTTTTTAATTGATTTAGAAGAATATTTATTTTTATGGCTATCGTTAGTAGTTGGGAAACTTATAATATTGTCATCTAGATTACCCAAGACTATTTGATATAGATGCTTAGGCCAGTTTTTATTAAGCCCATAAGCATAAACACCAAAACAGCATAAAAAGCCGTAGAACATTATCGACTCAGCTATTTCAAAAAGCTCTCCAAGAATACCTATTCCAGCGAAGATTGATGCAACGCCACAAATTACAAATAATGTGCCAGATGGACTGATCCCCGCGTTTAAGCATGTATGGTGAAGGTGGTCACGGTCTGGTTTAAGAGGTGATTGGCCGCGTATTAAACGTCTGAACATGATGGCGGTCATATCCATTAAGGGTAATGCAATTAACCACAGAGCTGTAACAGGGCGCATTGTGGCATTTGCATTAGGTTGCGTCATAATCAATAAAAACCAAATGACAATAAATCCAATCATCATTGAACCAGCATCGCCCATAAAGATTTTTCTTTTTATACCAAATGCACCCAGGTTCATCATTACATAGGGGCTCAATGCAGTGACAATCACAATGCAAACAAAGGCTAAATTATCCAGTGCATGGAAATTTAAAATGATAGCCATGCTTGTAAAAGTAATAATGGCTAATCCGCCCAATAAACCGTCAATGCCATCAACCATGTTAAACGCATTGATGGCTCCAATGACAGCTAAGATGGTCACAAAAGATGCGCCCGCACCCAAGTTCATCGAACCAAAACCTGTAATGTTACCAATGTAATCTAGCTGCAAATTAGTTTGAGAAATAACTAACATAGTAATGCCTACTTGCATAAGCAATCGAGGAGTAATGGGTAAATCAAATCTATCGTCAATGGCACCGAGAATAACTAATATACCTATAGACACTAAAAATAACTCTGAATTAGGTAGCATGCTAGGGTTGTAAATGAGATAAAAAAGGAGAGATGAAAAAATGGCTAAACCGCCGACCAAGGGAATATTACCTTCATGGTGTTTACGTAAGTTTGGTTCGTCAACTAAACCAAACTTGATTGCCACTTTTGACAATATATACAATGCGCTGATTGCAAAAATAAATGTAAATAATAAATCAAAAAACATTAAAACCCTTATATTATTTTAAAAGTTTGCTCATAATCACTTTCAAATTTTTCATGATTTTATATTATTTATTCTAATGTTTCCCTAAGTCATTTTCTTAGATGGATTGAATTATGTGCAATTTTGTCGCCAGCATCAGTATTATATTCAGGCCAATTTTTTAGCAATAATAATGCATAAACGCTAAACGTGCTTACAAAGATGAAGAACATGATAGCTTCATGTATTTGATAAATTTCGCCAAGTACACCAAATCCTGCAAATAAGGTGGCGATACTGCAAATAATTATTAATGTGTGTATTTTAGTGAGTCCCAGGTGCAAACAGATATGGTGTAAATGGTCTCTGTCTGGCCGAAATGGAGAGCGTTTCTGTATGATACGACGGGTCATTACTACTGCCATATCCATTAAGGGGAGAGCGATTAACCATAGACCGGTAACTGGTCGCATTATATTGATGTCTGAATTTTGGCTTGCACTCAATAGTAACCAAATAACGGTAAAACCAATCATCATACTGCCTGCATCACCCATGAATACGCGCCTTTTTCTACCTAATATTCCTAAATTCATCAATACATAAGGGATTATCGCGATAATAATCACGACACACAGTAGTACAAGGTTGGATTGATTGTTTAAACTTAGTATTAATGCCAATCCTGTGAATGTGACGATGGATAAACCACCTAACAAGCCATCGATCCCATCAACCATATTAAAGGCGTTAATTGCTCCCAATACTCCTAATACAGTAATCACTGGCGCAAATGGTCCAAACTCTAAAGCACCTAACCATAAAATATCACCTATTGTATTAAGTTCTAGTCCTGTTATGTACATCATGATGATGGTTAATGATGTTTGTACAATTAACCTGAATTTGAAGCTGATATCATATTTATCATCAAAGACACCTATGATAATCAAAACAGCAATAGACGCTAAGAAGAGATCACTGTACAGAATGATATCAGGATTGAATGAAATGAATTGAGCAATTGTACAGAAAACAGCAATGCCTCCGACTAGAGGGACTGCGCCTTTATGTTGTTTGCGTAGATTAGGCTTATCGATTAAACCTATTTCTTTCGCCACTTTTCTAAAAACAAATAAAGATGTTAAAGAAAAGAAAAAAATGAATATTAGTTGCAGAATCAATTCGTCACCTAGTTTAAGAAATCTTCAAAACATCCTATCCTATCATAAATATTACAAAAATTGTTCTTTGCTTGAGATTTTGCATTTCTGATTTTTATTTTTATACATACTTCAATATTGAATGGAACAATTCCAATGAATCTTCGATTTCAAGAGGTCTGGTAATCATAAGAACATTGTACCGATGCTCTTGGATAAAAAATATATAACTCAATGACAATTGAAGTCACACCAAAAAATACCTCACGTTCATTGTATAAGAGATATTCCTAGGTGTTTTTCTTACAGATAAAATTTGATTTGATTGCTATATTTCTATTAATTATTTTTAATTATGGAAGTAATCGTGAGAATTATTCAAGCTGCATTAATAACGTTATTTATATCTTCTTGTGGAGGTGGTAGTTCAAATGATAACACCCCAACTAATCCAACTACTCCCACACCTACGAATCAAGCGCCTACGATTACGCTTAATGAAGAGTTCGAGCTATTTGAAGGGGAGTCGTTTTCAACTGACGTACTAGTCGCCGACGCTGATGGCGATAATATCACGGTTTCTTTATCAGGCGATGATGCTCAATTATTTACGGTCACTTCAAGCAATGTGTTGTCCTTAACTTCAGCTTTAGATTATGAATTATTAACACAAGATAATAATGACAACATTTTAGATATTGTTATTAGTGCATCTGATGGAACGGATACTACCAATCAACGTTTACAACTTATTATCAAAGATGCTGTTGAAGGGCGTATTATTGACGGGCCGGTTTCCGGTGCAAAAGTCTTTTTAGATATCAACAACAATTTAGCCTTAGATGATAATGAACCTTTTTTTGAATCTAACGCGGATGGTTACTTTAGTTTAAAACAAGCCGTGCCTCCGGGGACTAAATTAGTATCAGTAGGTGGAACGGATACAGTATCTAATAAAGTCCTTACCGATACGGTGTTTGCTTTTCCACTCAATGAACAAACAGCCTTTGCGAATGTCTCGCCGATATCGACGCTTGTCGCATTATCTTCACCAGAAACTGTTCAATCATTATTAGATAACGTAGGTGAAGGATTATCCGTTGCTGATTTACTTCAAACAGATACATGGGAAGATGCTGAAGACAACTCAGAAAAAGCTCAACAATCCCAAGTGTTAAATACCCAAATTATCTCTGTGATTAATACCGCTAAAGCCATCACCGGCCAAGATACTGCTGCTGCCTTAGTGTCTGTAGCTAATGTTATTACCCAATCTACTGATTTATCAGTCTTATCTAAGCTAAGCCAGCCAGAAGCGATTGAAAATGTATTAACGTCAATTGTCACTGAATCATCCACTACCAATATTGATACGGATGTGATTAAAGCAATTGCACAAACAGTCGCGAGCACTAATGATGCTGTAGAGAAAAACCAAGATTTAATTACTACATCTGAGATTGTGCAAATTGTAGTTGTGGTACAAGAGTCATTACCTACACAAATTCAAAATGTCGTCTCAGGTGGTATATCGGTAGAAGATTTTGAAAATGCATCAGAAACGATTAATCAGACGGTGGTGGTTGATTCTGATAACGATGGCATACCTAATTTTTCTGATGCGTTTCCAAATGATGCCACTGAATCGGTTGATACTGATTTAGATGGTATTGGAAACAATGCTGATATTGATGATGATGGCGATGGTGTGATTGATAGTGATGATATGTATCCATTAGATGCTACTCAATTTAAAGACACCACATCACCGGTTATTATACTTAATGGTTCTGCTTCTGTGACGGTAGAAATGGGCAGCAATTATGAAGATGCTGGTGCAATCGTAACAGATGATGTTGACAATGCATTGCAGGTTAATATCCAGTCTAACGTCAATACTCAAGTGTTAGGCAATTACACCGTCACATTTAATGTTAATGATTTATCAGGTAATGCTGCTCAAAGTGTAGTACGAACAGTTATCGTCATAGCCACTAATACGGAAGTTGGCACTGGACAATTAACATGGGGTAAACATGAATATTTACGCCCTCAGATTGAACAAGCACAGGCATCTGTCGTAGGAATGGGCGAATTTTTCCTTGGCGCCGCAGGAGTGATGCTATCTGATCGTCATGTTTTGGCAAAAGTAGCTGTCATTACTCGAGGTTTAGAGGTGGATAAAAATCGCAAAGTGGTGAACATTTGGGGTGAAGTGTCAGCCATGAAAGAAGTGTATTGGGCAAATCTAGGCGATAAAGAGAGTTTATGTATTATAGAGCTTGAAACACCATTTCAAAATTATCATGTACCTGTAATTGCTCAGCGCGATGCTAGCGAAGGTGAATTAGTTTTCCAAGTTAGCCATTCAGCACATGTGAGTAATGGAAATAAAGGCTGGGCAGTTTCTTTCGGAGAGTCCATGGCAGATTTCAATATGTCTGATGGCTTAGGTGGCACAACGATTCCACCATTGACGGCATATGCAAATATGGATGGTAATTATGGTGCAGGAGTTTTTAATGAACAAGGAGAGTTGATTGGATTAGCATCAGGTGCTCAGTTCAGTGATATCACCAGCCCATGGTACATACCAGACAAACCTTTACATAATACCATCATAAATAGTCTAGAAACTCGCTCCAGTACATTGACCTATGATCTTTCAAGTATCAAAAATATGATGGCACAAATCAATCTGGTATCCGTTCCTGGAGGAAACAAGGAACTGCCTGTAAATCAGCTCGATGTTTATGAAACTGTGCTGTCAGATGAGGAAATCAGTGTAATTGAGCCAGTGTCTGAACAAAGTAAAAATTCCGTAGTGACGATATCACAAGGAGGCTGCAGCGGTACTTTGTTTGCGAAAGATTTGGTTTTAACAAATGCGCATTGTGTTGTGTATAACCGCCAGTTAGATATCGGTTTTAAAGGTGGCGAACAATTACGAGGAGATGCGATAGCACTCAATGAAATCATTGATCTTGCTGTCATTAAGTTAAGAGCATCACCACCTTCATATTACTCTCCTGCAGACATTTCTAATGTAGGGTTTGAAAATGGTGACATAGGATATGGACTTGGCAGTCCTGGTGCATTATGGGGGAAGTTCGGCGGTTGGCATGTCTCTCCTATGAAAGCCAGAGGTTATCGTCGTGGGGACTTCATTATGTCTGGTTATATTTTGCCAGGTAGTTCTGGCAGTGGGGTGTTTGACAGTAACGGGAATTTAAGTTCCGTATTATGGGGCAGTGGATATGGTCATGAATATTTATTGGTCGAAGGACCACTGGACAGACAGGATCCTCATCCTTTTGAACTCAGCCCTTCGTCGCATAAATCTGCAACTGTTACGATGGCTGATTTTCCAACGCTTATGGAATTTGCCACTCGTTTTAATGGCAATACTCAAACTCAACATGAATACATCTATGATAGTGTGGTGACTAAAGATGGGCAGACTTACGCTGTTGGCCGAACTTATCGAGAGGGGACCAATCGAGCTTTGATAACCCGTTTAACAAGTCAAGCTCAATGGGATACCACCTTTAAATCCGATATTGATATCTTAGATAGTTCAGCTGTTAGTATTAAACAAAGCAGAGATGGTTTTTTATATATACTTTTGCAAAGCATTTCTAGGCCACAACAGATTATTCGCTTACGTGGAGATGGCACTCTAGATGATGATTTTGCTAACAATGGCATATTGAATCTTGATATCGGCCGAAATCATTTAGCCATAGATATGACGATTGACCAATTAGGCCGTTTAATTGTGACCGGAACCGTATTGTCTGATGAACAGGGGGCTAATATTTATGTGGCTAGGTGGGATGCCTCAGGTCAAATCGATACTACGTTTAATAATGCGGGGTGGGCTGAGCTTGATGTAGCAGGTTACGGCGATTATCCCCAAAAAGTGATAGTCCAAGATAATCATATTTTAGTCGGTGGCCACACGACGATTCGAAATCAAGACTTTGCTGAATCAGACATATTACTGGCGCGTTTTAGTGAAACAGGACAGCAGGATGCTTCCTATGGTGAAAATGGTTTAGTGTTTACGCAGTTGAGAGAATATGATCATGAACAACTCTCAGATATGGCTTTACAAAGTGATGGAAAACTCATTGTAACAGGACAAAACCGAGGGTTTGGTCGTGTAACCGTTCTACGTTATCTAGCTAATGGTTCCCTCGATCCTGATTTTGGTGACGAAGGCGTCGTGATGTTAGAAGACCGCTACGAAATCGATGTCGGTGTTACTATCTTGGCATCGGATGATGGTGACATTATGGTTGCAGGTAACTTCTTTGAACGTACAAGTGATTTGATTGAGCCTGGAGAAGGGCATTATAAAATAGTAGTTTATCGGCTAGATGAGAAAGGGCGATTAAATGAAGACTTTGCGCAAGGGGGGCGTGCTTTATTACACTCTGGAAATGATGACTATGCACAAGTAATAAAAAGTTTAGCTAATGGTGACACTCTCATCATTGGTAACACCCATAGCTCCGACGGTGCTGCGCCTTCTATAGCTGTACTCTCTGAAAAAGGTGATGTGAATATGGAACTTAATCAAAACTAAAAAATTATTATTAATTAAGCTACAAACCAAACCTCTCCCGCAAAAACTTCGCCACGCCATCATCATGGTTATGGCCTATCACTTTGGTGGCCTTTTCTTTGATAAATGATTTAGCATTATCTGGTGCGTAACACTCATCGGCAATGTCAAACATACTCAAATCGTTATCACTATCCCCAAAACACAAGACATTCGTTGCCCCTAATTCATCTCGTAATTTTTGCACTGCAGCCCCTTTATTAGCAAGGCAATGATGCACGTCCATCCAGCTATATTCTTTGCCTTCATGAGCTGGGCCCGAGTATGCGATAAGGTGAGGGTGCTGATTAAGCTGTTCCCACATCGTTTTAATATGGCTATTCTCACCAATCATACTGATATTGGTCACTGGCCTGTCATGGGCTAGGGCATCTAGCGGCATTAATGTGGCAGCTGAACGAGCGAAGTATTTTGTGATCAGCTCCTCTTCTATCGCATGTTGCGGCAGGCTGTGATAAATCACATGGTGGTGCGCTTCCACAGTATTCACAAAAGGAGTGATGCCATGCGCTAGCGCCATCGCTAAGATCACATCAATCTCGTTTTCGGTGAGTAAGTTCTCAAACTCAACACGCTGTTGTTTTGGATCCCATAATGTAACGCCGTTATTATAAATATGAGGTAACGATAAAAATTGCCCTTCCAAAATAGGGCGAGCAGATAACATGGTCCTGCCCGTTGCAACGGTATAGGCAATGCCGTTTGCGTCCATTCTTTGCAAAGTCTCAATGGTAAATGGCGATAACGAGGAGCTGCCATCTAATAAGGTCCCGTCTAAATCAAAAAATACTAAATCCATAACTGTGCTTTTACTTGATGTGTTAATTACTGGTTGATACGTTCAAAATCCTAATTCAGCTTGCAATATATTGGATTAATTTTGGTTTGAGCTGTGCACTTAACGGTAAGTTTAGGCTATACTTTTGGCATTATACTCATATTATTAAGGCGACTTATGTCCTCAAAGTT
>Ga0209137_1004588_pt1 | contig 10906 bp, 24 predicted proteins | sample SaaInl5LU_22_DNA_FD_184642 | JGI IMG/M metagenome (GOLD analysis project Ga0209137, IMG submission 184642) | Marine microbial communities from expanding oxygen minimum zones in the Saanich Inlet - ESP_105LU_22_DNA (SPAdes) (version 2) | ecosystem: Environmental > Aquatic > Marine > Intertidal...
AAAGAGAAATGAAAATAATAATAGGAATCATTGTAATAGCACTACTTGCAATAGGTGCTTATTGGACGGGCAAGGCTTTTACTCCCAAAGAATTTTACGAAGAAGCCGACTGCTATATATGCTATGGACTTAAGATATGGGCTTTGTTTTGGTTAATTGTGGTAGCATCTTGGGGTGTTGGTAGTTTGGTTATGCAGTTACTTTAACAACAAACGAGAAATGATTGAAGTCACACTACTAATTATCGCAATTGCATTTGTATCACTCATCGTAGTGAAGGAAATCCAAGACTATCTTTTTTGGAGGCGCATTGACAAAGCATTTGAGAATGGTTTCAAAGAGATGAATGAATTATTGAAAAAGAAACTTGAAGGAGTTGAGGATAAAGACTTTTATTCTTATTGTATGAAAACCTTAAAAACAAAAGAGAAATGAAAACATTAGTTCAACTATTAAACGATGCCGTAGTAGAGGCATATATTCTTGCATATAAAGGAAAGATTAAAGTGTCCCCTGCTTTTTTTGATATAAGGAATTACATTGAAAAAGAAAAGTGTATAGGTTATTTAATCTGCGCGCGTAGATTTGGTGGCTACGAGTTACAAAGGGACTCAAGTCTACAAGGATATGGCATAACCTTTAACACCAAAGAGAGATGATAGAATTTAAATGGATGGTAGTTATACTAACGATTGCCGTTAGCGTATTAATGATTTACCTGACAGGAAAAAGGGAAGAGGAATGATACGAAAGAGAAAACATATTAGAGAGATTCAGAAGTACTTGGATATGATGATGATTGACCAAGTAAACCTCACTATCCAAGCAAGTAGATTTGGATGGACAGAGGAGATACAGAACCAACTAACCAACTCAGCACTACTTATCCGTAAGTATCAGAGAAGGTTACGATTAATTAGAATGTAATATGTCAGAAGAAGAAAAAGCAGAAGAGTTGAAACAAGGACAAACTATATTTGATATCGGTGTACGCCTTGCTTGGAAGAAGAAGCGTGGTAATGGATACACCAATATGTATCTCGGTACAGAAGATAGGCCATTCCAATTTGTTACAAGAGCAAAAGATATTAATGCTATCAACCGTAATCCAGAGATGATTGCTAAGATGATGGCATTTAATGGACTCACTGGAAAATCTGTGTATGACTTCCATATCGCAAAAGAGTTCTACCGCAAAGAGATAAGCAAATCCTTTGCACACAAAGAAGAAGATTACGAGAAAGAATTTGGTAAATAAATAAATAAGAGCAATGAGAAATATTATTTACAAGGTAGAGGATGTGAGAGATTCTCTATCTACCCTCCGTAATGAGGGTGTTAAGAAAGGAGCTTGGACAGGTTTTGATTCTCTGTTTGACAAGTACTCCGTTAAGAAAGGTTCTACTACATACATATATGCTGGTGCGCATCAAGGTAAATCCCAATTTGGGTTTGAGCTTATGATGAACCTATCTGAGTACAGTGGGTGGAAGTGGGCATTATACTCGCCAGAGACTGGCTCTCCTACAGAGGTTTTTGCAGAACTACTTTGGGTGTACTTGCGTAAGCCATTCTTAATAAATGACCATCTCACCGCTACAGATGAAGAGACAGAAAAGGCTATAAGCTTTATCAATGAACACTTCTATATTATTGATAGCGGATTGCAAGACCTAACAGTTGAAGGTTTCTATACTGCCGTTGAGCAGATTGAGACAGACAACTTCATCACTATTGATGGTTGTATGATTGACCCATTTACTGAGATTAAGACAGATGTTAGTAGTGGTGTGCGTGATGATATTGCTATTGGTCAAGTACTTACAAAGATTCGTAAGCACTCAGCAGAAAAGGACTATCATACAATTGTAACAGTACATACCAAACATCAACAGGCTAAGTACAAGAATGGTGTACCATATGTAGACAAACCAACGATGAACGATATCGCTGGCGGTATGCAATGGAGTCGCAAAGGTATGATGGTTATTAATGTATGGCGTTGCCCCTATGGATTAGAAGATGGTAATGGCATACCCTACGAGCCTAACCAAGTAGAGATTACTGTTGTTAAAGCTAAACCAAAGATTGTAGGCAAATTAGGTAGTGTAACTTTGTATTACGATAAAATGAAAAACAGATACTATGAACTCAATAGCAGAGGAGAAAAACAATACGCATATCCACAGCCTAATTCTTGATAGGAAGGTAGCCTTCGCAAACCTCGTGAGGGCTTACCTTCGTTTTAATGTTAGCGATGCGCTCAACATTGTGGTGGAGAAGGATGGTAACATCTCAATCAATGGTAAGTACTACAAGTTTGATGTATCTGATTATACTGGTTGCACAGAAAACTACATATTCTTTAATCCTTCCTCTGGAAGAATAGTGATTGAGGGAAATGGTGTCAGTAGGGTATATAAGGTAGACGTGGATTTACTTGATTATTAGTTATATTAGTACTATGAATACAAGAGATTTAATTGTAGAGGAGTCGGAAGCCGTAACAAAACTTTTGATTTTAAAGAATGAAGCTTATGGAGATTCTGCACTCAACCCAGCAAATATATTTGCAAGCGGTAATGCAGTAGATAACCTATGTTGTCGCATTGATGATAAGCTAATGCGTATAAAGATGCGTGGTATTACAGATGAGACAGAAGATACTGTCCAGGATTTAATCGGTTACTTGATACTATTGAAGGTGGCACTAAGAATGAAGAATGGCTAAAAGAAACACATTCGTAATAGCAAGTATCTCTGGAGACTACGGCCAAGATATTGTAATGAAGTATCTAAAAGATAAAGGGTACAAGGTTGAAGAAGCTCCAAAAGAATTGTTTTACGATTGGGATGTTAAAGCCAACAAAGCTGGTCGTACAGTAACTATTGAAGTTAAGTATGACAGCAAAGCTTATATGTGGGCAGCAAGGCGCGGTATTCCAGAGCAACCTAACCTATACATTGAGTTTAGAAGTACAACAAGAGACTGTGACTCTGGTATTCTAAAGTCCAAGGCTGACTTCTACTTCTATATACTGAAGACTGGAGACAAGGATATTGGCTTTGTATTTGATAGAGTACAACTGCTACAACACCTACAGCGTTCTAACTACAAGGTGGTTGGCAATGGTGCTACAGGAGATGATAATGCTGAAGGATGGATACCTCCATTACACGAACTACTTGTTGCTCGTTATGGATACAAAGCAACCATAGACCTTACGCCTTATGGTAAATGATATAGAACTAAATCTACCGAAGCCTCCAAGCCTTAACCAATACTACGCTGGTAAGCATTGGGCTATTAGAAAAAAACAAAAAGATGAATATTCAAAAGTTTGCAAAGAAGAGCTTGAGAAGTATGACTACTTTACTTGCTCTTCCTATGAGATTCATATTAGGTATAATTCTCGTCACGACGTTGACAACATTATTCTTGTTTCAAAATTTCTATCTGATACTCTCGTTTCTCAAGGTATCGTTAAGGACGATGGTAACAAGTATTACAAAAGGCTTAACATCAAGATTGACAAGGATTTACCGAAAGATACGTTCCTGGTTACAATCAGATGCACCGACTTTAAAATTGTAGACAATGATTAATCAACGCAATTATCAGACTTGTAAATTAATTAAGAACAGAATTGATTTGTATCTCTATGAGATGGCAAAACTGTTTACTAATATAGGCACTGATTCTACTGTAGAGGAGATTCAAGAAGCTTACAGAAGGGAAAAAGAATACATTGAATTAATTGCCGAGCTTGACCCCGACAAGGCAGATAGGCTTCGCTCATCATATTGATATGTCACTTGACCAATACTACGAAGAACTCACTAACGATGAAGCAGATTTCATTCTCGATATATACAATGTCATCGATAGAATGGTTCTTAACGGCAGGCCAGTCACATTGGTTGGATTGGGATATGAACTGGGCGTAAACCCACAAGAACTTTCAGACCATCTACCTACAATCATACAGATACTCAACAAGGTTGAAGAAGAATACCAGATACGATAAGCTAGCAATAGAGCGTGAAGCGATATTGTCTGCAAAACAAGGTAGAATAACAGAACCTCTTGGCGAGTTTATACTTCAACGTGCTATAGAGATTGCTGGTTCTGCTTTTGTCACAGACGGCAATGAAGAGTTAAAGCAATCGCTAATAGACTCTGCCGTTATGCGCAGTTGTGAGAAGTTTCTGTATTACTACCAGGGTGGGAAGAGTGCTGCTAATCTAATAATAAGTATTATATATAGCACTATGACTAACAAGATAGTTAGTCTAAACCATAGTGATGTATACGGACATAACATTAAAGGTTATGTAGTGTGCATAGAAGATGGCGAAAAGTTTACACGCCTACAAAGATATGTGAAAGATTCTTATTTAAGTCAACAATTATAATTATGATAGAAATTTATAACGATTGGATATTAGTATCCTCAGTAGGTTTGATGTTTGCATTCCTATTTATATTTGAACCCTACGGATGGGTGATGGAGAACTTATTGCCGTTTAAGCCATTTAACTGCGTTCTATGCCTTTCTTTTTGGTGCAGCCTTATCTTGTATGCCGCGATGGGAGTAAGTCCATTATACGCTATCTATACGGCTTTTATAGCAGAGCTTTCTTATCGACATTTAGTTAATGAATAGGTTATGGAAAATGTAAATTCTAATAGTGACTGGCTCTTCCTTTATTGGGACGAGCCTATTTTTTCTAATTCTAATACTAAAGACAATGCCGATACCAGTTCCGAATCTGAAGGAGACTAGACCCGAATTTATAGAAAGATGTATGAGTGATTCTACAATGATTGATGAGTACCCAGACACCTCACAGCGTTTAGGAGTTTGCTATACCTCTTGGACATCGGAGATTAAAAAAGTAAAATAATATGAACTTAAAAAAATCATCTCGCAAAATAAATAAAATTATCTTGCACTGTAGTGCCACTAGAGAGGGCCAAGATATCAGTGTAGATACTATCCGAAAATGGCACGTTGACGGCAGAGGCTGGTCAGATATTGGATACCATTACATTGTTTCTATAGATGGAAGCATAAAAGAAGGTAGACCTATAGATAGAAGTGGCGCACACACTAAGGGACAAAATAGCAATAGTGTCGGTGTTTGCTATATCGGAGGTGTAGAAAAAGATGGAAAGACTCCTAAAGACACTAGAAATCCAGAGCAATTAATGGCTCTTGCTAATTTACTAGATGCACTTATGGAAATGTATCCAGGTGCTACATTGCACGGACATAACGAATTCGCTAATAAAGCTTGTCCGTCATTTGATGTACAAAAAGAATATGATTTTTTAATTAATCCAAAGAATGTATAAGATATGAAAAACGATTTTGATTTAAGTGATAGCTTTGCTGATTTTGTAGATGAGTTGGCAAATAGCGAAAAGAATGAAAACGCCTGTAGCATTGACAATCCAGAATGCGAGGCTTGTGGGAGTTAATTATGGGGAACTTATTAGGACGATTAAAGGGCAAGGCAGTAACAGAAGTTGTAGGTGCAGTTGCCAATGTAGTGGACCAGTTTGTTCAGAATCCTGCGGAAAAAGAAGCTGCTCGTGCAGCAATAGAACAGGAGATAAGCAAGAGATGGAAAGCTGATATGGGTTCTGATTCTTGGTTATCCAAGAATGTAAGACCATTAACCCTTGCAGCAGTAATGACATTCCTAATACTAATGACTTTCTTTGAAGGATTTGGTATTAGTAGTGTTAGTGAAAGATGGATAGGGTTATGGGAGCTAGTAAGCTTAACAGTGATAGGCGGTTACTTCGCCGTAAGAAGCGTGGACAAGAGAACCAAAGCAAAATAAGTTGGTGCGAATTTGCACCAGTAGAATGTACCTGTATGGGTGCTTGTAAGAATATGGGAGGCAAATAGTCTCCCTTATTTTTTATCTAATGTTACGAAGTCTTTCGTTTTCCTTTGTTAAGAAATGTACCTCTGTACGAAGAGCGTGGACTTCAGCAGTAAGGGCCAATACCTTTTCATTGCTTTCTACAAGCAAGTCCTCTAAACGCATAACACGAGCCTTCAAATCATCACGATACTGAACGCCATCATTATTCTCCAACTCCGTCTTCTTCTCTTCGGCCTTTACTTTTAGTCTCGCCTCAAAGAACTTCCATATACCAGCAGAGCCTAACACGGTAGCTAAAGTGATTATTATTTGTGTTATGTTATCCATTTCGGTGTAGTTGCTCGGTCTTTAATCTTTTTAAACTGCCAAATGAAGATATTACCAGTAATACCCAACCATAGTGTGATGGAGTTGGTAGCCCTATATTAACAATATACATTACAAGGGTTGTAAGATATAAACTAAATGTTATAAAAGAGGCTATTACACGGCAATTCAATATACCTCTTGATACACATATAATCTGATAAAGTCCTCCAAAAAATAAAAATATATCGAATAATGGCATAAAGCAAATTTCGATATATGTAACTATAGGTACAAGGAACATTAAAGCAGCTGCAAGAGTAATCTCTGTTGGCTGACTATCACCGTACTTCCATATATTTTTTAAATTAAGTACAGATTTTTTAATTTCTATGTATACCTTTTCAAACATTATATTAGTGCAACCATCATAAAGTTAGGTACAATTTGAGTATCACAACTTGTGTTAATCATTAACTTAGCACCAGATTGTTGAACCTCCTCATTGATAACAAAGAAGGTTTTTGTTCCAGAGTAGTGGTGTGTAGTAGATTGTTGTCTCATCGTGCCATCAGCAACATATAAATCATATCCGCCAAAAGCAGAAAACCTAAAGAAGATATGTATATCTTCATTAGATGATGAGGGGATAAGTTCTATGTCATAAGTGATGTGTACAAGAGTACCAATAGGGACATTAGATAAATCAATGACACCCGTAGTTGTGTTATATAGGTCGTGAGTAAGCCATTCTGGTGAGAATCTTCTATCTTCAAAAGGTCCTTCCCCATCAAGCATTATTGCAGTGTCTGTATTCGCTAAAGCATTATATGTATTTACTGCGCTATCGGAATAGTTTTCAAATCTATTAGAAGCCGTAGGGCCAGCAGCATTAAAAGGAAAGTAAGTAGCAGTACCGTCATTATTTGCTCTTTTGATATGAGCGTAATGAGAGTCTTCGTGAAACTCCAAAGAGTACACACCGCTCTTCTTGGCTGTAGCTCCCCCAACATTTATAAGCTTTTTGTCCTGCATTATAGATTGTATGTTACTCCTCCGTCTTCACAAGAGGTGTCCGTAATGCCATCTTTTGGATAGAATACACTACCTTGGTAGGTATCTTCTTCCTCAAATAAATCATTGTCACAACCGTCTGCAACTGCGATATCTTTAATCTCTTGATTATCAAGAATGTAATTTGTAATTCGTTTGTTGATATACCCAAGCTTGCTTTCGATTGTAGAAGAGATGGTATCAAGAATATATTGGTCTTGCTTACCTTCCTCATTTTTTGTTCTAGCAGTTTCTGTGCGTAGAATACTAATCGCTGCTTTAGAGGAATACATAGCTAAAGAATACTTAACTAATTTAAACAATCCTTCCTCTGTAGCAGATAGTGTTTGAGCAACAACTTTTGCTTCAATATCTTCATATAGGCAAGTGCCTAATAAATCTTGAATAGATGTGTACTGTTCAAGTTGAATTAATGCCAATAACGCACCTCTGTCCATACGCTTTGGCAAAGGAAAGTTTTGGTATAGGTAGTTATCGTCAATAAAGATTACATCAACCATTTGTTATATCTGTTGTGTTAGCACCTTTAATGCTTTCCAGGTTAATATCTTCTTCAACTACAGATAATTCCATCTTATCATATCCTACTGTAGCAAGAATTCTATTTACAGAATCTAAAAGGATTTCTCTGTTAGGAAGTGTTTCAGTAGCTCTAAAAATTTGGTATGCTGTAACAAGCTCGTTTCCTGTACCGCCAAGCTTACCGCTAACCATAACACCAAATAGAGTAGGAGAAGTTACGTTGTGAGCAGTAAGAATTTTAGCATCGTTAAGTCTTGATAATACGTCTACAGTTTTATCTAAGTTTGCAATATCTAGTGGCGTAAACTTTGGTGCATCTTCATCCTTCTTTACCCAAGAAACTACAAAGTTATCGGCTTCTGGTCCTGTAAAAGATTCTTTAAACTTATTGTACTCTTCACGCTTTTGTTCAGCAGACATATTTCTGCCAATAAAAGTAGCTAATACTTTAGGAGCAAATCCATTTTCTGCACTGCTTTTAATGTGCTTACCAAATGAAAAGTCTGAAGCAATATAATGGAAAGCAGAAATGTAATTGGGAACACCATAATATGGATTTCCAGAGTAAGGATTTGCTACATATAAAAGTGCTTCTGTAGCTGACTTATCAAACTTATTAAAAGCCTTAATTTTTTTAGGCTCGTTGTGCTGTACAGAATTAGCTCCATAGCCAAAGCTTCTTCTTACAATGTAATGTGTAACCTCACCTTTAGCATTTGGTTCGCCTACACGAACTCCTTTTGGGTCTACAGACTTTAGTTCTACAATCTTAGTGCGCTCTTTGTTCCAACGAACATATAAAGCTAAAGCACCTTTGTGTTCATATTGGAATGCAGCGTGTGTAAGAACTTCATACATTCCCTGGTTATTACCACCACAATGGTTTAAAAATGCCTTTAATTCTGCCTTAGATTTATTAGTAGTAAGGAATTCATCGCTGTAAGCAATGTCATTACCTACTACCATCTTTGCCTTTTTAGTTAAGATACCACTATGAACTGGAGATTGACGAAGCATCTTTTCAAGAATGACTGGAAAATCGTCATTAACACCAAACTTAATATAATCGCCTAGTGTTGTATGACCAAGCTTATATCTACCATTAAGGTCTTCAATAGAATTTTCTAACTCGTTGGTTGGAATGCTATTCTCTGTAGCTTGTACAAAGGTATTAGAAGCAAAGAAATCTGTTATGTTTGATAGTAAACCCATATGATATAATTTACAATTTAAGGCTCAAAGTAAAACTCTGGAGAATTAGCAGAACCATTGTCTACATCGTAGTAGTATGTATTGTTTGTTCCGTATTCATTGAATCCAAACCAAACAACTAAGGAGTCAAGTGTTTTAGTCGTGTCTTCTTGTGCAAAAGATACTCTTGCATAAGGGTCAACATTGCTTTGATAGTTGGTTTGATAGTAGCGAGTACCATTAGACCCCACGGCAAAGAATAGCGATTTATTTTCTACCTCTATAACTGTACCATCAGTATAAGTTTCTCTCGTAAATACCTTAACATAACCTGGCGCACCTGAACCCTGCTCATCAAAATAACTAGCTACAGGACTTGTTGTTTCTCCTCCGTTAAATGTAGATGTTGCAGGGTCAAATACATTTGGTATTCCTGTGAATCCTATGTATAACTCGTACACACCGTATGATGAATTGTAAAAGACCTTGTTGGTTGGGTCATTAGGTCTGCTCAACACAACAGGAACTTCCGATTCAATTACATAATCATTTCCATTCAATGTTATTGTATGCTCTGAACGATGTCTTAGAGTAAAGACTCTTTTGATAGTTGCATCAGTTTGGTAATAACTAATTGAGTTATCGGAGGCTGTCCATAAAGATACATCCTCGGTTATTGTTTGTCCATTTAACACCCAAGAACAAGCAACATATACTGTTGAATGGCTGAATGCAGAATCATCTAAAGTCTTAAACGGATAAGAGTTTTTGATTTCAGTCATTTGACCAACAGAAGCCGTAAAAGATTCAGAAACAATGTTGTTTGTTACAGACTCAGTAAATGTTCCGTAATTAACAAAACTTTTATGTGAGTCACTAGACAACAATTCCATTGTACACTGAGCATTTTCATTTACATAAGCGTACAAGTTTGGAGAGCTGAGCAATGTGTCGTTATATAAATCTATTCTTGCGCTTGTGTCAGTTTCAGTAGACCTATAAGCAGTCGCATTTGTTAGGCTGTCGGCCATATACAAATCAATGCTCGGAGGCATCAATACACTAAAATTGTATGTTTCATATGTTGTACCACTTTGAGTAACCACAACTTCCGTGTCCCAAACATCACCAAAATTAAGGCCTCTTGTTGATAGATTTTCTATTGATATTGACCTAAAGTTAGATGTTAATAAAGTTCCGACAGTTTTTTGATTTGTGTATGTATTACCATCAGAATCAGTAAATGTTGTTGTTACATCGTAATCTTTACCGTTTACTTGAGGCACATCATTTATCATAAACGATACATAATCCTGCTCAACATTTACAATGTAATATGGACTTGATGATAAGACTGATGTCCCATCATTAAATCCAATACCTATATCTCCCCAAGGTAATGTTCCTCCTGTGCCAGCCCCACCTCCATCGGGATTTTCTGGCTGCTGCTCATCTGGTAATGGAGCGTCTACATCTCCAGACAAAACTACACTATCAGAATATATTCCGTTAGTTAAATTATTGTATTGGTAGCTTTGCACTTCACATAGGAAGCTGTAGTTGTTGCCATTATTCGTAAGAGTAAGAATATACTCGCCTCCAGATAATTCATTAGATAATAAGTCTATATTAATACTAATGAAATCCTTACAGGAATCAAGACTGTTTAAGTCGGTAAGATTAGTGATAGTTAAACTACCTACACCGACAACCTTTTCTAAGGTAATGTCAAAAGAATTGATGGTAAAGTCACCAAGCTTTACAAAGGATAGTGTATTTACTGCTCCTGCTTTAAGACGCTTCATTAAACTTTATGTGTTAATTATAATAATTCTTCGCTAGGTTCAGGGAAAAACTCAGGGTGTAGGCTCTTGCAAGTCTCTGTCCATTCCGCAATAGCAGAAGATGAACC
>Ga0209137_1004590_pt1 | contig 10904 bp, 2 predicted proteins | sample SaaInl5LU_22_DNA_FD_184642 | JGI IMG/M metagenome (GOLD analysis project Ga0209137, IMG submission 184642) | Marine microbial communities from expanding oxygen minimum zones in the Saanich Inlet - ESP_105LU_22_DNA (SPAdes) (version 2) | ecosystem: Environmental > Aquatic > Marine > Intertidal...
ATTATGATGGTGATATTACCAGTGCTATAACTATTGGTGGAGATGTTGTCGATACTAGTATTGTTGGTAGTTACACAATCACTTATAATGTAAATGATACCAATGGCAATAGTGCAGCAGAAGTTATAAGAACTGTTCTTGTGGTAGACACTACAGCCCCTGAGATTACATTGGTAGGATCAGCTACCGTTACAATTGAAGCTAGCACAATATATACAGATGCAGGAGCCACCGCATTAGATAATTATGATGGTGATATTACCAGTGCTATAACTATTGGTGGAGATATTGTGGACACCAGTATTCTAGGTAGTTATACAATTAATTATAATGTAAATGATAGCAATGGAAATAGTGCAGCAGAAGTTACAAGGACTGTTCTTGTAATTGATAGTACTCTACCTATTATTACTCTTTTAGGAGATGTAAGTATTAATATTGAGACTGGTGGGATTTATACAGATGCAGGAGCCACCGCATTAGATAATTATGATGGTGATATTACCAGTGCTATAACTATTGGTGGAGATGTTGTCGATACTAGTATTGTTGGTAGTTACACAATCACTTATAATGTAAATGATAGCAATGGAAATAGTGCAGATGAAGTTACAAGAACTGTTCTTGTAATTGATAGTACTCTACCTATTATTACTCTTTTAGGAGATGTAAGTATTAATATTGAGACTGGTGGGATTTATAAAGATGCAGGAGCCACCGCATTAGATAATTATGATGGTGATATTACCAGTGCTATAACTATTGGTGGAGATGTTGTCGATACTAGTATTGTTGGTAGTTACACAATCACTTATAATGTAAATGATAGCAATGGAAATAGTGCAGATGAAGTTACAAGAACTGTTCTTGTAGTAAAAAGTTTGATAGTTGAAATCCCAAGTTTTTTTACTCCAAATGGAGATGGTATAAATGATAATTGGGAAATAAAAATAATAAACTTGAACTTCATGATTAAAAAACTAGTCATATTTGATAGATATGGAAAAACTATTGAAAGTGAAAAGGATAAATGGGATGGCACTTATAATGGTAAGAAAATGCCTGAGGGTAGTTATTGGTATAAACTTATTCTAGAAGGTAGAAACGGCCTAGTTGTGGTTGAAAAGGGTCATTTTTCTTTAGCTAAAGGTTATTAATATCGGTTTTTATTATTTTAATTCTCAACTAGCTCTGAATCAATTTCTTTAATGAGGTTTTCTATTAGATCTAAAAATAAATTATCTGTAATATATTTTAGTGAACTTATCTGATAATTTATAATACTTTTAAATTCATCATCATTTAACTTATTTTTTACTAACTCAGATTTTATAAAATTAGAAGTATCACTTGGGAATTGTTCATAAAAATAATTTAAAACTTTACTATTAATAAAAGTTTTATGCTCTTTTTCTAATTCTGAATAAACTGCATAATAAACTTCATAAAAATTAACAATATTATACCTCAAATCATTATTAAATATTAGATTTAGTTGACCGCTAGACTTTAAGTTTGAATATTCAGTATTCATTTTATAATGAACAAAAGGGCCAAAATGAAACCTTATGGAATCCAATTGATTTTTATTCTCTGAATATAATATGTTTTTTAAATATTCTTTTGAATATCTATACCTTTTCTTAAAATCCTTTAAAACATAAGCTTCAGTTATTAAATCTGTTTTTATTCTCTTCAAAGAACTATAACTCCTCTCTTTTACCCTATTATTTTCGTTCCAATTACTAATATATAAAGCAATTAAAATACCTAGTACAACAAGAATAATTTCTCCTATTGCATACAATAAATAACTTCTAATTCGATTAGATAACAATAATGATTTTCTTTTGTTCTTAAAAATTTGTATTTTCATTGAAATAAAAATAATGTTTTAGAAAAACATACACAAGAAGATATAAAAAAATAATTTTTGTTTTTTCATAGTCATCTAAATTTGAGAATCATCTAAATATCTAATAAAATTGTTAACTTAGATAGCTATATTACAAATTATTTTAATAGTAAATAACATTAAGGTGATTTTTAAAAATAGAAAATAAATTATTAGTTTTGAATATTAATTTTTAATTAATATTTCTTGCTTGTTTTTGTTATTGTAAGAATATTTAAATATGTATAATCCCCTTACTAACTTACTAGTATCAATTTTATTTTTTCCTTCACTTAAATTTAAATTTAAAATACGCTTACTAGTCATATCAAAAACTTCTAGATTTATGGGGTAAATTGAATTAATTATATAAAACTCTTTAAATGGATTAGGGTATGAATTAATATTTTTTGAATTAACTGAATTTGTACTTAGTGAACTAGAAACAACTATTTCTCCTTCAACTAAAGCTTCACTAAAAACATTATTATTTGTAGTGTTTGATAATACAATATTTGATAATTCAAATTTATAAACACCGTCGGATATTGAGTTTTTAACATTGATAGGTAAATCTAACAAAACATTGGTTCCTTGGTTAATTTTTTGATTAACCATGTTATAGATTAAAAATCTAAAGTTATTATTTCCAAGATCCGAAGATTGAACTGTAAAGTCTTTTATTGCATCATTTTGAATTGTCTCCTGATAGTTAAAATCAAAACCATTTGGAATGTTAATATCAAATTGTATTGCTTTAACTTCATCAAAATTTAACATATTCAATTTTATAAATTGATTATCTCCTTTAGGTAAAATAGTGTCATTTATAAACAAATAGTTTGGTGAATAAACATTTGCAATAAAATCAATACTATCTCGTTCACTTGTTCCATTATGTTTAAAAATTATTGCTCCTTTTTTAGATCCAATTTCTAATGCTTTAAAATTTAAAGAAACGGACGTAGATTGGTCAACACTAATATTTAATGGTACATCAATGTTACTTGAAATTAGATCTGATGTATAAATTACATCTTCAATAATTAAATTGGCGCCACCATTATTTGAAAGAAAGATTTCTTTTGATTCTTCATAATTAATTGGGATTCTGCCAAAATCTATTGTAGTATTCGAAAAACTTAAATTAGGCGCATTAACAAATACAGAACCTGAATTAAATTCTGAAATTATATTGTCATCTATTAGATTGGTTAATATTACATTTGAAATATTAATTGGAAAATAACCAGCGCTATTTTTTGGGTTTATTGAAAAAGTGAAAACTTCTCCAGAATTATCATTAAAATTTTTATTAGTAGGTGAATATGCAATTACCCTTAAAGTGTTATTGTTAATTAATGAACCTTCAATGATGTGATCTTCTTCTCTACCAGAAAAATTTAGGCTATTTTCAATATATTCCATTCCATTTGGAATTTCTATATCTAATTGAAAAGCATTAAAGTCTTCCATATTGTTTATCTCTGTTGGGATATAAAATGGAGTGTTTATTTGTGCTGAAACAGAAAGTAGGTTTAACTGATTTACTGCATAAATATTTGCACTGAAATTTACTGATTGAAGTGCCCTCTGCACATCCGTATCATTTGTTTCAAATGATATTATTTGATTTACTTCTTGTTTATTATTAGTATCTAGGTTAATTGAAATTGTTTTTCCTGTGCCTGCTGATAAATTAATTGGGAAAGAATTATTTGTTGATAATGGTTCTTGTAAATTAATAAAAGTTATTTCTAAATTTTCATTACCATTATTATAAATCCAAACGTTATTGCTTGAGTTTGAATTTAAAGAAATATTACCTAGACTTAAATCACTAGTTTCTAAATAAAACTTAGGTCCCAAAATTTTAATTTCGGCACTTGTTAATGTCTTATCTAACTCTATACCATTAGTGTTGGATAAAATAACATTTGTTAATTCTACATTATATGAGTCAGGTTCATTTTTACTTAGAAAATTTAAAGTTACAATAGATCCAGAACCTATTTCTATAACCGAATTATTAGGTGAGTAAACTAATACTCTGAGTTTATTATTTTCAATTTTATTTATACTTAACTCATGGTTTTCAGATCTTTCTTGATTGAATAAATGATTTTCTGTTAAATCAAATGCATTTGGATTATAGTTAATGTCGAATTGAAATGCTGAAACAGCCTCTACATTGGTCAATAAAATTTCTAAAGAAAAATTATTATCTACATCTACATTTACAGGATTAATGCTCAAATTATTTTGAGCACTAATCGTGAAACTCACAGAAACGAGTATACTTACAAATATTTTTTTCAAAATCTTATTTTATAATTAACATTTTATGAGAAAGATATTTTAGGGTATTATCTTTTTTAGCTCTAAGTTCAATAATATAAGTACCTGCCTTTATATTTTTAATTGAAACTTTATTTGAACTATTACCTCCACTTGAAATCAAATTGTTTTCCCATATTAACCTACCTGCTATATCAAATACTTTAGCAGTTATATTATCCATGCTTTCTATTAAATTATAATTAATAGTAATATCACCATTAGATGGGTTAGGGTATATAGCTAAGCTATTAAAAGCCGAGAAATTTTCCGAATTCAATGTAGAATTTGTATATTTTACTTTTAATTTTCCTCCAGAAATGGTTCCAGCATATGTTTTATTAATATTTAAATTAAAATCTTTGCTGGTATCTTTTCTTGTTAACAACTTTATTTTATTATTAGTTATTAACTTATTGCTAAAACTATATAACATTATATTTTTAGAATTACCCTCTAAATAGACTAAATGTTCTATGTCTAGATCAGAAGAAAGAACATATTCAAAATCTTTAGCGAAAGATAGTTGTAAGCCTCCTATATAAGATTCAGAACTAACATATAAGTTGTTACCTTCCCAGGTAAATAATGCTTCTCCAACAGGAATATTAGAGTAATAATCTAATTGATTCATTTGTTTTTTACTTGAAGTAATATTCTTATTGCTATTAGAGCCATTTAAAATAATATCTACAATACCTACAATATCCAAGACATTAATATTAGAATCATTATTAATATCGGCAGCTTCAAAAACAAATGGTTGAGGATCTTTACCCAAGATAAAATCAACATTTTGTAATAAATCTAAAATATCTACTTCTAAACTACCATTACTATCACCTAGTTTAATAATATTAACATCTATACTTTTAAGTTCAGAGAATTCTGAACCACTATAAGATGCATCAATAGATTGAACAGAAGCATGATATTTTTTCTTATCTGGTAAGTTAGGTAAATTAACCACCCATGTTCTTTGATGTTCTACATTTCCTTTACCAGCCTCTAATCTATATCCATTTCCTAAAGAATTAGAACTCATAATATCATCATCAGTTTCTGAAGTACCTATTTTTAAAGCATAGGTTAAGGCAGCATTAGGAGTCGTATCATCTGAAGCAGCATCCCAAGTGAATTTAACTTTATACGTATCAGAGCCAGCATCAAATCCTAGAATCTCTGCTTCTAAATTTAGTGGTTTTGTAGGCCTTTCATTTACAGTAAACTCATTAGTTTTATTATAAGTTTCTGTTTTGTTATTATTAATATTTTCCAATACTATTGCAGACTCATCACTTACATTTAAGAATGTTCTTATAATATTCTCTTGATTAGAGCTTGTCTCTCCTGCAATGGTAAAATCTAAATCATTATCACCATCTATATCACCAAAGGCAATAGATGCATTTAAGATATCTGATAAATCAAAATCACTATCTAGATATGATCTCGTATTTGGATCATATTCAACCAATTTAGTTACTTGTCCTTGACCAGATACTTTCCCAGAATATAAGATATCTAGATATCCATCGCTATTATAATCTCCAAAAGCAAGTTTTGCTTCTCTTATTGGTATTAGATTTGTGTTTTCGACTTTTATAAAAGATAAATCATCTCCAGTCAAACCATTATTCTCTAAGATATTAAATATTGGCCCTGAAATACCTTGCCCTGTTATGGCAATATCTAAGTCACCATCACCATCAAAATCAAAGAAGTCTAAGGTGCTATCTTCAGCTTTTGGTAATTCTATATTAGAATTGCTAAAGCTCGGGTCTATGACATCTGTATAAATAGTTTCGTTTAAATATAAATTACTTCTTATTCCTTGATTAGACAAGCCGGTAATTGCAAAATCAATATCCTCATCATTATCTACATTACCGAAATCATATGCACCTGATTTTAAAGGGTTAAATAATGAAGAAATATCTTGAGATATATCTTTCAAAGCCTGACCATTTTGTTCATAAATGAATACTTTTAATTGAGAATTTGATTCTTCATTTGTTCTACCAATGTGAATAATTTCTTTTAATCCATCATTATTTATATCAATTAACTCTACTTTTGCCTTATACAGCCCTGGAGCATTATATACCTCTACAGGTACAGGGCCGTTACCTGAATTATAAATTCTTAAACTATTATCATTATTGTTTCTCCAAGAGTTTATAATTATATCTTGTATTTTATCTCTATTAAAATCAAGAAATTTAATATCTGTAATATTGCTTGAATTGTTGATATTATCAATAAATTTAAATTTTCTAGCACCTAAAGTATTGGAACCTAGCTCGAAAACTTGCATATTAGAACTATCTCCAGAACCATAAATTAAATCCATATCGTTATCTAAATCTATGTCAGATAATTTTACAATAGGTTTATTAACCGCATTTATATTTCTATCTATAATACCTCCTTGGTTTAACTCTTTCCATTCGTAGGTTAAAACGAACGAACTTTCCTCTGAAAACACACCTCCTTTCAAACCGTCATCAACAGCTTGAACAGACCAGTAATAAACACCAGGGTCTAGAATGGTTTCAAATTTATTATTATAAATAACTGGAGATTTTGTAATCAATCTCTGACCGTTTTCTAAATTACTCTCTGTGCTCGAAATTTCAGAACCCCCTGCTGTTGTTCCTAACCTTAAAATATATCCAAGAGATCGTGAAAAATCATCATTTGGTACATCCCATGTGAACTTTACTTTACCATTTTCTAAATCTTCAATATTTAAACCAGTAATAGCATTTGGCGGTGTATTTTTTTTATTTAAAAGATCCGTTCTATATAGTTTAGTGAATTCCCCATCATCCGAAGTACCTGTTAAAAATAAATCTAAATCACCATCTAAATCATAATCAACCCATTTTGCAGTAGAGTTTCTTAACCCTTGTAAAACAATTTCTGTATTTTCTTTAAAATAGCTTGCATCCAACATATTGTAACTTCCCGTTAATGAAGATATTCCATCATAAATTTTAGTTATAGATTCTGCATTTTCATTTTCCCCTGTTAATAACATATCTACTATTCCATCATTGTTATAATCTCCTAATGCTATATCACCATTAATTAAACCTGGAATGTTATTTAATACTTCTTCTTGATTATTAATTAATGATCTTCTGATTATACGGTATAGAGGTGACTCATTATTGTTATCTGATTTACCCATATAATATATATAATTACCAAATACTGCTATTGAGGAATTACTCAAATTTGTCACATTGTTATTATTGTACCAATTATTATTATTATTGTTATTATTATGATTTTTTATAAATGTGTTTTTTTGTACTTTAGAATTAAATTCACCAACCATTAAAATGTCTAAATCTCCATCAAAATCAATATCTGCAATTTTAACTGAACCGTTTTTTACTCCCTCCTCATCAAATTGATTATTAAAATCTTGCTCTAATACTAGTGAATTACCTTCTCTCAAATAAATATATTTTTTCCAAATATTTGTTCCACCCTCATTAGAGATACCATTAATAATATAATCAATATCTCCATCATTATCAAAATCTCCAGAATCTAAAGATGTATTAAATAAATTTGGTAAAAATAATTCTTCACTTGGAGAGAACTGTCCATTAATGTTTTTATAAATTGTTGTAGATGGATTATCTAACGCATCCAAACCAGAAACAATAAGGTCTAAATAACCGTCTTTATTATAATCTACCCAAATTAACTGCCCTTCATATCGAGGATCTATTAGTGACTGATTAGTATCTATAAATACGCCATTTTGATTCTCATAAACACGTGTAATTATACCATCTTGTAATCCGATACCCATAATAGCCATATCTTGGTCTCCATCTAAATCAAAATCTCCCCACGCTACTGAAGAAGAACTTAAAGCAGGTACATTTATTAATGCATCTTCATCTTCATTTAATTCTAGTTCATTATTTAGTATTGTTAAGGTTTGTTGTGCTAATAATACTTCTTGACTGATTGCATTAATTGGTGTGCCAAAGTTTAAAATAACGGTTTCATCATCTTCCTCTCCTGGAAAATTTAAATCATCCTCTAGACCATTAATAGTTAAATACCCCTCTGTATTACCTGCAAATATTGTAATCTCGGGAGCGAATTGGTAAGAGCTTACAGAGTATACTGAATTTAAATTTTCGTCTTGATCAACGTTAACTGCTATAATATTACCGGTAGAACTATCTATATCAAAATAATTAAAAGTACCTTCTTCTTCAATTTCTATGGGATTAAAAACAACTTTATTTTCGTTAATATTTAAAGTTCCGGGCTTATAAAAATTTGTTCCAATCTCTCTTGCTAATACATAGATTTTATTATTCTTCACAAAAAGATTTCTTTTATTAATTTCAAAATTATTAAAATACATTTCATTTTCGAAAACCCCGTCATTACTTAGTTCTCTTAACCTCCAATTATCAAAAAAATACTCTTTCCCATCCACTAAAATTGGTTTATAACAACATTCATTGCCTGTATATAATATTTCTTGCGCGTTATCAGCTATTTTCTTATAAATAGTTCTATTATTAAGATTGTTATTATAAATTGTATAATAAAGTGTATCCTCTATTAAAGACACATCCCATGTTTCTATATAGTTATTGTTATTGTTATTATTATTTATAAAGTTCGTTTCTGTAATATTTTCTAAATCAGAAAAATCAATTTTATTAATACCGTTATTAGTAATACCATAAAGTATTGAATTACTTAATACTTCAAAACTCGAGTAATCATTATTATTACTTAGGTTTTTAGAAATTAAGTCTTTTGTTAAAGGATTATATATTTTTAATTGGTTTCTAGTTAAAAACACAATGCTACCATTCGGTAATACTTTCATTGGTCCGTAACTACTAGAGCCCATTTCTAAAAGTTTTTTTTCTTTACCTTGAGAATCAAATGTTGCAGTATAATCTAATTCATAAATTGCAGTACCTTCTAATTGTAGTTGAATTAATACATCTTTTGAAGCAGGCTCGTTGATAACAGCATTAATTGTAGCAAACTCATGTTCTGCAAATTCTGTTCTAGAAGCAGTAATTGATGTTAATACAGGGTCGTCATTACTAATTAAATTTAAAGTAATATCAGCTGCTGTAGTTGTTGAATTAATTAAATCTGTAAAAGAAAACACAATAGTTTCTTTTATTTCTACTTCATCATCATCTAAACCTTGTGTAGAGATAGTTATACTTCCAGTAGTTTCTCCTGCAGGAATTGTAATTTGAGTTGCATTTACGGTAAATTCTTCTTCAATAACAGCTGTTCCTGAAATCACTAGTGGTATTGTAATTGTTGCTCCTGTTTTTTTTGAATTAATCGCAGTTAAAGTTACCGTATTTAAAGAATTTTCATCTATAGTTGGTGAAGATAATTCAAAAGTTATTTCTGGTAATTCGTCATTATCTGTAAGTTCTATATTTATTTTACTTGCAACTGCTAACGATGCATTATTAGGTATGCCAGGCGTAATAACAATAGACTCTGTTAATTCAAAAATTTCGTCATCCACTGCATTAATAATAAAATTACCCGAAGTTTCTCCAGGTAATACTACTATTTCTGGGCTAGTTTTGTATCCATTAATTTGTCTGGTTTGCAAATTATTACCAGTAGTAATACTATTTAATAAAGTTAGAGAACCAGCGTTAGAAATATTAAAGTCTATAATATTTTGTACATCTTCAGACAATGAATAGTCTAATTCTCTATAACTTAATAAATCCTCATCTAGAACTACTATTTTTTCTTTATTTAAATCGTAAGAATAAAATGAAGCATATATTCTATTATTGTAATTTTTAAATTTAGCATTTGAAGTATTTTCAAAAAGATTTGAATAAAAATCAAATGAATTTGCATTATCTGTTGCCTCTTCTTTTTCTTTCCAAATATCGCCATTCCATCTTAAAAAATAGAATTCATTAGAGCTTGTAACAACTAAGCCATAAAAATTATCAGCAGGATATCCAGACCATGGCCCTCCTATTAATTCAGGTGCAGTTAATTCTCCTTTTGAATACAGTGAAATTGTACCATTATTATTGGTTAAATAATAAATGATATTATTAACTACAGAAATACCTCTTCCAATACTTCCATTATTTACTTGTACTTCGTAGGTAAGTTCTAATGTTTCAATGTCTAGTTTAGATATACTGTTATTATTGCCATAAATATAAACATGCTCACCATTTGTAAATAAGTCACTACCACTATGGTTAACACCATTATTATTTAAATTAATAGAATTATAAGTACCATCTAACTCAAATATAGTAAGCCAGCCCCATTCTGTCATAGTTACTAAACGACCATCATTTAGGTATGTAAAGGAATTTATTGTACCAATGTTATTATTGTTTGAATCTACGATATTTGCTAAATCATTAATCAGAAATTCATCTCCTTTACCTTCAAAATCTATTGTATAATCGGTATCTAACCCTGCTGTTCCTGATAATGTTACAGGAATACTTACAGATCTTGATGTTGGTAAATCTATAGTTGCTGTGATTACAGCTTGGCCGTCTTCAGCTATTGAGCTATTATCTGCAACTATTGATGTTATTTCTGGGTCATCATCACTTACTAAATTAAGTGTAACTTCTGTAATTGTTGTAGTTGCATTGCT
>Ga0209137_1004593_pt1 | contig 10896 bp, 9 predicted proteins | sample SaaInl5LU_22_DNA_FD_184642 | JGI IMG/M metagenome (GOLD analysis project Ga0209137, IMG submission 184642) | Marine microbial communities from expanding oxygen minimum zones in the Saanich Inlet - ESP_105LU_22_DNA (SPAdes) (version 2) | ecosystem: Environmental > Aquatic > Marine > Intertidal...
CTTTGCAATTGCTTTCCTATCATATTGCAGTACTTAGAAACTGTAATGTAGACCAGCCCAGAAACTTAGCGAAAAGCGTTACAGTAGAGTAAAAAATAAAAACTGACTACCGGTGGTAGTCGAGAAATAAATAAATTATGAAAGTAGGAATCACCTTTTCAACCTTTGATCTTTTTCATGCTGGGCATGTAAAAATGTTAGAAGAAGCAAAACATCAGTGTGATTATTTAATCGTAGGCTTGCAGTTAGATCCTTCGATTGATCGCCCAGAAAAAAACGCACCTTCACAGTCTATTATTGAGCGTTACATTCAGCTCAAAGGATCCAAGCATGTAGATGAAATTGTACCCTATGTATCGGAACAAGATTTAGAGGATATTTTACGTTCTTTTAAACTCGATGTTCGCATCATTGGTGATGAGTACAAAGAAAAGAACTTTACGGGTAGAACCTATTGCGAAGAAAAGGGAATTGAGATTTATTACAACGTTAGAGATCACAGATTCTCTTCGAGTGGACTTAGAAAGCAAGTGAAATCAGTAGAAGATAAATAAGAAATGAATATTACAGTTATAGGATCCGGATATGTTGGGCTAGTTTCAGGAACGTGTTTTGCGGAGATGGGAAATAGAGTTACTTGTGTAGATATAGACCCAATTAAGATTGAAAAACTAAACCAAGGGATCATTCCTATTTTTGAGCCTGGTTTAGAGACCATGGTTTTAAAAAACGTAAAAAATGAAAATTTGTTTTTTACAACAGAGCTTGTTAAAGCGTTACATAATTCTGAAATTGCTTTTATAGCCGTTGGAACTCCTATGGGAGATGACGGATCTGCAGATTTACAATACGTATTGGCTGTAGCGAAATCTATAGGGCAGTCGATGCAGAAAAGATTGATTATAGTCGATAAATCTACTGTACCTATTGGAACTGCAGATAAGGTAAAGGTGGCCATTCAAAAAGAGTTAGATGTACGGAATTCTGATTTACAGTTTGATGTGGTTTCGAATCCTGAATTTTTGAAAGAGGGAGCTGCGATCAACGATTTTATGAAACCAGACAGGGTTGTTATTGGAGCAGATTCTGAGATTGCCTTTAAAAAAATGAAAGAATTATACTCTCCTTTTTTTATATCTCATGACCGTTTTATAACGATGGACATCCGTTCTGCAGAGATGACCAAGTATGCAGCCAATGCAATGCTAGCTACTAAAATATCTTTTATGAATGAAATTGCCAATATCTGTGAAAAGGTAGGAGCAGATGCCAATCAGGTAAGAATCGGAATTGGTTCTGATCAGCGTATTGGGTATAGTTTTATATATCCTGGAGCGGGCTATGGAGGTTCTTGTTTTCCAAAAGATGTAAAAGCACTCACAAAAATTGCTAAAGAAAATGGCTATACTGCACAATTAATTACTGCGGTAGAGGAAGTAAATGATGCGCAGAAATTAGTGATCGCTCAAAAAATAATTAACCGTTTTGGAGAAAATCTAACTGGGTTTACTTTTGGTATTTGGGGGCTGGCGTTTAAGCCAGGAACCGATGACATGCGTGAAGCACCAGCCATCTATGTAATCAAAGAATTGGTTAGTAGAGGAGCTAAAATAAAAGCATATGATCCGAAGGCGATTGATGAAGCTAAAGAACACTACCTTAAAGGGGTTCAAAACATTACGTATGTAGATTCGAAATATGAGGTTTTAAAAGATTCGGATGCACTAGTTTTACTTACTGAGTGGAAAGAATTCCGTTCGCCTAATTTTGAGGAAATAAAGGCCCAATTGAAAACGCCTGTTATTTTTGATGGCCGAAATCAATATATAGCTTACAATTTGGAGAATAAAGGTTTAGAGTATTATAGAATAGGTAAAATATAAAAAATTAAATGAAAAAAGTAGCACTAATAACAGGTATCACGGGGCAGGACGGAGCTTATTTAGCTGAGTTCTTGTTGAAAAAAGATTATATTGTTCATGGTTTGAAAAGGAGGTCTTCGCTATTTAATACAGACCGAATTGATCATTTGTATCAAGATTCACATATCACTGATTCGAAGTTATTTTTACATTTTGGAGATATGACTGATAGTACAAATCTCATAAGATTAATTAAAGAAATTCAACCCGATGAGATTTATAATTTAGCGGCAATGTCTCATGTACGTGTCTCATTTGAAATACCAGAGTACGTAGCTGATACTGATGGTATTGGAACTTTAAGATTACTTGAAGCTGTTCGTATATTAAAATTAGAAAAGAAAACACGAATTTACCAAGCCTCGACCTCAGAACTATACGGTAAAGTGCAAGAAGTTCCACAAACCGAGAAAACTCCTTTTTATCCAAGGTCACCTTATGCTGTTGCAAAAATGTATGCTTATTGGATAACCGTAAATTATCGAGAGGCATATGGAATCTTTGCTTCAAACGGTATTCTATTTAACCACGAAAGCCCAATTCGAGGTGAAACTTTTGTAACAAGAAAAATTACTCGTGCAGTTTCTCGAATTGCCTTAGGTCTTCAAGATAAATTTTATCTAGGTAATTTAGACTCAAAACGTGATTGGGGTCACGCTAAAGATTACGTTCGTATGATGTGGATGATTCTTCAGGCTGATGAAGCTGAGGATTGGGTCATAGCTACAGGAACAACAACAACAATCCGCGATTTCGTTAAAATGGCTTTTTTGCATGTTGGTGTTGAATTAGAGTTTAAAGGTTCTGGCGTCAACGAAAAAGCAGTAATTAAGAACTGTAATAATGAAAAGTATCAATTAGAGATAGGTAAAGAAATTTTGAATATCGATCCTAAATATTTTAGACCTACTGAGGTAGATTTATTGATTGGTGACCCTACTAAGGCTAAAACAAAATTAGGATGGGATTTAGAGTATGATTTACCAGCCTTAATTAAAGATATGATGCAGAGTGATTTAAAATTAATGACAAAAGATCAATATCTGAAAGATGGTGGATATGAAATTTTAAATTATTTTGAATAATGAAAATACTTTTAACTGGTTCAAATGGGATGGTAGGGAAAAATATTTTAGAATATAAATCAGCTCAGAATTATGATTTTTTAACACCAAGTAGTAAAGAATTAAATCTTTTAAACTATGAAGATGTAAAAAAATATATAGCTATTAATCAACCAGATTTTATAATCCATGCTGCTGGAAAAGTAGGAGGTATTCAAGCTAATATAAAAGAACCTGTTAGTTTTCTTATTCATAATATGGATATGGGTAGAAATATTATTATAGCTGCTAAAGAAAATAACATTAAAAATCTTTTAAATTTAGCAAGTTCATGTATGTATCCTAGATTTGCCCTTAATCCGTTGTCAGAAGACTTAATTTTAAAAGGCGAATTAGAGCCAACAAATGAGGGGTATGCAATTGCTAAAATAATGTCTACTAGGTTGTGCGAATATATTGTTAAAGAAGATAATTCTAAGAATTATAAAACGATAATTCCATGTAATTTATATGGAAAATACGATAAATTTCATCCTAAAAATTCTCATATGATCCCAGCTGTAATTCGTAAAATACACGATGCAAATTTATCTGGTGCCAACGAAATCAATATTTGGGGAGACGGAACAGCTAGAAGAGAGTTTATGTATGCAGAAGACTTATCTGACTTTATTTTTTATGCAATTACAAAGTTTGATAAAATGCCACAAAATATTAATGTTGGTTTAGGTTATGATTATTCTATAAATGATTTTTACTCAGAAATTGCAACAGTATTAGGTTACAAAGGTAAATTCTCACATGACTTAACAAAACCTACAGGTATGAAACAAAAGTTAATCGATGACACTAAACTCAAAGAGTTTGGTTGGAGTAGCAAGACAACTTTAACAGACGGATTAAGAAAAACAATTGATTATTATAAATCCATAATTAGCATATGAAAGAGTATAAATTAGCATCTTCAACTTGGGATAAAAAAGAATTAGACGCCATACAGTCAGTAATAGATAAAGATATGTACACCATGGGAGATAGTGTTCGAGAGTTTGAAAACGATTTTTCCAATTTCATGAATACAAAATATTCAGTAATGGTAAGTTCAGGTTCTACGGCAAACTTACTTGCAACGGCAGCTCTTTTTTTTACTAAGAATCCAAAATTAAAAAGAGGAGATGAAGTAATAGTGCCAGCAGTATCATGGTCTACTACATATTTTCCACTCCAACAGTACGGATTGAAGTTGAAGTTTGTGGATATAGATTTAGAGACATTAAATTATGATTTAGAGGCCTTAGAAGGAGCTGTTTCTAATTCTACAAAAATGATAATGGTAGTAAATTTATTAGGGAATCCCAATGATTTCGATAAAATAAACAGAATAATCGAAGGAAAAGATATTCTTTTAATAGAAGATAACTGCGAATCTATGGGGGCTACCTTCAATAATAAACAAGCAGGAACTTTTGGTATAATGGGAACTTTTTCTACGTTCTTTTCACATCATATGGCAACGATGGAAGGAGGTTTCATAACTACTAATGATGAAGAATTATATCATATTCTTTTATCAATTAGAGCTCATGGATGGACTAGGAACCTTCCAAAGAAAAATAAAGTATCAAATAAAAGTGATGATTGGTTTACTGAATCATTTCGTTTTGTATTACCAGGCTATAATGTAAGGCCGTTAGAAATGAGTGGTGCAATTGGAGTAGAACAATTAAAAAAACTTCCATCATTTATAGAGAATAGAAGAAAAAACGCTGAACTCTTCGTTAAGTTATTTGAAAATCATCCAGATTTTATGATTCAAAAAGAAATTAGTAAAAGTTCTTGGTTTGGTTTTTCGTTAATTATTAAACCCTCTTCAAGTTTAAAAAGGAAAGAGGTTATTAATAAGTTAATTAAAGCTAATATAGAGTGTAGACCAATAGTTACAGGCGATTTTACTCAAAACGAAGTGATGAAATATTTTGAATATAAGATTCATAATGAATTAACAAATGCAAGATATTTACATGAAAATGGTTTGTTTGTCGGAAATCAACAGGTTTTGATTTACGAAGAAATTAAACACTTACATGAAACATTAAAACGTTAAAAACACTCATATCAACAAGATTTGGTTATAATGGGTGGTTTTGGAAATGTTTTATTTCTAATTGAAGCTTAGGGTGTTATTTCTAAAACAAACAAAAATGCTTTCTTCGTTAAAAAATTACCCAAAAATATTATAATTTCTTTTGGATAATAATATTCAGACAATCTTGTATCAAGATGTGTCAGTGTTGGCAAAAGACATGATGCAATCAGATGTAAAGTTAATGCAGAAAGATCAGTATTTGAAAGAAGGTGGTTATTTATCAATAAATCATGTTGAATAAATAATTTATTGACACAAACTTAAAAAATAATAAGTTATGGAGGAGATTACAAAAAATAACTATTTGTGTTTTTTGAAAAGTGCTTTATCTAAAGATAATAATCATAGTTCAATTAATTTTGTTCTAGATTGGATAGCCCACCAAAACAAACAAGTTGAAGTATCTGTGACTAAAATTTGTTTTAAAGAGTTAAAATTGTGGAGTTTTGATAAAAAAATTATAGAACATAGTTCTAAGAGTTTTTTTAACATAGAGGGTCTCAATATTAAAACTAACTGGGGTTCCTTAACTAATTGGCATCAGCCAATAATTAATCAACCAGAAATTGGGTATCTAGGCTTTATTACTAAGGATATCAATGGAATTTTACATTTCCTGTCTCAAGCGAAGGTTGAACCTGGTAATGTTAATTATGTTCAGATTTCTCCTACTATTCAAGCTACTAAAAGTAACTATACTCAAATCCATAAAGGGTCGAAACCAAAATATTTGGAATATTTCCAAAATGTAAAACCTCATCAAGTTTTATTGGATCAATTGCAATCAGAGCAGGGAGCGCGCTTTCTAAAAAAAAGAAATAGAAATATAATTATCAAACTAAAAGAGGATGAAAAAATAACCTTGTATGATAATTTCATTTGGCTTAGTTTATTTCAATTAAAAGAACTAATGAAGTATGACAATATAGTTAATATGGATACTAGAACCGTGTTGTCAGGAATTTCTTTCGGAGATTTTGATAATCAAGTTTTCGATCAATATAATCTTATTAAAAGTAAAGAAAGGAAATTCGGTTCGGATTTTCTTAGATCAAGTTTTTATAGTTCAAATACATTTAATTCTTTAGAAAGTATTATATCAAAAATTACGGATATTAAATGCAACTATTATTTAAATGTCTCGAAAATTCCATTGAATAAATTAAATAATTGGAAAATTAGCGAAAGTGAAATTAGCCATATAGACAAAAAGTATTTTAAGATTATTGCTGTTGATGTCAAGATTGGAAACAGAGAGGTAACCAACTGGACTCAACCGATGATAGAGCCTTCACACGAAGGTTTATGCGTGTTTATTTGTAAAAAAATTAATGAAATACTTCATTTTGCGGTACAATTAAAATTAGAATGTGGGAATTTAGATATTGTAGAGATGGCGCCTACGGTCCAGACACTAACGGGTAATTACAAAACAACGAAAAAAGGAGATTTACCATTTTTAGATTATGCTTTAAATGTTGCTCCTCAGCAGGTTGTTTTTGACACTCTGCAATCTGAAGAAGGAGGTCGATTTTATAAAGAGCAAAACAGGAATATGATAATTATAGCTGATGATATTTCTTCTGAACTGCCTGAAAACTATGTTTGGTTGACTCTAAATCAGCTAAATGGTTTTTTGAAATTCAATAATTACGTGAATATTCAGGCTAGAAATTTGATATCGGCAATACAATATGTTTAAATTATGAGAAAAATAAAAATTGGAATACTGGGGTGTGCTAATATTGCAAAGCGTTCTGTAATACCCAATATGGTTCAATCTGGGAATTATGAAATAGTATGTGTTGCTAGCAGGGACATTAATAAAGCTATTGAATTGACAAAAATTTATGGAGGTGACCCTATTCAGGGTTATTCTGAATTACTGCTAAGACAAGATATTGATAGTGTATATATACCCCTTCCAACTGGCTTGCATTATAAATGGGTCATGCGTTCACTCAGAGCTAACAAACATGTATTTGTTGAGAAATCTATAGCTACATCATACGATGAGGCTCTAAATATAATCAAAGAAGCTTCTGAAAGAAAACTATGTGTTTTTGAAAACTTTATGTTTCCATACCATTCGCAATTTGAATTTGTTAGAAATCAAATACTCAATGGTGCTATAGGTGAGATTAAATTGTTAAGAAGCTCGTTTGGATTTCCAGTTTTTGATAAGTTAACTAACATTAGGTATGATAAAAAATTAGGAGGAGGTGCTTTATTAGATGCAGGTGCTTATACTTTGATGGCTGCTCAGCTTTTTCTTGGATTTGATCAGAATATACTAGCATCCACTTTAAATAATAGTGATTTTGAGGTAGATTTTCATGGTGCAGTATTGATGATAAATAAAGACAAAATCCCATCTCAGCTAGCCTTTGGTTTAAATAATTTTTATCAAAATAACATAGAATTATGGGGAACTAATGGGAAAATAACAATTGAAAGAGCTTTTACAGCTCCTCCTGGATACAAACCAACTGTAATCGTTGAAAATAAAAATGGGAAGCAACAACATGTGTTATCGGCTGACAATCATTTTGTTAAAATTTTAAATAGTTTTCACCAAGCAATTAATAAAGAAGATTTTTCATGTAACTATAATCAAATAAAATCACAGGCTTTATTGATAGAATCGGTCAGAATCAACCAGAAGAATTATGAAAAGAAGTGAAATCAACAGCATAGTCATTGGATCTAACGGATATATCGGTAAAAATTTATCATTCTTTCTAAAACAATCTAATATCCAAAACCGTGATTTTGATATCACGGAAATATCGAATCATTCATGGATGAATTATTCTAAATTGGATATAACCAATAAAAAAGATTTTCATCAAATTGACAGCAAGGTTAATGTAATTTTCTTTATGGCTGGAATAACTGGTACTGAAGACGGGTTTGGATCATACGAAAATTATTTTAATGTAAATGTAGTTGGATTAATCAATCTATTAAGTTACATGAACGAATGTGGATTGAAGGCGAAAATCATATTTCCTTCAACAAGATTAGTTTACCGAGGTATAAAAGACATGCCACTTATTGAAGAAAGTAAAAAAACTCCTAATACTATATACGCTTTATCAAAAATTGTTGGAGAACATACACTAGATTTATATTCAAGAATGTTCAATATTGATTTTAATATCTTTAGAATATGTGTCCCATATGGGAATTTAATTAATAGTGACTATTCCTATGGAACTATTGGCTTTTTCCTGTCGAAAGCAATGAAAAAGGAAAATATTAATATGTACGGAGATGGAGAGTTAAAGCGAACGTTTACTCATGTTTATGACATATGTAATATTCTTGTTGAGTCTATAATTAAGCCCGTAGAAAATAAATCTGTCTTTAACATTGGAGGTGATACTTTGTCCTTAGTAAATGTGGCTGAAAAGATTGCGTTTAAATTTAGCACAGAACTGAATTATGTGAAATGGCCTGAAATTTCGTTAAAAATCGAATCGGGAGACACAATATTCAACTCGGAAAAAATTGATAAAGAATTAAATAATTATAGTTATAAGAGTTTTAATACATGGATTAGTAATTTAAAAATATAGTCATAATATTTAATTATAAATGAATAAAAAAAGATTAAATATTCCATCTGTTATTATTGAACATATTATCAGTACTATTACAATGTTCATAGTATACAGGTTAGTTATAACAGCTTTAGGTATTTCAGCTCTAGGTCTTTGGTCTATTTTAATATCTATATTTTCATTAACATCAATAGGAACCTCAGGATTTGCAAGTAGTGCTGTCAAATTTGTTTCAAAATACGTTTCAAAAGGTGATAATAATAAGTTGAAACAAGTGATTGAAACAACTTTTGTAGTAGTTCTAGTTTTTTCATTATTATTACTGTTATTTATTTCTCTCACAAGCTATATATTTAGAAATATATTTTTTGATTATGAAGAGTTTTTGGTTCTAACTCAAATATTTCCATACACATTATTAGCATTTATTTTTGGATTTAGTTCTAGTGTATATATGTCATCATTAGATGGCTTAAAACTCTTTTATATTCGAAGTATTATTGGGATTTCTTCAAAGATTGTGTTTTTAATAGTAACAATCATATTAATAAACGAATTAGGTCTTAAAGGATTAGCTATTGCTTTGATGTGTCAAAATTTAGTAATACTTTTTTTGAGTTCGATTATTATAAAAAATAAAATAAAGGGGTTGAAAATTTTATTTGGAAAATTTAATAAAACGATTTTTAAAGAAATATTTAAATATGGATATCAGTTTCAAATAACATCAATTTTTATGATGTTGATGGACCCTTTAACTAAGCTTTTACTTAAGGCAACTACAGGAGGGTTAGTTAGTGTAGGATATTTTGAAATAGTTTATAAATTACTCTTTCATGCTAGACAAATTATCGTTGTCGCTACAAATACTGTAGTACCATCAGTTTCAGCTATTCAGGAAAATAAGGTAAATAATACCAAGCAACTATTCATAAAAGTTAATAATATTTCTTTTGTATTTTCCATTTTAATTTTAACTACGGCATATTTGTTATTTCCAGTTTTACTAAAAATAGTCGGGGTTCAAATAAATGCTGAAATTAACTCCTTCGTACCTCTTATATACTTAGGCTTACTATTTAATTTATTTTCTTTAACCTCTTTTAGTTTTAATTTAGGAATAGGTAATCTTAAAATAAATATGTACAGCATGGGTTTGATGGCTTTTTTAAATTTATCCCTCTCACTTATATTAAGTAATTTTTTATCTGATTATGGTGTGGTTATAGGTTGGGCTCTATCACAATCAATAGCAGGTGTTTATTTAATATTTTTGTTTAGTAAAAAAGAGAATTTAATTATGAGTGAAATAATAAATAAAAAAGATATAATATTAACTGTATCAATTCTGTTGTTATTGTTGTCAAACTATACTCTTAATTATACTTACGAACTTTCTTATGTATATTCTACTTTTTATAATATTTTGTTTGCACTTATTCTTATGACTTATCCAATTATTATTAATAGTAAATTCAAATACACACTAAATTATATGACTAAAACAAAAAGTTAGAATGGGACTATTTTTGGTTAATTATTCAACAAAAGAATATGCAAATAAGCAAAAGATGAATACATTTTCTGCAAAAATATTTGGGGGATTTGATAAAGTATACTCATATGTTCCTAAAGACATTGATTGTGATTTTAAAACAAAGAATCAAGAAATTTTAAAATTAAAAAAAGGAGCTGGTTTGTGGTTATGGAAACCATATTTTTTTAATAAAGTTTTAAATAGCAAATTAGTTTATGGTGATTATTTGTTTCATTGTGATTCATCTGCATTTTTTATAAAAAGTGTGCAGCCATTAATTAATGCACTAGAAGATTCTGGCCAAGATATCATGGCCTTTTCATTACCTCTAACTGAAAAGCATTGGACTTCACCTAGCTTATTAGAATATTTTAATGCTGATATAAAAACAAGAAATTCCCCTCAAGTACTTGCAAATTTTTTATTAGTTAAAAAAACAAAAAAATCAATTCTATTTGTCAAAGAATGGCTTGATTTATGTTCAAATATAAATTTAATTAACGACTCAAAAGAAAGAGAGAGCTCCCCAACTTATTTTATTGCTCATAGGTTTGATCAATCTATTTTAAGTTTATTATGTAAAAAACAAAAGTTACGTCTATTTAGAGATCCATCTCAATATGGGCGTTTTCCAGAAATGTATAGAAATAATGGCACAGTG
>Ga0209137_1004596_pt1 | contig 10892 bp, 11 predicted proteins | sample SaaInl5LU_22_DNA_FD_184642 | JGI IMG/M metagenome (GOLD analysis project Ga0209137, IMG submission 184642) | Marine microbial communities from expanding oxygen minimum zones in the Saanich Inlet - ESP_105LU_22_DNA (SPAdes) (version 2) | ecosystem: Environmental > Aquatic > Marine > Intertidal...
TTTTGTCGTTACCCTACATATCAACGCCGGGCCTAAAATATCTTTTTAAGGAACGCCCCACATTCATTGATCGTGGTAGAACTATCGCGGTAGCCTTTCTCCAGCTGCCTAGCACCGCTCGTGCCGTCATAGCTGGTTCTAGAAAATAACATGATGCGCATCTGTGGAGTAAAGTATTGCCCAATTATCGGAAGCTTCGAGAGAAAGTTCACTTTACGCATTCTTTCCAACCAAGGATCACGAGGTAAAAAACGAAAAGATCGCTTCAGCCCTAGCGCAACCGCCAAAGCTTCTTGTAAGGTTTTAAACATAAGGTTTGCACTGACTGCCACTGCAGGTCCTTCTTCACGATTGGTATGCATGCGCACCGCAATTTCAGCAACATCTCGCACGTCTACCACTCCAGTCATTCCGTCTGTAGTAAAGGGAAGTTTAGCGTCATAGATTCGACGCCACAACTCTTGCGGAATGGAAGACTTGGCGCCAACGCCGAGAATTACCCCTGGACGAACAATACTTACGCTCTGCCCACTGGATGCAGCACGCCATACGGCGAGCTCACTCCCCATCTTACCCAACGCATAGGCGCTTACACTCGATTTCGAGCGGTTTGGTTGAAAGTGTTCAGGAAGTAAGGTCTCTTCTTCGCCAAGAGGTTCCACTCCGCCCATGACGGCAATGGAACTAATATGAGTGAAGTGTTCGCACTCCAACAACTCTGCAAGCAGGAGCATCTCGTTGACTAGTGTAACGTTAGACACCGAAGGACCACTAGAGGTGGGACTGATGTTGATGTTGGCCGCTGCATGCAGTATCGTTCGAGGAAGCGGCAGTTGGTGCTCCCTGCAATACGTTTGGAGTTGCTGTTGAGAGTAGATCCCGTCGCCGAGGTCGAGGTCGAGAAAATGAACCTGAGGATGTGCGCTCAAAGCTTGGGCTTCTAGTCCGAGGAATTCTGCTGTGAGATGCAGCTGGCGAAAAGTACTTTCAGGACGTTTTGAACAAAAAATTGGGCCCGAAAAAGCGGGATTTGCGCCATATCCCAGGAATTCTGCGAGGATAAAAGAACCTAATTGGCCCGTAGCCCCTGTTAAAAACAAGCTTGTAGTAGAATCCATAACATTTGAACGTTCCGTGAAAGTAGTGGTTATTATTTTTGCAACTCAATTCTTTCCAAATGAAAAAATCTGACATCCAGTCCGCACTCGAAAGCGTCGGCAATAGTACTGAGAAAAACATCGTGGCAGCAGGTCTTGTTCGCAACATTCAAATCTTCGGAGACGAAGTGATTGTGGACGCTGAAAGCATTAGCCCGACACTTCAGGCAAAGAAAAAATTGGAGGTCGATATCATGAAGGCCATCCACGATAAAGTGCACGAAAAAGCGAAGGTGACTGTGAATGTGACCGTCAGTGAAAAGAAAGCGAAAGAGGTGGCAGACAATGTCATCAAAGGTGCCGCGATTCCCGGTGTTCAAAACATCATCGCCGTGGCTTCCGGTAAGGGCGGCGTTGGAAAGAGCACCGTGACCGCAAACCTAGCTGTAACGCTTCACAAAATGGGCTTTAAAGTAGGGTTGATCGACGCGGATATTTACGGCCCGTCAGCACCCATCATGTTCGATATCCAGCATGCAAAACCACTGACGGTACATGTAGACGGCAAGAACAAAATGGGGCCTGTTGAAGGATATGGGGTAAAAGTTATGTCCATCGGATTCTTTGCGAACATGGACCAAGCTGTGGTTTGGCGTGGGGCAATGGCAACCAAGGCATTAACCCAGATGATTCACGACACGCATTGGGGCGAGTTGGACTTTTTGTTGATCGACCTGCCTCCAGGAACGGGTGATGTTCACCTCAGTATGGTACAAAATGTACCGGTGACTGGAGCTGTTGTAGTGAGCACGCCACAAAAAGTCGCTCTTGCTGATGCACGCAAAGGAGTCGCTATGTTTAAGATGGAGCAGATCAATGTTCCGGTACTGGGAATATTGGAAAACATGAGCTACTTCACACCGCCAGAGCTTCCTGACAATAAATACTACCTCTTTGGAAAAGAAGGTGCGCGTCAGCTTGCAAAGACGATGGATGTACCTTTTTTAGGTGAATTACCACTCGTACAAAGCATCCGTGAAGCCGGTGATATTGGCCGTCCTGCAGCTTTGCAAGAAGGAACGGGAATACCGTTGGCTTTTGAAGAAATCGCTCGTAATATTGTAAGCGAAGTTGCAGATCGCAACGAGAACCTCCCGCCTACCGAATTTGTGAGAATCACAACGATGGCAGGATGTTCGCCTAAAAAGAGATAACGCGTGAGCACACTACAAGAACGAATAGAAAAAGCACTCGACGAGGTACGTCCGTTTCTCGCCAATGACGGTGGAGACGTGAGCCTCGAGCGCATCGATGGAGCCACAGTGGAAGTTAAATTTCACGGTGCATGTGTCGGCTGTAAAGTAAGTGACTTCACGCTCAAAGGAGGTATTGAAACTACCGTTAAGAAATATGCGCCAGAAATAGAGCGCGTGATTGCCATCGAGGCCTAAACCCAACAATAGACTAGTACCATGCTGCAAATCCAGCGAATCAGAACAGCCCCAGAAGAAATCATTGAAGGCTTGAAGAAAAGAGGCATCGATGCGACTGCTACCGTAGACGCTTTGATCGCCATAGATGCAGACCGCAGAAAGATCCGCCACGAGATGGAGGAACGTCAGGCGAAAAGCAATGCGTTGGCAAAAGAAATTGGCCAGTTATTTAAAAGCGGAAAAGGAGCTGAGGCTCAATCGCTCAAAGAAGAAACTGGTGTACTCAAGCAAGAAATTAAGGACCTCGCTGAACAAGTGACTGCCTTCGAGGAAAAGGAACACGAGTTACTTCTTAGCCTACCGAATGTCCCGCACGAAAGTGTCAAGGCTGGGAAAGACGAGAAAGACAACGAAGAAGTAGACCGCAAGGGAGAGATCCCAACCTTGCATGAGGGCGCGAAACCACACTGGGAATTGGCCGATGACTACAACCTGATCAACTTCGAATTAGGTGTAAAGATCACGGGAGCAGGCTTCCCAGTTTATGTTAATCAAGGCGCACGTTTACAACGCGCAATGATCAATTTCTTCTTGGACGAAAACCGCGCAGCTGGATATACTGAATACCAAGTACCTCATTTCGTAAACGCCGACTCTGGCTACGGAACGGGTCAACTTCCAGACAAGGAAGGACAGATGTACGAGATGCCTATCGATGGGTTGTACGCCATTCCAACTGCAGAGGTGCCCGTAACAAACATGTTCAGAGGCGAGATCGTCAACGCGAAGGATTTTCCTATTCAAAGTACCGGTTACACGCCATGTTTCCGCCGCGAGGCTGGTTCATACGGTAAAGACGTTCGCGGACTGAACCGATTGCACCAGTTTGACAAAGTTGAGATCGTAAACATCACTGATGCAGAATCTTCGTACGCCCTTCTCGATGAGATGGTTGCACACGTAGCTAGCCTCTTAGACAAACTCGAACTTCCGTACCGCATTCTTCGCCTATGTGGTGGTGATGCTGGATTCACCTCTGCATTAACCTATGATTTTGAAGTGTATAGCGCAGCTCAAGAGCGTTGGTTAGAGGTAAGTTCTGTTTCCAATTTCGAAACCTTCCAAGCCAACCGTTTAAAGCTACGCTACCGTGACGCAGACGGAAAAACCCAACTTTGCCATACCCTCAACGGGTCCGCAATGGCATTGCCACGTGTTTTAGCTTCACTGTTGGAAAACCACCAAACCGAAGACGGTATCAAAATCCCTGCAGCGTTAGTGCCTTACACCGGCTTTGAATGGATTAAAAAATAAGGACATGAAAGCCCCTCTTCTCTTTGCAGCCCTAGCGCTCACTTTATTCTCTTGCAATCGTGCTGAGCCTTGGCAAGTAGAAATGACTCAGCGCTTGGATTCCATGGTTGCCTTGAGCGAAAGCCACTTAGAGGTTGTAAAAAGTATCGAGCAGCAACGCGTGGAAGAAGCGTACAAGGAGATGGGCGGCTACCAAGTCTTTTTCACCGATCATACCAATGATTTGATTCAACTCGACGTTCCGAAATCTATGTTCACCGGACCCCTCTACGATATGGAAACATGTACCAAATACTATGGCCGAGTAGTAGGTTCGTTCACCAAGGATTTAGACATCACGTACAATACAGCACAGCTCAAAACATTGCGTAAAGATGCAAGCAACGGCGCCCTCGACAGCGCACAAGCCGTAGCTTACTTCAACGACGAGGCATTTGTATTGCGCGACGCTAACAAGAGAATCAACAAGAGCTACGGCGCTTGTTTCACGTGTCTACGCACTCATGACGAGCTCGTTGCCACCCTCGACTCGCTAAAGAATTATATTTTAGCGACGAATGTACCAACTGAATAAATACCTCCTTATTGCCTTCTTGCCTATCGCTCTGTTTGCGCAGAGTAAAAAAGGCATTCGTCCCCTAGCGACCTGTGATTCTTTGTTTGCAGCGGGGAACACATCAGAAGCCTTAGCGTGTTTCAAGCTCCTTTACGAGAAGAACAATACGGGCAAAGCTTACGAAAAATACGTCGATGTTCTACTCGTCACGGGGGACTCTACGGGCGCATGGCGCCTCAGTAAAAAGCAAAGTAAAAAATGGGGCCAGCAACGTCCGCAATACGACGTGGACTTCTATTACCTGAGCACCTTACTACATCGAAAAGGGCCGAGCAAAGAGGATATCAAGGCACGCATCACCGAAAATCCGTTTAGCGTTCGTGGTGTTGCCATGACGCTCGAGAGGTATGGCGAGCAGTCTTTTGCGGTAGACCTTTATGAACATGCTGAAGGGCTGCGTCCCAATCTAAAATTGGCCTTCGAACGTGCCCAACTTTATGCACAACTGGGAAGGTACGACGAGCAATACGAGGCATATCTGCTGGCGATTGAACAGAATAGAAGTTATCAAAATGCCGTTCGTCAGCGCATTTCACAAAACATTAGCACGGACCCCAAAGACGTGCACAACACTGCCGTAAAAAAAGCGCTTCTCGCAAAGCTATCGACCACTAGTAACCCAGTGTTTGAAAACTTACTGCTGTATGTCTACCGCCAAGAACAGAGCTTCAGCATGGCGTTTGACTTTCTACAAGGCAAGGCAAAGCGCGGAGACTTTAGGCCTAACGAGCTACTCGCTCTAGGTCGCAGTGCACATGAAGCTGGAAAAGGCGACATGGCAGAGGAGATCATGAACTATTTGATCACTGAACGTCGCAAAGCTCCCTACATGGGATGGCTGGAAAACGCTTTGCGCCTGATGCTGGAAATCAAGCAAACGAATCGTTCGCAGGAAGATGCCGTGGCGTTCGCTGGAAAATTCGGGAGCAACAGCTGCTACCCGTGTTTTTACTGGGAGCTCACCAGGGACCAATTCCTTTTTTCTACACAAACCGACACCAGTGACACTGCCCTCGACCGCTTTGAAGAAAAGCTCGAACAGATGCGCATCAGATATCCTTCAAAGCTAGAACGTGGCATGACCTACCATGCTTTTGGTCAAGGGTTGCTCGCAAGTGGATATTACGAGGATGCAATGCTAGAATTCGGTCGGGCCGAAACGTTGCTCGGGGACTCTGAGGAAGGCGATCAAAGCAGACTGAGTCGTGCCATGTGCGCCTTTTTCTCTGGTGACATGCCTTGGGCAAAAACTCAGCTGGAGGTCTTGCTGCAGTCGACGAGTAAATCTATCGCTAACGACGCTATGGAACATGCTTTGTTGATTGCTGCGAATACCGTGGAAGACACGGCGTATGAAGGATTACTGCTGCTCCGTGCACCTATGCTTGAAGAGGCGCGGGGAGATTTGAAGGGAGCGCTTGAAGGATACACGCGTTTGGCGTCGGTGCTTATTGCGAATGAATTGTATGACGACGTGCTGTTTCGCAAAGGGAAGGTCGAGATGAAATTGGCCCAATATGAGGAGGCTGCAAATACGTTCGACGCACTTAAAGGAGCTGCTGGAGAAGGGATGTGGAAGGAAGAGGCGTCCTACTATGCTGCCCTTGCCCAATTCAAAGCAGGGCAACCGGGCGCGAAAAAATCACTGGAAGACTATTTGATTTCTTACCCAAGTGGTCTTTACACCGAGCAAGCAAGACAGTTCTACCGTACCTTCGCGTTATGAGTGTACACATTTATAACGTCACGGTCGTAGTCGACCAAAGTATCGTCGATCGCTGGGTAGATTGGATGAAAAAGGAACACATTCCTGAAGTAATGAACACCGGAATGTTCACCTCCTACATGTTTACCGAAGTGTTCCCTGAGCAAGAGCAGGACCAGCCTAGTTTTAGCGTTCAGTACCGCGCCAAAGATTTGGAAAGCATCAAACTTTACATGCAGATGTATGCGCCCGAGCTCAAGGAGAAAAGTGCGAAAGCTTGGGGCACCCATGCACTGGCTTTTAGAACCTTGTTAGAGGTATTGGACGAAAAATGATGAAAGAGACCGCAATTTTTGAATTGGCCAATGGCCTACAATGTGCTTTTGTACCTAAAAAGAGTACCGTCGCACATATCGCCGTAGCCATTCGTGCGGGGTCTAGGGATGAGCTCGAGCACCAGCAAGGGCTTGCACATTTTATCGAACACAACCTTTTTAAGGGCACCTCCAAGCGTAAAGCCTACCACATTCTTTCACGCCTAGACGACGTCGGCGGTGAGCTGAACGCCTATACCACGAAGGAAGAAACGATCATTCATGCCAGCTTCCTCAAAGGTGATATGCGCCGTGCGATGGATTTGTTAGCGGATGTTATGATCCATAGTGTATTTCCTGAGCGCGAGCTTGAAAAGGAAAAAGACGTCATCAAAGACGAAATCTTCAGCTATAAAGACAGTCCGAGCGAACAAATCTTCGACGATTTTGAAGACTTGATATTTGCCGGTGATCCTCTGGGCCGCAATATTTTAGGTACACCGGAGAGCGTTGACGGATTAGATAGAGAAGACATTTTAGAATTTATTGGCCGCACCTACAGCGCCGACCGTGTGAAGGTTGCTATCTCAGGGGCCTTTACTTCGGACCGTGTGGAGCGCATGTGTCAGGAATTCTTTGGAGCATGGGAATTGGCACCTAGCGGATGGACCAATTCTTTTCAAGGAGCATCCACTCCCACCAAGCGTGTGGACCCTGTGGCCCAGTTCCAAGATCACTATATGATCGGCTGGCGTACACCTGGAATACACGACCAAAGCAGAAGACCACTTCTGTTACTCAACAATATTTTGGGGGGTCCTGCTATGAACAGCAGACTAGGTCTGAATATCCGGGAAAAGCACGGCATCGCCTATAACATAGAAAGTTACATGAACCTATACAGTGATATCGGGATGCTCGGTATCTACCTAGGTTGTGACTCCTCTCAAACGAGCAAAGCCGCAAGTTTGGTCATGAAAGAGGTCGAAAAGTTCCAACAGAAAAAATTAGGAACGTTACAACTCTCGAAAGCCAAGAACCAATTCCTCGGCCAGATGGCACTTTCAGAAGAAAACGGCCTGAATACCGCCATAGGTGCAGCACGTGCACTACTCCACTTTGGCAAAGTCAACAGCTTTGACGGTGTCGCTGAAAAAATCCGCAACATTAGCGCGGAAGAAGTGATGGCTGCGGCGAATGAGTATTTGAGGGCGGAGAGTGCGTATGAATTGGTCTATAAGAAAATCTAACAACGAATGGAATACCTCAGCGACGAACTGCACCGCTACATCAGCGATCACACCTCAGAGGCTCCAGAATATTTAAACGAGCTAGAACGAGAAACTTGGGTAAAGATTGTCATGCCCCGCATGCTGAGTGGCCACGTTCAAGGGCACATTCTCAAGATGTTTTCTCTGATGCAACGCCCGAAACACATCCTCGAAGTCGGAACCTTCACGGGCTACGCTTCGCATTTTTTAGTCGAGGGATTACAACCGGAAGGTGAGTTCCACGCTGTAGAAATTAACGAGGAGTTGGAAACTATCATTAAGAAGTACTGGGCAAAGAGTCCGTTTTTCGAACAGATGTCCTTGCATATCGGTCCAGCAAAAGAGGTATTAGAATCCTTGCACAGACCGTGGGATCTGATTTTTCTCGATGCCGATAAAAAGGGACTCATGACCTACTATGAGCAGCTCATTCCTTACATGCCTACTGGAGCAATCATGCTGATTGACAACATCTTGTGGTCTGGAAAAGTCGCAGAAGAAGTTGCCTCTAACGATAAAGATACCCAGGCGATTGTAGCCCTAAACCGTCACGTTGCAAACGACCAAAGAGTGGAACAGGTGATTTTGAGCGTTCGCGATGGAATTATGATGGTTCGAAAGCTATAATTTATGTTAGATTAATGTATCTTGGAAGGCATTAAACTAACTTAAAGATTCTATGAAAAAAGTTTTACTCCTTGCGGCAGTAGCACTAGGTTTCAACGCAATCGGTCAAGAGGCAGCTACCTCTAAACTTTTGCAAAACGAAATCACTCCTAACGCTGCAGCTAAAGAAAAAGTAGAGGACATCATCTCTAAAAAAGGCGGTGCAGTAGCAGGCCAGTTCGATTACACTGACTTCTTGTACCAGTTTTACAACTCTGATCTCGTATTGGGTGCAGTAGGAACGACTCCTGATTCTACTACTGTATTTATCTACAGTGACGGTACTCCAGGGTACTCTTACAACCATGCTGTAGGTGCTTTATACGACTTCAACTACTATGGTTGGGGTGCGAATGAATTCAACGAAACAGATGCAATCACTGTAGATTCACTTCACGTGATCGGTGGTTACGATATCTTGAATGGTAACAATTCAGATAAACTTCGTTTCACTGTATTCAAAGGCGCTAACGGTTTTGCAGCACCATTCTCTGGTGTTCAGTACAATGCAGCAACTTTCGCAGCATTAGACCCAACAGTAACGCCTACAGCGAAGACTATGGACTACGCAGGTAGCGCATTAAACGGTGACCAAGGTGGCCCTACTTCTGCGAACGCAACAGTGATCGAGTACGATCTAACTGTAGCTGATTCAGGTGTCGCAATGGTAAGTGTTGAAATCCCAGGTGGTTTGAGCATGATGGGTGACGAGCTTATGGGTGTATTCATCGAGTTCCTTCCAGGTGGATTGACTACGTCAGATACGATTGACTACTCAACCATGACGGGTGATATCAACTCTTTCGCATTCTACTACTACAGAGAAGGTAACACGTCTGCTCCACAAGGATACTTCATCCAGGATTACGACAGTACTTCTACAAACTGTTCTAACTTCTTGTTCAGCGAAACTCGTTACGCTGCATGGCAATCTCCTTCTGATTGGAGAAACGACCAAACAAGCATCAACATGAGCTTCTCTCACCTGATCTGGGTAACTGCTTCAGGTAACTCTACGATTGGTGTTAACGAAGCTGATCTTACTTCAGTTGCTGTTTTCCCAAATCCATCTAACGGTGTTGTAAACGTAGAGCTTGATGCTACTACTGACGCAACTGTAACTGTTGTTGATGTTTTGGGTCAAGTAGTATATGCTGCTAACGAAAGCTTCGTAGCAGGTGAGCGCAAAGTGATCGACCTCAGCAACAACGCAAAAGGAATGTACATTCTTTCAGTTGAAGGCGAAGGTGTAAACACAGTAGAGCGCATTACTATCAAGTAATCCTCACACGCTTAACTCAAAAACCTTTAAAGACCCGGATGCGAAAGTATCCGGGTTTTTTATGTCTTAAATCGAGATAACTATTCGGAGATGTACTGAGGGAAATTTGCTCGCGACTACTTGCGCAAGGCTTTGCGAACTTGCTTAAAGAGCTTGCTTTTGAAGACGTAATCTTCGACATCAGCGTTGGTACTACTGAGTACCTCATCGTTCGTTCCTTCCCACACTTTATGTCCTTCTTTCATAAAGATAACGTGGTCGCCAATCTCTAAAACGGAGTTCATATCGTGGGTATTGACGATGGTAGTCATGTCAAATTCGTGGGTGATTTCTTGAATCAATTGGTCAATCACAATAGCCGTTTCTGGATCAAGTCCAGAATTCGGTTCGTCACAAAATAAATACTTCGGACTCATCGAAATCGCACGAGCAATAGAGACCCGCTTTTGCATACCTCCAGATATCTCACTAGGAAATTTCGTGTCAGCACCTTCTAATCGCACGCGGTCCATGACAAATTTCACGCGCTCATCTTTTTCCTTTTCAGTCATGTTGGAGAACATTTCCAAAGGGAATCGGATATTTTCAGCAACCGTCATGCTGTCGAACAACGCGCCACCTTGAAAGACCATGCCTATCTCTTGATGAAGCAGCTTTCTACGGTCCTTACTCATCTCTCCTAGGCGCTCATCACTGTAATAGATGTCACCTTCTTCAGGGTTAAACAAACCTAGAATCGTCTTCAAGAATACGGTTTTACCAGATCCTGAACGTCCAATGATAAGATTGGCCTTGCCCTTGTAGAAATCGACATCGACCCCCTTCAGTACATGGTTATCACCAAAGCTCTTGTGTATGTTCTCTGCGCGAATCATGAATTAAGTAAGGATGATATCTGTGAGCAAGAAATTGGCTAAAATGATGGCTAGACAAGAACGTACTACTGCATTCGTACTCGCTACACCTACTTCGACTGCTCCGCCTTTTACGGAATACCCGCTGTACGCACTGACCGTGCCTATGATAAAGGCAAAAACGGTGGCTTTGATAAGCCCGTAGACTGCATTCTCAAAAACAATAAATTCTAATCGATACCCCATGACACTTTCTTCAAAGGGTACTAGATTGAGTAAATCACCTGCCATAGCTCCTCCCCAAAGACCAAGGAAAAGCGACATGATGATGAGGATTGGA
>Ga0209137_1004598_pt1 | contig 10890 bp, 6 predicted proteins | sample SaaInl5LU_22_DNA_FD_184642 | JGI IMG/M metagenome (GOLD analysis project Ga0209137, IMG submission 184642) | Marine microbial communities from expanding oxygen minimum zones in the Saanich Inlet - ESP_105LU_22_DNA (SPAdes) (version 2) | ecosystem: Environmental > Aquatic > Marine > Intertidal...
AATTTCAAGGCTATTTTTACAAAAAAGAGTGGAAGCGCAGCTTCGATGGCTTGAGGATCAAACAAACCTTTACCAGCAGCGGCACCTAAACAGGCAGTGGAGAGTAAATAATTTGTGCTGTCAGGGATTTATTTCTGGTGCCACAACGTTGTCTCTTCCATTCTTTGCTTATCCTGTAGCTGGTTCAGACAATTATTGTGGTGTGAAAGATGCGATATGTGGTGGAGCCGCGCTCACAGCTATTCGTCCAGGAGTTCTTGCTGTTGGTAGTCCTAGCTCTTGGGATCTAATTAACCAAAACCATACAATTTCGACGGTTGATGAATACAGAAGAATTTGGGGTGCTCGATAAAATGAGAGTAAAGCTAATCTTTATTTTGTCCGCGTTGGTATACCTTCAGTCGTGTTCGGCTGTCACTAAAGTTGATGCAGGTCTTGTGGGAGAGTGTAAGGTAATTGTGGATGAGCAGTTCTTGCTGTCACAGAAAAAGAAAAGCTCATACTTCGATAGGTTCTTGATTACGGATGATAAGACGCAAGATCTGCCGTGGGGTACAGAGATTCTAGGTGTTTTGAACGAAGGTACACGAGTGGTTGTAGATAGTGTTCTTCAAGATAGAAGCGGTAGCTGGGGAAAATATTATCGAATACAGGTGCAGGTCATTAGTGGCCCTTTCTCTGGAATTATTGCAGATATCCCATCGTGTGCACCTAATCATCCTCGGCCTAGCTGGTTGAGTTGCGATGCTAGTGTTGAAAAGATCCAGTTTGTAACGAAAGTTCTAGAGGACTGTTAATTTCCCTGTTTATTGATTGTTTCATGTAATGCACTCTGTAGATCTTGAGTAAGTTGATATAGCCCCGTCATTGCCCCATGCGCAGCCCGATTAGCAGATCAGAACCCAACCCATCCCTCGGCTAACGCCAATAATCTCGCCTATACTCTTCCCAGACATTTATTCCAGTGACTCGGGTAGGTTCGGGTCGGTTTCTTCTGCTGCGTCAAGGACATCTCATGCATCTCCCGGATTTACTGCTTTTGGGCCTCGTTGGCTTCTTTGGTTTTGGCTGTCAGTGGCTGGCGTGGAGGACGCGGCTGCCGGCGATTCTTTTTTTGCTGTTAACGGGTATTTTGTTGGGGCCGAGTTTTGGTATTCTTGATCCCGACAAGTTGTTTGGCGAGCTGCTTTTTCCGCTGATTTCATTGGCTGTTTCGATCATTCTGTTTGAAGGTAGTTTGACCCTTAAACGCACCGAATTGGCCGAGATAGGCTCCACCGTGCGCAATATGGTGACCCATGGCGCGCTGGTCAATATGCTTGTAACCACGTTGGCAACACACTACCTCACAGACCTCAGTTGGTCGCTGTCGGCGCTGTTTGGGGCGATTATGGTGGTGACGGGGCCGACGGTGATTATGCCGATGCTGAGGTCGGTGCGGCCGAATGCTAAGATCGCGCGCACACTGCGCTGGGAGGGCATCATTATTGACCCGCTCGGGGCGCTGTTTGCGGTGTTTGTGTTTGAGTGGATCATCGCCCAGCAATCCAGTTCCAATTGGTTAGACGTTGCCTGGGTGTTCTCTGAAACCGTGGTTGCGGGCATTGCTTTGGGCGTGTCTGCGGGATATTCGTTTGGCTTGTTGTTGCGGCATTATTGGGTGCCTGAGCATTTACAAAACTACGCCACCATTGCCATGGTTGTGCTGACATTTGCCATTTCGAATACAACCATGCACGAGTCTGGCCTGTTGGCTGTGACCATTATGGGTATCTGGCTAGCCAATATGCCGGGGGTTCATATTCGCCACATACTCCACTTTAAAGAGAGCCTCACCCTTATTTTGGTCTCGGTTTTATTTATTCTGCTGTCCGCCCGGATAAACTTTGATGCGCTACTGCAGCTGGGCTGGGGAGCTGTGGGTGTGTTGTTGGCAATTCAGTTTATTGGTCGGCCCTTAAAAGTATTTCTCAGCACGTTGGGCTCCAGTTTCTCGCTCAACGAACGTATCTTGCTCAGTTGGGTTGGGCCTCGTGGGATCGTCGCAGCGGCGGTATCAGTGGCCTTCGCCCTTAAAATGGAGGCGCTGAATATACCCAATGCAGAGTTGTTGGTTCCTCTCGCGTTCAGCGTCATTATTGGCACAGTGGTTATTCAAAGTGCAACGTCGCGCTTGTTGGCGGTTCATCTCAAGGTCAACCAGACCGATACGCAAGGCTATTTGGTGATTGGCGCAAACCCAGTGGCCATTGCCATTGCCGAGGCGCTAAAAGGCCTGAAGATCGACACCATTCTGTGCGACACAGAGTGGGAATATATCAGCCAAGCCAGAATGAAGGGGTTGAAGACGTATTATGGCAACCCGATCTCGGACCATGCCGAGACGCACATTGATCTCTCCACCATGGGCGGCATGTTGGGATTGGCGCACTTTTACTCCTACAACACCGCAGCGGCGTTGCGCTTTCGCGAAGACTTTGGGGCGCGTAAGATCTTCAGTCTTGTCACAGGCACCAGTAAAAAATCCCACAACAAGCACAACATAAGCGAATTCTATAAAGGCCGAGTGCTGTTTGACCGCGATGTTACCTACAGCGAACTGCTTCACCGACTCAAGCAAGGTGCACAGATCAAAAAGACTCGGCTAACCGATACCTATTCATTTGAGCAGTGGCAGCTCGACAACCCCAGCAGCATTCCCTTATTTGCCGTTGATGAGAAAAACCATCTGTACTGGTTCACCGACGAAACCAAGCTCCATTTAGGTGACGACTGGCGGTTATTCGCCCTTGGGGAAGGGGGTTGATGGCCTTCGCTAGCAGTCTCCGTTCCCCCATACGCATATCAACAAAGTAATCAAAACTGGTCTACCTTTAAAATAATCAACGTGCTCACTTCCGGTGTGAACAAGAGCAGCTACCAGCGGGCGCAGACACGCGCTATGACATGAAAGGATACAGGCATTTTGGATATGTCCGATGACAAGCATCGCGCGGCCGTTGGGGAAGATGGCGCGCAGTCAGCGAAGGGCGAGGCAACCAGTCAAGAGCGGAAGGCGGGGCAGTTGCAGATGACGCGCACGTATCTTGAGCTGCGCACGGCCTTAATGCGCTTTGCCTACCGTTATTTCAAAACCTCACAAGAAATTGAAGATGTTGTCCAAGAAGCTTTTGTTAAAGTCATCGAAGCGCAGCAAAAGCGCGAAATACTGCACCCGAAATCATATATTTATCAAACCGTCAAAAACCTTTCACTCAAGCGGCTCGACACCAGCGACTACCGTCTTACCGACACAGTAGGGGACATACTGCCCGAGTCGGTCTTATTAGAGTCAGCCACACTGGAAGACCAGTTTGAATCGCAGCAGCGCTTCGAACTTTTTTGTCAGGCCGTGCGGCAACTACCAGTTAAGTGTCAGCGGGTTTACATAATGAGACGGGTCTACGGATACTCACAAAAACAGATCGCGGAAAAAATGGGCATCACCGTCAAAACCGTAGAAGCCCATCTATCCAAAGCCATTATGCGCTGCACCGATTACATGGACGACGTCGAAAACACACAGAGCGACGGGCAAAACTCCAGTGCAAGCCAAACAGGTAAAAGCGGGCGCTATCATGGCTAACAAAGACCAAGAGACAACACAACACGACAGCAATATCTGCAGCTTTCCCAATGCAGAAAGCGGCCGCACAGCGATCAAAGAGCAAGCCAGCTTATGGATCGTTCGACTTGACCGTGGCGAGCTCAGCCCGCAAGAAACCCATGAATTGCAGCAGTGGCAAGCCCGCAGCGACTTTCATCGCGAGTATCTGGAAAAACTCGCGCGCAACTGGGACGACATGGCCGTCATGCAAGAGCTCGCAACACTCTTTCCCATCAACGGCGTACACACCACATCCTCCCTTGGGGAAAGGCTGCGCAGTGGGTTTAGGTACCTTCTGCGACCGCCCGTGTGGGTTGCCTCCAGTCTCGCCATCTTTGGGTTACTCGCCGTCGTGATGCTCAATCAACCGCCGCACCACTTCCAAACAGGGATTGGCGAACAAGCCAGTTACACACTCGAAGACGGCAGCACCGTCCACCTCAACACCAACACCAGCCTCGATATCGACTACAGCGACGAACGACGAGTTATCAAGCTCCATCGTGGCGAAGCCAACTTCAATGTCGCCAAAAACCCCGAACGCCCCTTCGTCGTCTATGCCGGGGAAGGCATGGTCTGGGCCGTGGGGACTGCCTTTAACGTGCGCTATATCGAGGGGCAAAACGATCAATACATCGATGTCACCGTCACCGAAGGCACCGTCAAAGTGTATGCCCAAGTCGAAGGAACAACAGCCCCCGCGCTAATTGTCGACGCCAGCAGTGGGCAGAGCAGGCTCGCCGCCAAAGAAGCGCTTGTCGCCGCCGGCAAATCACTGCAATACCACAAAGTGATTAAAAGCGTGCAACCGGCGCCCGCCAAACAGCTAGAACAGAAACTCGCCTGGCAGCAAGGCGCATTGGTATTTACCGGCCAAACCCTCGAAGAAGCCCTGCAAGAAATTGCCCGTTACACCGACAAAAAACTGATTATTGCAGACCCCAGCATTAAAGGAATCAGGGTAGGGGGGCACTACAAAACTAACGATATCGACAGCCTGCTGGCCTCACTCAGCCAAGGATTTAACTTAAGTCTGAAACAAACCGGCAACAACACCATCGAAATATCCGCACGGAACTAGACCAAAGCAGCTAAGCCGCCGGAACCAACACCACAGAGCTAAACCCATGGCACAACATACTCGCCAACAGTTTTGGAAAAAATAAACGGAACTTTTCCTCACCCACACTAAGGGTAAATTATGCGACTCCGGTCTCACCATCATGCAACAACAAAACCACGCCAGAAGTTTGGCACTGTTGCTGCATGTGGGAATTTTGAAGTACCGGAGAATGGAAAAATAACCCAGACAAAAATTGGCAGTACACACTTTTTTTATCTGTGTCTTATGCTCAATCTCCTACTGTATTTTCCCGCCAACACAGCCTATGCGGAAATCCAAAAAACGGACTCCCAGACAGCGAAAGTCGGCGAAATACGGTATTTCAATATCCCCCACCAACGTGCAGATGACGCGCTGACAGCGCTAGGGAAGCAAGCTGATATCACGGTGATTTACCAATACGATCTGGTAAAAAAGTACCGCACCAATCAGCTAAAGGGACGTTATCAACTACCCGATGCGGTAGCGATTCTCCTCGACAATGTTGCCCTAACCGCAGAGTTCGATCCAGCGGGCCATTTGATTATTACGGAACGTAATCATAGTAAGGGGAAGGAAAAGATGAATATCAAATCAAAGAAAAGTTTACTGGCAACACTCATTGCGTTTTTTGCAACTGGGGCGGTTACTCAGGGTGTGATGGCGCAGGATGTTAACAACGATGGCCAGACTGCTAAAAAGCAAAATCAGATTGATGAAATTATTGTAACGGCTCAGAAAAGAGAGCAAAGGTTAATTGATGTGCCTATAAGTATATCGGCGATATCGGGTGAGGATTTGGATAATGCAGGTATTCAAAATATTGCTGACTTGAGTTACGCGGTGCCTAATTTATCAACAGTGGAGGTCGGGCCTGGGTTTCAATACGTTATCATCAGAGGTGTTGGCAATAATCGCGGAAACTCAGCCACTGTCGGCATCTATTTGGACGAAATCCCGCTTTCTTCAACTCCCCAGTCTTCACTTGATTTGCAAGTCATCGATTTGCAACAAGTCGAAGTGTTAAAAGGACCACAGGGCACACTGTATGGTCAGGGCTCGATGGGCGGTACTATACGCTACATCACCAATGACCCCTCCTTTGAAGACATCGAAGGGAAGGTGACACTGTCTGGCTATGACACCCGTAAAGGCGGCTGGAGTGAGGAACTAGCCGGCTTTGTGAATATTCCGGTGATTGACGATACCCTAGCATTCCGCGTCTCCGCAACCTATAAGGACAAATCGGGTTGGATAGACCAGCCAGCAGCAGGATTGGACGATATTAATGATAGCGAATTGTCCAATATTCGTCTTAAAGGTCTATGGCAAGCCACGGACGAGTTAGCCATTAAAGGCACCGTTATTCGCCATCGTAACAACTATGGCGCCTATAGCGTGGTGAATACGACACCGCTTAAGGAGAGCAACTTTCAACGTGCGGTTTTCCCCGGTCAACCCGTTTCGCCGGGCACCAGTGATTATGATCTCTATAATCTGACCATTTTATATGATTTTGATTTTGCGACACTTATCAGCAGCAGTTCTAAGCATGAACAAGAGGCTCGGGGAGAGAATTCCCAGTTTATTGGGTTCAGTTTTGCATCAGTGGAAGCTCTCGGGGAAAATTTTCTCCTCAATGCTAAATCGTTTACTCAAGATATCCGCTTAACGTCTAATCACGGCTCCGATGAAAACACTCTTTTCGATTGGACTTTAGGTGTGTTCTATAACGATTCAGAAAATCAGAATGGCTATGACGCTTTCTGGCTTGCATTTCTACCTGGGGCGCCCTTTGACGTAGGATCTGTACTTATTGAAAATACCACAAAATCCATCGCCTACTACGCTGATGCTTCTTACGATGTTACCTCGCAATTGACGATTGGCCTGGGCGCTCGGTACTTTGAGGATGACCGAACAGAAATAGCATTTTATGGGGCTGACGCAAATATTTTAAAAGAAGGGTCGTTTGATAAGCTGAGTTCTAGATTCTATTTGAGTTATGCTTGGTCGGATAATCTCAATACCTATTTCAATGTCTCCGAAGGCTTTCGCAGCGGTGGTTTCAATCAACAGGGGCAACCCAACTTCGATCCCGAGCAGATATTAGCCTATGAACTAGGTACAAAATCTTCGTTATTGGATAATCGCTTGAACGCGACTCTCGCACTTTTTTACAGTCACTATGACGATTATTTAACAAATACCACGGCCCCTAATGACGTCACCATTGGCATTTTTGGCAATGTTGGCGAAGCGGTGATTAAAGGGGTCGAATGGGGCGTTGACTGGATGGTAACAGATCAACTGTCCGTTGGGTTTAACGGGGCAGTCACTGAATCTGAATTCACCCGTGTTACGAGCACGGCACCAGCACCCTCTAATATTAAAGGCGATAAGGTACCGTTTGTTCCAAAATACGGTTATTCCGTAAACAGTAATTATCACTTTAACTGGTCAAGCGCCGTCGCGGGAGATTTTCGTCTTAGCTACAATCGAGAAGGTCAAAACACTCTCATTGACCGAGGATCATCGCTTTCGACAGAAATTTATCAAAACGAACCCTTTGGTTTTCTTGATGCACAGCTAAGTGCGCAGTGGCAATCGCTTTCACTTGAACTGTTTGGGCAAAACATACTGGACGAAGATAAGCTTGTCGGCGTCGGTAACTCCAAACAGACAGCACAGCATAGACCTCGCGCATTGGGTGTCCGATTGTCCTATGATTTTTAGTGCGACGATTTAATATTGGTTAAATAATGGGGCCTGCTTTTGCAGGCCCCATTTTCTCCCCCGGTTTATTTAAAGTATATGGCGATGTTGCGGAGCTGTCCGGAAGTCGTCACTGGCTCACAATACAATTAAAGGAAAAAATATGGATCACTCAAGCCACGCCCCATCCCTAGATGGGGCGGCCATGCTCGACCGGTACCGGCGCGCGCAATATTTAATAAACGGGGTGCTGAGCAAAACAGTCGCGTTTAACACCACGTTATACCCCATCTGGATTGGCGACACAGATTGTTTTTGGTACGAACGAGAAAAGAAGGATGGCAAGGAATACCGATTGGTGGATGCTAACGCGGCCAGTAATGACGTCGCGTTTGATCACTATGCGCTGGCAGCGGTGCTGACTGAATCGGTGAAGCAGGCCGTGGATGCCAACAACTTGCCCATTAATCAGGTGGAAATGCGGTTTGATACCCCGACGTCCAAGGCAAAAGGCATTAGAAGCATTGAATTTACCGCCTTTGATAAACGCTGGTTATTTGATACCCAAGCAAAAACCTGCACGGAAAAAGAGAGATGCTGTGAAACAGAGGTGCTTTCGCCCGATGGCAAATACGCCGCTTTTAGCAAAGACTTTAATCTCTGGGTTCGCGAAATTAGCAGTGGTGAAGAACGCGCATTAACCCGCGATGGTGAAGCCTGTTATGTCTATGCCGCCCCTGGCACGGCTTGGGGGGTTGCCACGGAAAACGATACGAGAATACAAGCGCGATGGTCAGCCGATTCAAAACGTCTATTCACCGTTCAACGAGATACTCGCGAGGTGAAAGAGTTACCGATCGTTCATCATGTGCCGCAGGATGGTAGCGTTCGCCCCATCGTGGAGTATGTCAAGGTCGCTTACCCCGGTGATGAGCATATCGAAACCTTACGCTTGGTCAGTGTTGAGGTGGAGAGTGGACGCGTGCAAGCAGCGAACTACCGACAAATTCCGGTAACACGTAACGGCAATGGTTTTTTCTCCGCAAAACTGGGTTGGTGGTCAACAGACAGTCGACACGCCTATTTTGTGGATCTTGAACGCGATTATAAAGCAGTGAGAGTCGTGGAGTTTGATACGCACTCAGGTGGAACACGCGTATTGTTTGAAGAAACCAGCGCGACTCAAATCAATTTGATGCTCAATGCTGATGAGCTCCCCACCCTGGTACCACTGCCAGAAACGAATGAGTTACTGTGGTTTTCCGAACGCAGTGGCTGGGGGCATTTATATCTGTATGATCTGACGACGGGTGCGCTCAAAAATACCGTGACGCAAGGTGATTGGCTAGTGCGGGATGTGGTATTTATTGACCATCGGCGTCGTAACGTCTTCATCCAAACAGCGGGACGCCATGCTGATCGTGATCCGTACTATCGGGATTTATGCCGTGTGCATCTGGATACGAGCAAATTAACTCCGCTAGTATCCAGTGACCATGAAGTCCTCGCTATTGCAGAAACCCAGGCCAGCTATCTATTGGATGCTGGCGTGCGTGATATCTATAAGAAGTCTTGCGGCGTATCACCCACGGGCAATTTTGCGGTGGTGACACAATCCCGAGCAGATACGGCTCCTGTTAGCTTCTTGGTCAGTAGGGAAGGTCACACAGTCCTGGAGCTTGAAATCGCTGATGTATCGGGATTACCGGATGGCTGGCAATGGCTGGAACCGGTAAAACTACTGGCAGCTGATGGTATAACTGATATCTACGGCCTGGTCTTTCGGCCATCGAATTTTTCTGCGGATAAACCCTATCCGGTGGTTTCCCACGTGTACAGTGCCGTTGATTATGCTCATACGTGCAAAGGCTCCTTTACCAATGGTTCTTATGGTTTGGGAATTTCCTATCTTGATCCCGCCGCGCTCGCCGAGCTGGGTTTTATTGTGGTACAAATTGATGGCCGTGGTACACCCATACGCCATAAAGCCTTTCTTGATGAAAGTTATGGTCGGCTAGAATCGGTTAGCAACCTTGACGACCATGTCGCAGGCCTAAAGCAACTCGCCAAACGTTACCCCTATATGGATTTACAACGCGTGGGCATTTCAAACCATATGGGCGGTGGACCTGGTGGTATACAAGGCTTGTTGAAACACCCGGAATTTTACAAGGTAGGGGTGTCGCTCATGCCGCATGATAGTCGACTGTTCGCTGCCTCGATGTGGGGTGATAAATATGAAGGATTGTCCGGGCCTTATGCGGATGAACTCTATCCCGAAGCGATGGTGGAAAAACTGGAAGGTAAATTGTTACTGATCAGTGCCATGCTGGACCCTGTTTGCCCACCCGCCATTGTTTTTCGTATGGTGGAGGCCTTACAAAAAGCCAATAAGGACTTTGATTTACTGCTCTTACCCAATCTTGGTCATTCACCGAATGGATATGTCACGCGTCGCGCTTACGATTTTCTCGTCAGACACTTACTTGAAACTGAGCCGCCTAAAGAGTTTAAACTCGAGTCATGGATTGAAAATTTAAGTTAGCCCACAACACTAAAAGTGAAACATTAGTGTTCAGGGGTTGGGTCTCGTCTCTAGTCAGAGGCGGGACCCAAGTTTAGTAAAACTCAGCATTGCGTTATTGATGTCATAGAAACAGCCAATAAGGATTTTGATCTGTTGTTACTGCCTAATCCCGCTTATGGTTATACGGTAAAACGTGCGTGGGATTATTTGGTGGAGCATTTATTAGGGTTGCAACCACCTGAGGATTTTAAACTGACGACGTCTTTCGATTAAGTGGGTTGTTGGGCATTACTTGCCGCACGGAGAATAAAAAAGGGGCCAATTCGTTGGCCCCTTTTTCGTTACTGCTATTTGTTACTACTATCGATTGACACCCTTCACAGCAGCGCAACCACTTTTATGCAGCGTTCAGCTTGCTGGTGAGCGGCTTTAACGGCTTTTACAACTTGCGGTTTCATGGCGCTGTATTCCTCTACCAATCCGGCGAGTTCTTGTTCGCTTGCTGCATTGCATTGCACGGGCAACATGCTGCCGGCAAATGATCGGATAAGGGTAAGGTCGCTGCCTCTATTGAGTTCTTCAATGTGCGTTTTTATGCGCGCCTTGAAGGGTTCTTCCAGTGCCTGCTGTTCGGCGGGGAATAGGTAGAACATGATGTAACGCAGGGTGGCTTGTTTGAGGTTGTCGGGATTTTGCGTGACAACATTAAACCATTTGGCTTTTGTGGCGGCATCGGGGCGCTGGGCTTCGGCTGACATGGCGCCGTTTACGCCATTATCTGACATATCCCGCGCGGCTTCGGCGGTGAGTGCGGCTTGATAGTCGCCATAGGCGTAGCGGTTTAGTTTGGCCACTATGCCCCAGCGCTTGTCTTGGTCGATGGTGAGGCCGTCGAAGGTT
>Ga0209137_1004603_pt1 | contig 10880 bp, 10 predicted proteins | sample SaaInl5LU_22_DNA_FD_184642 | JGI IMG/M metagenome (GOLD analysis project Ga0209137, IMG submission 184642) | Marine microbial communities from expanding oxygen minimum zones in the Saanich Inlet - ESP_105LU_22_DNA (SPAdes) (version 2) | ecosystem: Environmental > Aquatic > Marine > Intertidal...
GAAACGAGTAAAAAAATTATTGGAAATGGGTTGGATATTGATGAAATTTGTGAATTATAAAATTAACTAATATTTTGTTCTTTAAGTTCTTTTTTATATTATTTATTTTTTTAAAAAAGAAATAAATTATATAAGTTCTTTTAAACCGCATCCTTTAAAGAACTTTAGAAAAGACACTACACATATTTATACGTCATTGGGTGTATTCAATAAAAAAGGGGTTCTCCTTATGGAGATACATTACAATCCTTATTGGAAACCTTTACTTACCTGTTTATTTACACCAAATTTTCAGTTGAGTTGCCAACATACTCGCCAAAATTTCTTTCTTGTCTTTCGCATTAATTTTTGAGTAATTAACTCTTACCTGTTTTACATCATCACGACAAGTCGGGCACGAATAAAAACGCTTGTATGGTTGATTTTCCACACTATGATGAAAGTGAGAGCATAAGCATGTTTGGCAATATTCGTGTCCACAACCAAGTGTTAATACTTGGTGAAGATTGTAATTCTCGCCACAAACTATGCATTCGCAAATCTTTTCCCGACCTTCCTTCTTGGTAAAGCACTTGGTAGTCAATTTGGGTTTCACCTTGGAACTAATATAATCCTGATAATCCGCACTGGTTTCATTAATAACATAAGTCGACGAATCATCCGCATCAACATTATAGTTTAGTTCTTCCAATGAATCATTTTCAAGCGTCAAATCAATTACACTCGTTCCTCTTGTCATGGTAACATTATCCTGCGACGGATTGTACTGAACTGTGTTGAGGTCTTCATATTGCTGCGTTGGAGATGGAGTATTATAAATGGTTGGTTCTGGTTCCATTCTAGGTTCTTCGTTGTTCGGAGGCAGCAATCCACACGTGTGCCTCAATAGTCCTGTAATCTGCCCCGAAAGTGTGTAAAAATCTTCTGGCTGTATAGTACCATAATTGTCTCGGAGAATATTGCATAAATGAACAATAACTCTCATGTTAGACTCGTAGGACTCTTGAGTGCTCATTTTCGTATTGTGAATGTTATCACATAAATATCTTATGATGGGGTTATTTTTTATAAATACATTTCATTTTTTTTATTGAGCTCTTTATTTGTATGCTATTTTATAAAACACTAATTTATAAAATAAAAATGAATCCTAATCGTGATTACATTATAATCATTGATTCCTTTTTTCGGTCATCATCTTCCGCTAATTCTTTTGCCTTTTCTTTTTCTATTTGTTGGTAAATATCTTCACCAAACACCATAGACAATGCTATAATTGATATAACAACACTAGATGTCACAATCGGCATCAAAAAGAGAAACCAAGAAAACTTTGAATACCCTTTCTCACATATTTTGTTTAAAAGCCAACTCCAAAATAAAATGTAAAAAAGTTGCGTTACAAAGGTAAATGTGTTTGTAACCGTTCCACATCTGGCACCAGTTATGATATTAAATGTAATCATTAATAAAAGTCCTACAACGGAAAATAAAAAGTAATATTGAGAAGGTTTACATAAATTTGACATGTCCATAATTTTTACTATATATTGTATTGCTAAAATAAAATTCAAATTGTGGGTTTATATTTATATATTTTCTTTATATTTCAAAAATACAGATATTTCATTTCCTTCTTTTTCTGGTAGAGTATAATTTATTTGTCTTTTCGTTCCATTTACATTTATTTTACCCTTTTTATATATTCCGTCCTTTACATATTGTTTCAATAATGCGTGAAACTCTTTTATCTCTTCGTAATTTCCATTCAGTCCTAAATCGTTCAATTTTTTGATTAAATTTATCACTTCTCTTAATCGCTCACTTTTTTCTTTCAGACCCATTATAATGAAATATATAATATTATACTTAAATATCGTATTTTTAAGTTGTTTTGGTTAAAAGAAAATATTTAAGCATAATGTCCGGTCCAAGGTAAAAAACTTGTGGTTGTCTCATTTCCTACTAAACCATTATAAGCATTTGAAATCGTATGAGGAACAAATCTGGCCGCATTTAGCAAACTATGGCTTACTAAATTTGTCGCACTTATGCCTCCCTTTTGTTTGTTACATCTTTTCATTTTATAAAGTTTTCTTGTTTTTCTTTTTTGACTTTTGATTTTTCTTTTATTATATTTAGGAATTTTTGTTCTTGTTCTTATTCTAGTTTTCATTTTTTTAGAAAGCGATTTTTTCCTGTAATTTCTCTTTTTTGTAGACGCCATTGGGATATATATTTAGCACATATTTTATTTTACTCCGCATATTAATTTATATATTATTTATTAAACTTATTCAATGTCAACATGGGTAAGAAAGTGACGACGACAACACGAACGTGTCATACCTAATCTATCCAACACAATACCTTCGGGGGTCTTTTCGTGATTTTCTTTTGTTAAATACATCACCTTTTCAATATCCATTGGCTCTCCATTGGCAACTTTACTCATCTTCATTTTACGCACTTCTTCTAAATAATAACGATATTTGTCAGCAATTACATTGCCACAAGTAAAACATTTGACGGGAATAATCATTTTACTATTATATAATACTTTAGAAACTTATATTTATATTTATTTACTTTCAATTTGTTTCATTTTTTTTACAGTTTTCTCAGAGTGTAATATATTTGTTCTGCTGTTATGGCATTAATTTGAATATAATCAGTAGAAACAGGTTCAGGTTCATCCGGTAAACTTGCATTAAACCCATAAATTTGTATTATTTTATATAAATAATTGGTTGAGGATTTATGTATATAAACAGTCATAAAAAGTGGAGAATTAAGTTTATAGACTACTAGTTCATATAATCCGTTCTCTAATTGACTGAAATTAAAAGTTATTATTTTTGCAAATGAAGTAGATTGGACATTGTTTGAAAAAGTATTTTGTTTATATAAAATGTGGGAATTAGTTAAGTTAACAGACATACTATTTATAATAAAATGATAAAAAAAATAAAAAAAATACGAAATAAATTCAATATAACTTGGATAAAAATAGTTTAATCTTCAACCCAAAACAAATAACTCAAAAACCAAATACAATATACAATGCAACAACAAAATACTTTTTTTCATAAATAACCTTCAAAACATAAGCGAAAAATAATACAAATATATATACAATATAAATGCCACTAGGACTAAAAATAAAAATCGGAAATGAAGAAAAAGATTTAGACGACATATTTTTAAAAATAACAGATTATAATGCGAATTCGTCAGAATATCAAGCAGACGAAGCGGTTGTATTGACGCAAAATACTGGCATCAAATATATAGACGACAATGGTGTCAAAAGAGATTTAATAGACCGCTATATTGGTTACGATTCTGAAGGATATATTCAAGAAAATTATGAAGACGACCCTAATCGTATTGATGCTTCTGACTTGAACAAGATTGTCGATTTAAATGGCAACAATTTAGTGAATTTATTTTACCAATTGGGGACTAGGAAGAAAAATACATCAAGTGACTATAAAAGTTATATTATTCATAATAAATCTAAACAAGTTACATTTGATATGACTTTTTTTCAAGATGAACGACTAAATATTGAAATATTTTATCAAGCAAATTTTATTCAAATGAGATACAATAGTAATAATATAATATTGATAAGTGGTAACCAGGTAACTATTGAAACTTCATCCACATCAAGTATAGTAGATATAAAAAATACACAAGCATCCGATATTGATAGTGGATATCTAAGATTTATTATTGACGGTTCAGACTATATAAGAAAAAATTCAGGCAGTACAACAGAGATATTTTCATTTCGCCAGAATTCTTAAACTTCCACCAATTGACTTCCTTTAGAAGTTTTAACTTTTTTATGTTGTTTACCAGTTTTATGAAAATTGTCGTGGCATTCGTCGCACAATGAAGCTAAATTGGCCTTTTTATTTTTATGAAAAGTCATATTATTTTTCGTAATAATTCCTTTCTCGTTTGCTTCTTGTTGATGCTGTAAATGATGAACTTCGGTTGCGATTTTGTTTCCACATTGTTCGCACATTGATACAATTTTTTTAGCATTAAAGTGTGATTTTTTATATTCACCGTGTTCTACATTATGATATTTGTTTCTAATTTTATACGCACATTCAATAAAATCGTCAGCCAAAGAAAGAGATTTACACACTTCCAACCCATACAAACTGTTGCCAGGTCCGTCTTTCAATTTGCGGTCATAAATAAGCAAATCTTGTTCTTTATTATAAACCACTTCCAAATGTTTTAGAACCAAATTATTTTTCAGCATTTCTTTTATTTCATCATAATCAACAATTTCGTGTAAATGCGTAGCAAAAATGAAACTACTTTTGACGGTAGAAAGATGTTGAATTCCAGCAACAAAAATACTAATCGCAGAAACAATTTCAGTTCCAGAGCATAATTCATCACCTAAAATCAAACTATTTTCATTACAAAGACGCAAAATGGTGCGTAATTCGGACATTTCAACAGCAAAAGTAGAAAGCCCTTTAAAAATATTATCGTTGCCTAAAATGCGAGTAAAAATGTATTCGTATGGTTTATACACGAAGTTAGAGCAAGGAACAAAAAGACCAGCTTGTGCCATAACAACAGCAATACCGAGGGAACGAATAAGACTCGTTTTTCCGACAGCATTTGTGCCGTAAAGTAGCATACCATCAACATTAGAAGAAGAACCAGAACCCAAAGTTATATCATTAGAAACGTAAAGTTCTTCATCTTGTTGTATTTGTTCTATAATACAGTGACGCAAATTGGAAGCATTAACGAAAGATTTTTCAGCGTTAGTATCAATAATAGGTCTACAATAGTTATATTTATTGGCAACAATTGCTTTATTATATATAACATCTAAATAGGTAACAAAGTCTGCAATTTGGTCCAGTTGATATTTAAATTGTTGAAAATTTTTAATAAATTGTTGATAAACAATTGACACAATATCTTTCATTGCGCAATTAACATTATAAATATTGCTACAAATTTTATCAATTTGGTAATCAGAAATATGGACGTTTGTTGCCGATTGTTTTTTAAATTCAAAAAGATTTTTTTTAACTTTAAGTTTATAATTTGAATTGTGAAAAAAAACAACAGATTCTTCAGAAGGCAGCATTTCATTAAGCAACTTAGCGCGGCGACTGGTGCAAATAAGACAATAACTATATTTTTCTGTAATATGATATTTTACGAGTTCCGTAGAATTACTTTTTTTCTCGCTTTTAGCAATAAGGTTATTAAAATAATCTTTTATATTGTTCAAAATAGAGGTTGAATCACGAAGTAAACTGGATTTAGAATCGAGTTCATTATGAATGCCACATTTAATAAAATTAGTTTCGAAAGAGTTGCAACTATCAATATTATAACATAAATTTAGGTCTAAAGTGTTTGTAATAAAATCAATAATTTGGTCGCAAAAAGAAGAAATATTATCAAAATCAACATTATGGAATTTCATATAAGATTCAAAAGTGGAATCATCTTTTATAATTTTAAAAATTTTTCTAATTGAATCCAAATTGGAGCAAATTTGGAAGCAATATTTAGGCGAAATTTTGAATAAATAAAGTTGCCGAGTAAATTTGTGTAGGTCTTTTAGTGTGCCAAGAGGTATATGTAAAGTTGAATTATAATGTTCCAAATTAGAGAGTAAATAATCGGTCATATTATATTCTTTTTCAAGTAACTCGCAGTTTGTAATGGGTGTGAGAAGCGTATCATTAAATTTTCGTTTTCCCATAGGGGTTAAGCAATTATTTAGCATATTTACAACGCAAGAGAATTTACTTTTTGAGTCATTTTCAGGGAGAATATGAAGTTGTTTAAGGGAGTGATTAGCGAGAATAAGTTTATTTGAATAATTTTCAAATTCAGGAGTTTTAATGTTTTTTACAAGTTGAGGATTATGTTGTAAAATGAATTCAAGTAAGAAGCAAAATGAGTTAAGTGCAATGTGATTTCCGTAGAATATTTCGGTAAAATTATTAAAATAGTCAAAATCAAACATTTTCCGTAAAATAGTTTCTTGTATAGACGATTTTTCGCATTCTTTTGCTTTCAAAACATTAAACTCATTATTAGTAGAATTTAAATCAATAATATGATTTTTTTTAGACTGAATATTAGTATATTGAATCATATTATATATATATTTTTGTTCCAAATTAGAGACAATAATAGTTTCACTTGGGTTATAAATAGAAATAAAACGTTCCAAATTATCGTAAGTGGTAGGATTATCAATAAAAGGTTCTTGGAATTGTGAAATGGAAGTTTCGCCTGTAAAAACATTAAGATTAGCAATACCGCACACAATATATTTGCCTTTAGATAAGCGATTTAGACCCTTATTTTCAATAAAGTCTATCCAAATGCATGTAGTATTATTATTTAGCGTTGTTGCATCTTCTGTAAAATATGTTCCGGGAGAGAAAATGCCAGATAAAACGCGGGTAATATTTTTGCCTGACCCTTCTTGATTGTAAACAACTACGGTGTAACCGATTTCTTGCATTTTTTTAACATATTTGTCTAAATAGAGTTCAGGGAACCCGGCCATAGAGCAGTCAATTTTTTTACCAAGAGAGAAGTCACAAGTATTAATAAATGTTGATATTTGTTTTGCGTTTTGAATATCAACATTTGCGTTTGATTTGATTGTGTCATCTTCCATAATAGCGTAAACTTCGTAAAATTTACCGACCATCATATAGAGGATAGTTTTTTCGCCAAATTTATTTTGATATTCGTTGGATAATTTTAGGTATTCTTTTGTAATGGACATGATATATTTAGTTATAATAAATAAGACAATATCTTTAATATAAATTATAAAATAAATATGCGAAATAAAATTAAAATAAAACTTAAAGAATGAAGAAAAAATAAAATAGTAATATATATGTTTGCTTTAAATAACAAGTCTAGATTACAAAAGCAAAGAGAGCAACAAATGCGAAATAATAGGTTTCACGTTCAACCAAAACCTCAACCAGTAGTTCAACCAGTAGTTCAACCAGTAGTTCAACCAGTAGTTCAACCAGTAGTTCAACCAGTAGTTCATCAACCAGTAGTTTATCAACCAGTAGTTCATCAACCAGTAGTTCATCAACCAGTAGTTCATCAACCAGTAGTTCATCAACCAGTAGTTCAACCAGTAGTTCATCAACCAGTAGTTCATCAACCAGTAGTCAAGACAAAAACACCTGTAAAACAGTTGCCATTGATTCAAAATCCAGTAATTAAAGAAGAAAGTGGTGAATTAATTGTTGCTGAACCTAAACAAGTTATGAATAATGAAAGAATAAAACAATTACAAGAGCAAAAGATTATTCAACAAAAACGATTACAAAAACAAATTGAAGAAAAAAACAAAATAAAACAAATGGAAACAATAAAAAGACAACAAGAAGAACAAAATAAGCGAAATTTATTTGTTTTACAAGAAAAAAACAAAAAAGAAAAAGAAGCAGCGGATAGAATAGTTGCTCAAAATGCAAAACAAAGAAAAGACAAACGTGAGAGAGAAAATAATAAGTTACAAAATGAAATGAACAAGAAGCAATTACAAAAAGAAGGCCAACTTGAAAGTGTTACACTATCGCGAAAAGTTTTTCCCAAAAAGTTCAGTGTTTAAATAATAAAATTATTTAAAACAATAAGTTTATTATTTATGTAATAATTAGTAAATTATTTATCGTTTACTTTTTCAAACCCGATTTTATTAAAAATATTACCTATATCACTTGGATAAAAATAAATTTGAGACGCCGGATTTTTTGATAAAGAAGACAATAATTGAAACTCGCGTAATTTTAGTGCCTTGTCATCATCATACAATGCTGCGGCTTCTTTAAACATTTTTGCGGTTTCAATATCAGCTTTGGCATTTATTATTTTTGCTTCAGCCAATCTATCTGCTTCTGCTTTTGTTGCCATACTTATTTTTATTGTTTCATCAAATATAATGTCCCTTAAATAAATGTATGTAACTTCAATTCCCCAATCGTTAGTATTATTTTCAACATCTTTTGTTATACTATCTATTAAATATTTATTATTGTGTAACAATTCATTTATATCATTACTACTTACTATACTTCTTATAGCGGTTGATGTTTTTGTTACAATAGAATCTTTGACACATTGAATGTTAAACATAGCATTATATGGATTAACAATTTTATACTGAACCGCACTATCTAGTGTGACAGAAACATTATCTTTTGATATAAGTGTTTGAAACGGTATTGATACTACACGTTCAGACATGTTTATTTTATTTATTTTATGTATGAATGGAATATAAAAATGTAATCCTGGTGACATAGTCTCAATATATTGACCCAATCTGTGTTTTATTCCTCTTTCATTAGAACTAATTACAGTCAAAAATGTTCTTTTAACAATTTTATTCATTTTATAAAATAGTAATTTTATGCTTAAATTAAAAAAAATAAAAATTAAAAATTGATAATTGATATATGTAACGCAAGAGTTATAGATTATAGATTATAGATTATAGATTATAGATTATAGATTATAGATTATAGATTATAGATTATTTTTTATAATTTATAGGTAAGAGTATCATTATTTACTCTAATACTTTAATTTCGCTAGCCAAAATGGTGCTATCATTGTATAAATTTACAACGGCTAAACGAATACCTTGAGTTCCATTCCAACCGTGTGTCGTATTATTGAAACTGTAAGAGTGATTTATTGTTCCGTGAGGGTTGAATGAGACATTTTCAATGAGAACCAATTTGAAAGTAGTAGCATCATCCGCATCAGAGTAATTTCCTTCGCTTGTAATGTCGCTGGGGATAGCCAAATATTGTATTTTATTAACAACTCTACCATTAGGGTTAAAATCAAAGGAAATTGTATCAGTATTTAGACTAATATCCAAGTTATTAAAAACTAAATTTACAATAACTGTATTATCAATGTTTGCACTATAACTAACAACTACCGGGTCCATAACATTAAGCGATTCAATGGGGTCAACATATGACTTGTAAAATGCGGTAATCTTGAAGTTATATGATTTACCATTAACAATATTGAGAGCATCATACGAAACATTTGTGATAACAGGTTCGTTTACATTATAAACTTCTAAATTATCAGTAGTATTATGGACGACAATGTTGTATTTGTCAAATTCATAATTACCAATGTGCTGTGCTTGATTAGTCCAAGACATATTAACATTGCTAATAATATCCCCGGTTGTTTCAGTTAAATTCAATGCCAAATTATGACTTGTAATATCACTAGTAGAAATTTGAGCGTAAACCCGCACAGATGTTTCTTGATAATCTCCAGGGTAAAAGTCGCCTGATGTGCTTTTTAATGTAAGACGCATCTTAATGGTGAAATAGTCACCAAAAGAATAGGCAATATTAGTAAACAAATTAGAAGTATATGCTTCAGTAAGTGTTACAAGTTGGACGACATTGCTACCATTTTTACGCAATTCAATTTCAATTTGAGATAACAATAAGTTGTTTATTTCGTAATCAGGAAGGGACCAAATTGCGTTAAGATTAACAGTATTTATGGTAGAAGACGTTTGAACTAATTCCATTGTAACAAATTGAGTAACCTCGGCAGTAACATCATAAATATTAACCGTATTTAAAATTTCAGAATTGAAACCACCAGTTACTTCAACATTAGTAGAGAAGACCGCATCACGTGGTTTATAAACAGAACTAACTTCAGCATAATGAGGATTATTATTTAAGTCCAACCCATTAAAAGTAAAAGAAAGAGTAGTTAAAGTTTGAGAACTCAATTCAACATTTGCGGAGCTATACAATTTAACAATATAATGTTTAATATCTAGGCCGACCCCATTTAAGTTTGTTGCGCCATCCCAATAAACGGTCAATTGTTTAGAATCATTTGTTTCGTAAGTGATAACAAAGTTTTGTGCGTCAATAATCTTATCATACACAATCAATGTTCTAGCAGTTGTAAGAAGAGGAGTGCTACTGATTGAAATATTAGAACTATCAACGTCTCTAGGTTTAAAAACAGCGGTAGCTCTAAATTTGTAGCCATTTACGTTATAAGAAACATTATTAAATTTATAAGTAAGAGTGCTAATTGATGTAACATTATCCGAAGCAATAGAACCATTATCTTGATTAATTAATTCAACAAAATAATGTTTGAATGTTAGACCAACATTTTCGACGTTATTTGCAAGATTTGTAGGAACCGTCCATACGACATTAATTTCGTTATTTAAATCAACATTATTGAAAGAATCAAATGCGACACTTTGAACGGCAAAATTAGCATTATGATCGCTTACAACCTTATCGTAAGGAATTAATGTTCTAGTGCTTACAATAACAGCACTTGTAACAACAACAGAACCACTTGCGACAGAATCTTTAGGAGTGTAAAATCCAGTAACCCGGCATGTGTAACCAGAACTATTGTAAACAACATTAGTAAATATACCAGACAATGTTCCAATCACACCAACGTTAAGTGTTTTGGCCACAGTGTTGTTATCTTTATTAATCAATTCAACCAAGTATTTAGAAAAGTTGAGACCATTATTGGTTAGTCTAGTTTGCAATGCGGCAGTGTCAACAACCCAACTGACAAAAACATTATGGTCGGTTCCAACATTTGAGAAAGAAATAATAGCAACACTTGTAACGTTATAGTTGCTGTCATCGTTGACAACTTGGTCGTATGGGATTAAGGCAGCACGAGTATTATGGACCTCATCACTAGGAATATCAGTGGAAGCATTATCTGCGTCCAATGGGTTGTAAATAACAGTAACCTTTACCTTGTAACCGGTATTATTGTAGGCAACACTTGTAAAG
>Ga0209137_1004606_pt1 | contig 10874 bp, 12 predicted proteins | sample SaaInl5LU_22_DNA_FD_184642 | JGI IMG/M metagenome (GOLD analysis project Ga0209137, IMG submission 184642) | Marine microbial communities from expanding oxygen minimum zones in the Saanich Inlet - ESP_105LU_22_DNA (SPAdes) (version 2) | ecosystem: Environmental > Aquatic > Marine > Intertidal...
ATCTTTTTGAAGTATATCGGATTGAATGATCAGGCTGGTTAATATCTGCATCTGCTGGCTTTCTGGTGCGGATTGCCCATACCAGTTCCATGTCAGAATAATCAACCGAACCCGATTGGCCAGATGCGCCGGATGCCATAGGGTTTTATCCCAGTAGCCATGATGCATAATCCAGTCCAGTAAATAGCGCCGCGCATAAGTCCGGGCGTTCTGGCCGCCATATTCACGCATATCACGAAGCCAGCCGAAATCATGCCATTGCTGTTCAAGCATGGTCAGGGGCGTGATGCCGGTGGCAAGGGGTTGTCCTTTGCTTGCGTCACCTTTCCATAAATCGGTCATTGGCATATTGGTAGCGGCGATATGCTGGCTGAGTATTCTGGCGGATTTGGCCGCTTTTTTATACTGCCAGTGAAAATACTGACTGCGCCGCAAGATTTGCGTGAACAGGGAAACAGACCAGTCGTCATGGCGCGTATCTATGGTTTTCCTGTTTGGGGTCTTCATTTAGTTTTCCGATTAATATGAAACGCAGAACGCAATTATTTCCGATGAAATCGTGCCATAAAAAACCCGTCATTACCATGTGTCATGGTATTTTCATTATCTGCGGTTGTGATGGCATTGTCTGGCGTGATCAGCGCATCGGGGAAAAGCCGTAACATATGTGCATCATTGCCAGCCGCCGGTGCGAATCCGTCATAAATTTGCGGGTCAATGGGATCAGGTATCAGGTCGGTATCCTCAGCTATTCTGGCGGCAATATCCTCACCTTCTGCGCGGAACAACGAACAGGTGGCAAAGACCAGAATCCCGCCCGGTTTTAACCATGTGGCGGCATGGCTGATCATATCTGTCTGTAAATTGCCCAGCATGGCTATATCTGACGGTTTTGCATGCACCAGCTTATCGGGATTGCGGCGAATAGTTCCGGTGGCCGAACAGGGGGCGTCAATCAGTACCGCATCAACCAGTTGATCTGGCGACCATGATAAAATATTTGCGGTTATCACATCCGCTGACATATTCAATCTGTTCAGATTTTCTCTCAACCGTTCCAGCCGTCCGGCAGATAGATCAACAGCGGTCACATATGCGCCGCCAGCGATCAATTGTGCGGTTTTTCCGCCCGGCGCGGCACAGGCATCAATGACGTGCTTGCCGCGAATATCACCCATCATCTGGACAGGCAGGGTGGCGGCGGCGTCTTGCACCCACCATTTGCCATCTGCATAACCATCTAGCCGATATGGTGCGCCCTCATTTAGCCGGACGCTTCCTTGGGGGAGCGCATATCCCCCCAGCTTTTCTGCCCAGATATCGGTCGTACCGGGCTCGCTTGCCGCCATGGTCAGATCAAGCGGCGGCGGCATCAGCGATGCGGCCATGATATCATTAGCTTTTTCTTTGCCCCAGTCGGCGATCAGCCGCGAAGATATCCAGTCCGGAAAATTAGCCGCGTGATCATGACGCCATGTGGTGATGATATCGGCGTTTGCATCAATATCCTTAACACAGCGGCGCAGGCTGGCATTAATAAGCCCGTGCAGATGCTCTAGCCCGACAGACCGGATTAACCGGACAGACTGATCAACAACGGCATGTGATTTCCCATCCAGCCAGATCAGTTCCGTCAGCGCCAGCAATAACACATAGGTTGCCATTTGCTGGCGGCCTTTGGGTGGGCGCGGGATATAATGGCGTAATGCCTGCATCGCCTGACCGTGATGCCGCAAGCTGGATGCAAGCAGTCGCCGGCAAAACCGGCGATCTCTGGGTTCTAGCTGGTGATAGGGTTCGTTTTTTTCCAGCCATTCATCCAGCGCTGTGCCGGATGACATGACGGCTTTCAGCCCTGATAAGGCAATCTCTCTGGCGGGTTCGGGATGTAGGTGTCGTGATTTCATGACGCGATCATAGGCAGAAGAAAGCATTTGTCCAGTTTGCTGAATAAAATATCCTTGTCCTTGCGCAAAAAAATCACCATATAGGTAATTATGAGCATATCAAACAAAGATCAAATGTCATCAAAAGCCCAAACAGAATCCCCGACGAAAGACTTGTCCGAAGACCTGGCCGGAGTTCAGGCACAGGATACCGCTATGGAATCTGAGCAGGCCAGTTCTGAAACTATTTCTGACGTTATCGAACATGGCGGCCCCAAGGGGCTTGAGCCCACCCGTTTCGGTGATTGGGAAAAAAATGGCCGTTGTTCTGATTTCTAGAGAGCATTAAGCGCATGGCACGTCTTACCACAGCAATGCTGGTCGCAGGTGTGATGGCCGGGGCTAATCAGGAACGCGTCACCATGGTGCTGGAAAAGCGTGGGGATAAAGAACGCGGCGCAATTATTGTCCGGCTTGAATCTAATGACGGCATGGTAAGGGTAGAAAGCCGCCATCATGATCCGGATCAGGGCGCGATCTGGTCAGCTATTCATCAGGATGAGCGCGTCACGTCCATGCAGGCGGCGGAGCTGGTTGAAAAACAGATATCCTATGATGCGGATTGCTGGGTCGTGGCGGTGGAAACACCGCATGGCATTAACCCCTTTGCCCAATATGATAAAACACATATATAGAAAGCATTAAATCAGTCATCGCGCATCTGGTATCTCGGATAGGCTGGAATAGTGGCTGGTGTTTGACTTTATCAATTGATTAGAAGATCATAACGACCATCACGGCTTATCAGGCTGGCTTATCGAGGTGACATACAGATGACACAAGATATCACTTCATCGCAACCGGATAGAGCATGTTTGCCATTTGCGCCGGCGCATCGGTTGTCGGTTGCGCCAATGATGGACTGGACAGACAGGCATTGCCGCTATTTCCACCGGTTGCTTGCACCAAAAGCCGCGCTTTATACCGAAATGGTAACCGCAGATGCAATCCGTTTTGGGGCGCGTGACCGGTTGCTGAATGGCCATCATATGGATAAGGATAAACCAGATGATAACGCCATTATATTGCAACTAGGCGGTGCTGATCCGGACGCATTGGCAAACGCCATAGCTCTGGCAGAATCCTATGATTATGCTGAATATAATCTGAATGTTGGTTGCCCGTCTGATCGGGTGCAATCTGGCCGATTCGGGGCGGCGTTGATGGCTGATCCGGTTCTGGTGGGTGAGCTGGTTTCTGCCATGTGTTCGGCTACCCGCCGACCGGTTAGTGTCAAATGCCGTCTGGGTATTGATGATATGGATACCGAACAGACGCTGGACAGATTTATTGATACGGTTATTGGCGGCGGGGTGGATCATATGATTATTCATGCCCGCAAAGCATGGCTAAATGGTCTTAGCCCCAAAGAAAATAGAGATATCCCACCGCTGGATTATGATCGGGTATTCGGGTTGAAAACACGTCTGGCGGCCAGCGCGAATCATATGCCAATTTCCATAAATGGCGGTTTTGCCGATTGGGATCATATCCGGTTGGGGCTGGATCATGTGGATGGCGTGATGATAGGACGGGCAGCATATCAGCAACCGGCAAAACTGGCGGTATGGGCGGCGCAAGTATTTGATCATGAACCGGTTGATGGCGATACCGTGATGGCGGCGATGGCCGATTATGCCGATGCGGAAATAGCCAATGGCGCAAGGCTTATATCCATCACGCGGCATATGCTGGGCTTTGCCAATGGCAGAAAAGGCGCAAGACGCTGGCGCCGGACATTATCCGAAGAGGCGCGTGATCCGGCTAGTCGGGGGGATTTAATACGCATGGCATGGGATAGTTTAAATCAAGAACATGAGGAAGCGGCATGAGCGCAGATACCGGAAATGATAGGAATAAAGATATGAACACGCCTAAGTCATCCCCAAATAAGCACCCAAATAAGCATCCAGATAAGCCGCCCCAGAGCAAATGGCGGTCAGCACTGGAATTCGGGCCTTTGCTGGTGTTTTTCGGCGTTAATTATTTTTTCGGTATCTATGCCGGCACTGCGACACTGGTTATTGCCACTATTCTGGCGTTGATGATGTCATGGCATCTGGAACGGCGCATCCCGAAAATGGCGGCAATGGGCTGTGTCATGGTGGTATTTTTTGGCGGCCTGACGATATTGATGGAAGATGATTTCTATATCAAAATTAAGCCAACAGTGGCCAGTCTTGCTATCGCTGGCGGCATTATGGGCGGCTATATTCTAGGCTATAATCCGGTTAGAGCCATGATGGAACAATTGAATATGCCTCCCGAATCAGGGGTCTGGCGTGAACTTACTTTCAGCTTTGTTGGCATGATGGTTACGCTGGCCATAGCGAATGAGCTGGCATGGCGAAATTTGACAACAGAACAATGGGTTACGTTCAAAGTGTTTGGCCTGTCCGGGCTATCGTTACTATTCGGCATTGTTATTATGGTCATTCTTCATCGCTATCAGAAAGACATGGATATTGATACCGGCAGTGAAAAATAATGATAAAGCCACACAAATCGGCAATCATGCCGAAACCAGATAAGTAAATGTCGTAATTATTTTATTCGTTTTTCAAAAATTGAAGCTAATGTGATCAAATTACTCTTTGGAATGAGGTCTGCTATGTCTGACGAAGATGATATCGTACTCGATGAACTAGACGATGATGAGCTTGTACAGCAAATTCATGATGATCTTTATGATGGGCTTAAAGAAGAAGTCGTAGAAGCCGTGAATATCTTCCTTGGCCGTGGGTGGACACCTTACCGTGTTCTGACCGAAGCATTGGTCGAAGGCATGACTATTGTCGGTATTGATTTCCGTGATGGTATTCTGTTTGTTCCCGAAGTGCTAATGGCGGCTAATGCCATGAAATCCGGCATGGTTATCTTGCGGCCATTGCTTGCCGAAACCGGCGCACCGCAACAGGGTAAAATGGTCATTGGCACTGTTAAGGGCGATATTCATGATATCGGCAAAAATCTGGTTTCCATGATGATGGAAGGCGCCGGATTTGAGGTGATTGATATCGGCATTAATAATCCGGTAGAAAATTACATCGAAGCACTGGAAGAACATAAGCCAGATATCCTTGGCATGTCGGCATTGCTGACAACGACCATGCCGTATATGAAAGTAGTTATTGATGCGCTAGTCGAAAAAGGCATGCGTGATGATTACATCGTTCTGGTTGGTGGTGCCCCGTTGAACGAAGCGTTTGCAACGTCAATTGGTGCTGATGCGTATTGTCGGGATGCCGCGGTTGCTGTTGAAACAGCAAAATCGATGGTATCCGATAAAACAGCGGCCTGATTTCAAGTGGCAAGCTTAACTGTCATATTCTGGCGCGATATCCCTGCACAGGTGGTGGCTGAAGAAGGCCGTGGTCGTAAACGTCAACAGGCAAAAATAGAATTGCCGCAACGTTTTGCTATCGCTATTGATGCCGCCGCCATGCGGGACGGCGCGGATAGTACAGATGACTATCTGGCCGAGTGGCGCAAATCCGACCCTGTTTCATGTGGCGATGACCTAGAAGCAGAAGCCAAAGCCAAAGCCGCCCAGCTGGATGCAGAATATCCGCAAGACAGGGTAGCCAAGCTAGTTGCCGCTGGTGGTTTTGCTGAATAAATCAGGATGTATCCGCATCACAATTCCAACACATGTTAATCGATCATATTCTGTCTTGTCGCAAATAAGAGACAGATTGCCGTCATCTGGCCAATGTCTTGGATAAAACCACATTAAATAATCTTAGTAAGTTTGGACTTTTTGTCTGAGGAGACACCCCCATGACTGCCACAATAGATGCGATTGCCAAAGCTGGTGCTAATTGGTCAATAGAAGTCACCCCGCCGGGTGCTGTAAAAATTGATGATTTTTCCGCTATTCTTGCCGAAGGAACAACCGTCAACGTGACGTTCCTGCCGGGAACAGACCCGGTTGATACGATTGATGTTGCCAAACGGCTTCGTGACGCGGGGCTTGTTCCGGTGCCACATATCGCGGCGCGGTCGCTGACATCCAAAGAACAACTGGCTGATCTGGTCGCTGATATGACTTCACGCGCCAATGTTGATGAGGTTCTGGTCATTGGTGGCGGCGTGACTAAGCCGGTGGGTGAGTTTGCATCCACCATGGAAGTGCTGGAAACAGGTATTCTGCAAAAAGCAGGGATACGCAAAATCGGCGTATCCGGCCATCCCGAAGGCAGTCCGGATATCAATGATAATCAACTGGCCGAAGCACTGGCATGGAAAAACGACTATGCCAAAAAAGAAGGTCTTGATCTATATATCGAAACCCAGTTCTGTTTTGATGCCGATGCGGTTGTTGCATGGGAAAAACGGATTCGCGCCGATGGTAATATGCTACCTATCCGCATTGGTATTCCGGGGCCGGCAACGATTAAAACGCTTTTCCGGTTTGCCCAGATTTCCGGTATTGGGCCATCTATGCGGTTTATTGCCAAGCAAGCGCGTAATGTGACCAAATTGCTGACGGTTCAATCACCGCATCTGCTGATTGCCGGTCTTGCCGAAGCTATGGCAAATGATCCGGAATCAAAGCTCAATCATTTTCATTATTATCCGTTTGGTGGTGTTGCAAAAACAGCGGTATGGGCATCGCAAGTGGCATCAAGCCAAGTAAAGTTATTACCCAAGGGCGGTTTTCAGGTGCTTGAATAGATTGGTAGCAAAGCATCATAAATTGAAATTACTTAACGCTAGATCACATAGCTAAAAGTCACAATCAGGAGATCAATATGACCATCACACGCGTATCTTCACATAAAAAAGAAATTGAAATCGGGTTCGAAAAACCATTTTGTATTATTGGTGAGCGGATTAATCCGACCGGACGTAAATTGCTGGCCGCTGAAATGGCCGAAGGTGACTATTCCCGCGTGCTATCAGACGCGCTGGCACAGGTTGAGGCCGGTGCCACGATGCTGGATGTCAATGCCGGTATCCCGATGGCAGATGAGCCAAAAATCCTGGCCGAATGTATTCAGCTTATTCAGGCGAATGTCGATCTGCCGCTAGCGATTGATAGCTCTATCGTGGAAGCACTGGAATCCGGATTGTCTGTTTATCAGGGCAAGGCGCTGGTTAATTCTGTTACCGGTGAAGAAGAACGGCTGGAAGTCGTCTTGCCACTGGTGAAAAAATATGGCGCGGCGGTGGTTGCTATTTCCAATGACGAAACCGGCATTTCCGAAGACCCGAATGTCCGTTATGATGTTGCCAAGAAAATTGTTGAACGCGCCGCCGATTTCGGCATCCCAAGAGAAGACGTTGTTGTTGATCCGCTGATCATGCCGGTTGGTGCTATCAATCTGGCTGGACGGGCGGCGCTTGATCTGATCCGCCGGTTACGCGAAGAACTAAAGGTTAATACCACTTGCGGCGCGTCAAACATTTCTTTTGGTCTGCCTAATCGTCACGGCATGAATGCCGCGTTTCTGGCGATGGCTGTTGGTGCTGGTATGACTTCTGCTATTCTGAACCCTCTGCATGCCGAAGAAATGTCCGGCATTATGGGCGCTGATGTTATGATGGGCACAGACCCGGAATGCCGCCGCTGGATCAAGAAATATCGTGAGCCAGCACCGGAAGGCGAAAGTCGTGGTGCGCGTGGTGATCGTGAACGCCGCCGCCGCCGTGCCTAAGATAAGGGTATATTCCCACCTATCTAGTGAGTTATGATGAACCATGTCAGAGCAAGATGATAAACAAGTTAAAATTGTATTCACCCCGTCAGGTCGGCAAGGGCAGGTAGCCGCAGGAACAACCGTTCTGCAAGCCGCCAGAAGCCTTGGCGTTGATATTGATTCGGTTTGTGGTGGCCGTGCCATGTGCGGTCGTTGCCAGATCATTGTCGGCGAGGGCGATTTTGCCAAACATGGCATTCAATCATCATCTGCATCTGTATCCGAACGGTCAAAAGTCGAAGACAGATATGCCGAAAAACGCGGGCTTGCTGCTGGTCGGCGGTTATCATGTCAGTCGATTTTACTAGAAGACGCGGTGATTGATGTTCCGGCCAGCTCACAGGTTCATGCTCAGGTTGTCAGAAAAGAAGCAGACACCCGCACGATTGAGGTAGATGCCATTACCCGGCTTTGCTTTATCACGGTGCGTGAGCCGGATATGCATGAGCCATCAGGCGATTTGCGCCGTATAACAGAAGCTTTGCACGACCAGTGGCCAGATCGGGTGAGCGGCGACATATCAGCAGATTTGCATGTGCTTCAAACCTTGCAACCGGTATTACGCAAAGGCAAATGGGAAGTCACCGTGGCCTTGCGTGATGGCCACCGGATTATCGGCATATGGCCGGGGTTGAAAGACCGGATTGTCGGGGCGGCGATTGATATCGGTTCAACGACTATGTCCGCGCATCTATGTGATATGAATAGCGGCGAGGTTCTGGCTTCATCCGGTGCGATGAACCCGCAAATCCGTTTTGGCGAAGATTTAATGAGCCGTGTGTCCTATGGTTTTATGAACGAAGGCGGCGCGGCTGAAATGACAGCATCTGTTCGTGAAGGCTTGCAACAGCTATTATCTGGTGCGGCGGAACAGGCCGATATTACGGTTGAAGACATTATTGAAGTCGTGCTGGTTGGTAATCCGGTTATGCATCATCTGGTGCTTGGTATTGATCCGATTGAGCTAGGCGGCGCGCCGTTTGCGCTGTCTATGGATGAATCCTTTGATACGCTGGCAAGTGACCTTGATCTGAAAATTCACCCCGGTGCCCGCGTTTATGTTTTGCCATGTATCGCGGGGCATGTGGGGGCTGATGCGGCGGCGGTTGCGCTGGCGGAACGGCCGGATCATGGTTCTGGCATGACGCTGGTGGTGGATGTTGGTACAAACGCAGAAATTATTTGTGGAAACAAAGATCGCCTGCTTGCCGCCTCATCACCGACAGGCCCAGCTTTTGAAGGCGCCCAGATTAGCAGTGGCCAGCGTGCCGCGCCGGGGGCAATTGAACGGATACGGGTAAATCCTGAAACACTGGAGCCGCGTTTCCGCGTCATTGGTGTTGATTTATGGTCAGACGAAGACGGCTTTGAAGCCGCCATTGCGCAAACCGGCATCACAGGTATTTGCGGGTCTGGCATTATTGAGATTCTGTCGGAAATGTATCTGGCAGGTATCATTACAGAAGACGGCGTGATCGATGGCGCGAAAGCCGCTTTATCACCGCGCATTATCGAGGATGGCCGAACATTCAGCTATCGGGTATCAGACACGGTAGTGATTACCCAGAACGATATTCGCGCTATTCAACTAGCCAAAGCCGCGTTGTATGCCGGTTTCCGGTTGCTCATGGATAAGCTTGATATTGATCACGTTGATGACGTGGTACTAGCAGGCGCATTCGGCACACATATTGAGCCAAAATACGCCATGGTGCTAGGGATGATTCCGGATTGCGCGCTTGACCATGTCCGGTCAGCTGGCAACTCAGCCGGAACAGGTGCGCGGATATGTCTGTTGAATAAAGGCCAACGCCGTCAAGTCGAACAGATTGTCCGTAATATCGAAAAAATTGAAACAGCGGTTGAGCCATCATTCCAAGAGCATTTTGTCAAAGCGATGGCAATTCCGCATAAAACCGACCCATATGCAAAACTATCAGCGGCAGTGACATTGCCTGAACGTAGTATGGGGGCAAATGACAACGCAACAAGTGGCCGAACTGGTCGCCGGCGCGGACGGCCACGGTAATAACGGCTATTGCTGATCAGCCATAGGCGGGATGATCAATACGTCTTCGGGTTGGCCAGTTCTGGCCGCCATATCACGAAGCTGGTTATTGACCAATTCCAGCATGCTGGCACCGTTTTCTTCACGGCTGGCACGTCTGCCCAAATCTTGCCAGATCATAATGGCTTCGGCTTCTTTTCCATTCTGGCTAAGGTACAGGCCATACAGATATGCCGCCCGCCAGTCATCCAGATTATCTGCTAATGATTGAAGCAAAAGCTCTTTTGATTGCTCAGTGACAATGCCATCAGCTTGCCGCGTCAATGCCTCTGCCAGCATGGAACGGATGGTGGGATGACCGGTTTTATCAAATGCCTGTTTGAGCGCGGTTATCTCAACATCATATTGTCTGGCCACTGCCGCCGCTTCTGCCAGCATTAGCATGGCGACGATATCATCCGGATTGTCATTCAAATGTTGTCTGGCTTCTGCCAGATTGCTATTGGCCAGTTCCTGTTCCATGGCGGCTATGGCGGTTTTTTTCTGGATCGCATCTACCCGCAGATATAGCGGTGCATCGGCCATATCCGGTTTACCCAGTATACCGTAAGCGCCAGTACCAATAAGCAAGGCAATAAGGATAATCCATGTTTTGCCGCCAGATGGCTTACCGGATTGTTGATCAGACGTTTGTGCCGACCGCATCAGAAACCCCATAATGCCAATCATCATGGCCGCCATCAGAATAACCGTTATCCAGATACTCATGCCGCTATCTGTCATGGCCGCGTTCCTTCATTGATTGCGGGTTATTTTTCGGGCGGGTGATAATGATCAGCATAATGCCGCCAATCAGCAGAATAATAGGTGCTAGCCACAAAATAAATGTCATGCGGTTCAGCGGCGGATTAAACAGGATGTAATCACCATAACGCTGGCGCAAAAAATCCAGAATATCATCATCGCTTTTTCCGGTAGATATCTGATCACGAATGATGCTCCGGATAGTGATAGCAAAATCAGCGTCACTATCATCAACAGTTTGATTCTGGCAAACCAGACAACGCAGTTCAGCGGCCAGATCACGCGCGCGGGATTCGTCTAGTGGATCAGCCATCTGTTCTTCGGGTAATATCGCTTGCACAGAATATAGCGGATAGGATGCCAGCATCATCATGCTGGCAAAAATCATGATCATCATGATCCAGTTCCGGAATC
>Ga0209137_1004610_pt1 | contig 10868 bp, 11 predicted proteins | sample SaaInl5LU_22_DNA_FD_184642 | JGI IMG/M metagenome (GOLD analysis project Ga0209137, IMG submission 184642) | Marine microbial communities from expanding oxygen minimum zones in the Saanich Inlet - ESP_105LU_22_DNA (SPAdes) (version 2) | ecosystem: Environmental > Aquatic > Marine > Intertidal...
ATCTTGTTACTGTTGATGCGCCTCACAGACGTACAAGTAATCCTATTACGCTTTGGAGAGATTTTAAAACATTTTATCAGCAGTACGATGTGCGTAGGAATAAAAGTATATATGTTTTTCCAAAAATACTAACAGATTGGGCAGAAAGTATTCTAGATACTGATGCAAGTATTATGGAACTTGCAGAAAAAGAAGGCTGGATATTAAAACCTGACAATAAAAACATAGACGAACCGTTGGCGGCATATGACTGATAAAGTTGGACCATACTTTTGCACGGCACCATGGACACATACATACGTTAGCCCACAGGGCGAGCGTAGGCTTTGTTGTGCAAGTAGGGAAGATGCCAGCTTTCAAAAGCAATATATAGACGCAGGTGATAACGACAATGCAGAATTTGCACCAGTAAGTCTAGAAGAACACTGGAACAGCGAATACATGAAAGATATTCGCAAGCGTATCCTTGCAGGAGAGAAGATTTCGCAGTGTGATGTGTGCAACAACCAAATACTAAACTTGCATACCTATAAGAATTACTTTACCAACACACTTTTCCCACACAAAATTGATGACATAATTGCCAGCACAAGAGAAGACGGCTATACAACTATGCAGCCTGTTAGTTTTGACTATCGTATTTCAAACTTGTGCAACTTTAAATGTCGCATGTGTGGTGAGCAATTGAGCAGTAGTTGGGAAACAGAAAAGATTAAACACAACGTAGTCAACTACGAGCGTGAAAAATGGATGCAACCTGACACACGTAAGAAGATTGCTACATTCCAAAAGGAAGTTCTTGAAACAGAACTACAAGCAGCAGTTGACAAAGGCATTGTAGAGGAGTTATACTGGGTAGGGGGTGAGCCTCTTATGTATGACATACATTGGCGCATTATGCAACAGTTAGTTGATGAAGGAAAAAGCCAAGATGTAGTTGTACGCTACAACACAAACTTGAGTAGAACGCACTACAAGGACTATAAACTGTATGAAATGTTGGATAACTTCAAACGTGTTAACATTTGTGCCAGCATAGACGGTGTAGGTGCCGTTGGTGAGTATATTAGAACAGGACTCAAGTGGGACGAATGGCTACAAAACTTCAAAGATGGCATGTTTCTTATTAACAAGTATGGCAATGACGCAATGGTGTTTGATGTTACACTAACAACACCCGGATTTTTTGATTTGCAACGTATGTTTGATGTAGTTACAGAGCTAGATGTAAAGAGTTACTTTAAAATTACCTTTGCATTTGATCCAAGTATAGTGATGAGTCCAATGGTATTACCTAGAAATATACTTGACAATACTATACATGATTTGCTAGAATACATAGAACCTAAACTAACACCTAAAACCTATGTTTATAAAGAAACATTAGAAAATATGTTAAAAAGACCTACGTTTGAAGAACAATGGCCTGACACTTATTTAGAGTCGATTAAGAATGGAAAAAAGAATATAGAATTTCTAGAAAAAATAAGAAATCAAAAAATTACTTTTTCGGAAATAATGAACGACGAAGCAAGAGATTGGTGGAATACACTATGACTTATGATCTACTCTATGTAAATGGTGATAGCTTTGCAGCTGGACATAATTTAGCAAACAAATATTTGTTTCCAGAATCTGATTATTTTAAAACAGAATTTACAAAACACAATGGAGCTCATAGTTCTCTTGTTAGAAAAATAGAGTCACATATTTCCAAAAGTAAAATTCCTATAGAAGAAATTGTCGAAAAGGAAAAACAATTAACTTTTGCTGCACTTGTAAATAAAAAAATTGGTATAGATTATTTGAATAGTGCTAGAAGAGGGTCAGGCATTCAGGAAATATGTTATTCTACACTTTTAGATCTAGAAAAATTAAGACAAACTAGAGATATTACTAAAACCTTTGTAATAGTCTTTTTGACTTCTATGTTTAGGAATATTATTCCTGACAACTTAGATGGAAGAAATTTTAGTACTATACTTCCTGGACACAGAGATTATAAAAATAAATCAGTAAAAAATTATATAAAATATTTTTATACAACTGCTGATAATGATTTTCATGCATTATCTGCTTGGAGTGCATTGTCTGCTCTTGAAAAATACTTTCAAGATCACAATATCAAATACGCTTTTTTTGATAGTTATATGTATAGTGAATCTATTACAGAAAATAATCTTGATAGGAAATTATTTCCTACTGCTAACGAAGTTATTGATAATTGGTACGGAAAAGAAGAAAAAATACTTTTATATTGCAATCATTTTAATGAAAAAGTACATAATGATATTGCAGACAACGTAATTGAAAAATATTTGAATTGGAAATAGAATGAACACATTTTGCTCACTACCTTGGATACATTTAGCCACACATCCACATGGACCAATTACATTATGCTGTGAAGCAAGTCAAACTAACAGAATAAGTGAGAGCTTTAATAATGTAGATGGCCGAAGGAATTTTAATACTCTAGGTAATACTGATTATGATTTTGTTACCTTAATGAATAACGATAATTTTAATCAAGTGCGTAAAGATATGTTAGAAGGCAAAGAGCCAGAAGCATGTAAAAAATGTTATGTATACGAAAGAAATAATTTAGAAAGTAAAAGAGTACGTGAAGCAAAAAGAATCGATTTCGATATCGAAGATGCTAAACAAATTACTAATCCAGACGGATCAATAAATCAAATAGATTTTGAATTTATAGAACTACGATTAGGAAATCATTGTAACCTTGCCTGTAGATCTTGTAATCCTATGAGTAGTTCTAGGTGGATTGCAGACTTTAATAAATTAAATGGCGGAAAATTTTTAGAACCAAAAGAAAGTTTTAATTGGCCTTTAGATAAGAACTTCTGGGATAAACTAAAAGTACATTCTAATAAATTGAAATATATTTACATCAACGGCGGCGAACCGTTGCTTATTGATAAACATGCAGACTTCTTAAAGTATCTAGTAGACAACGGGTATTCAAAAAACATAGTTTTGCAATATTCTACTAACGGTACAGTAACTAATGACATTTATATAGATTTATGGAAAAACTTTAAACATATTGAATTAATGATTAGTATAGATGATTTATATGATAGAAATTTCTATACTAGATATCCGGCGAAATGGAATGATATTGAAAAAAATCTTGATTGGTTTTTAAGTCTTAGAAAATATACTAATATTCATCCTATAATTTGTCAAAGTATTAGTACACTCAATGTTTTCTACATGGACGAATTTTGGAATTATTTTGATAATATAGGATTAAAAGTAATTCACAATTATGTTGTAGATCCTGATTATTATAGTATTGTTCATTTGCCTGATAGCGTAAAAGAAATATTGTTAGATAGATTTAAAGATACTAAGTTTATTGATCCATTGAAAGACTTTATGTACAGCACACCTAGTAACAGTGACATAATGGATAAATTTTTTGATATTACAAAAAATTTAGATACAATTAGGAATCAAAAATTTGAAAATTATCTAGAAGATTGGAGTAAGGTATTACATACTAATACTTAATTTAATCATGTTGTCCGTTAGATTAAATAAATTATTATAGTTGTGCTCAAGAACTTCTTGCATATCGTTTAACATTCCACTAAGAGTTTCTTTATCCTTGGATAAAATTTCTCTACACGTATTGTAAACTAGTTCTAATCTTTTGTTGTGATCCTTTTCATTATCATAGCCTTCGTCCCACCATTTATCAAAAGTTTTAAAGCCTAGCGACTTTATTAATTCTAGTGTACCTGGTTGTGCAACTAGAACAAAAGGTCTGTGTACAGCTATTGTCTTAATTGTTTTTTCACTAAAGTAAGGCATCAACGAACAATATCTTGTTTCGGTTACAACATTTGCAAAACATTCTTGCATAGTGTTTAATAAACTTTTAGAATTTTTTAATTTGTTTACTTGATGATAATTTAAATTTGATATGTGATCTTCATCTTTTAAAACAATTTTATTATTTTCAATTAAACCTAAATTTTGTTTTAATCTATTTTGCATTTCAATTGAAAAATTCTCAAAGGGAATTTCTTTATTATATAATACATAGTCTCGTGGTAGCTTCTCAATAAGAGATAATTGCATATCATCTCTATAATCATAAAGCATTGCTACACTTAAATGCCTATGCAATTCCTCTCTATAATTAATACATGCTAACTTGTAATTTATAAAATTATTAAAATCTAGAGTAGATTCACCTTTCTTGATAGATTGATATGTGTAATTGTTTAAGAATAGATCAAAATATTTTATGTTTTTTAGTTTATATTTTTTTTGTATTTGTATAGGATTATATTCACAATGAAAAATTTCGTATTCTAAATTTAATCCTTTTATTATTTTCAGTATAATTTCGATTTCAGGTATTGTTACATTTTTAAGATCTTTTTCAATTATATAAGATCTTAAAACTCCAGGAACATCAGGATGTTTTACACGAAAAACATCGTCTATAAAAAAATATACTTTTTTAATAGATTTAGCTCGTAAATAATTAAATAGCTTTAGTAAGCTGAAAGTATATTCTTGAGAAATAACAATAATAGCTTCATGTTTTTTTAATTTTACTAGATTATCTTTTGCTATTTTTAGAGTCGGATCATAAAATAGTTTTTCAGTTTTTGTAGGATACCTTTTAGATCTAGGACGATCTCCGTCTTTAAAAAGTATCATAGTTTCTTTTCGGGTAACAATTTCTATATTAGGAAACATTACTTAATACCTGTGATTTGTAAAGTATACCTATCTTCTTCACCTAAATTAGCTGCCATATGAGGTGTATCATATTGCCATACCACAAAAGTACCAGCAGTATAATTGTTTATAGGAAATCCGTCAATTTCAAAGATATGTCCAGGCTTCCAATCTTCTAAGAAGATTATAGCTCTATGTATAGATTGTGGATTGTCTATTTTATTATAATCAATATATCTTGCATAGGTATCACTATGATATGGTAATATCTTTCCTGGGTTCATTCTATAATAGCTTGTACCGGCTAGCTCTAAACCTATATGTTCGATTATTTTACTAGTCCATGACGGCTGAGTTTGCCTGTAGTCCGCCATTTCTCCTGTGTCAAATATATTTCCGTATTTTTTAGTCCATTCTTCTATTGCTTTTTTATCATTGAAAGGTTCTTTAATATAATTAATATCTTTAAATTCGTTTGTAATAATACCTTTGGGTAATTTACCTATACTCCACATTTTATAACCTTTCAAGATCTAATGTTACACAATGATGCCCGCCGCCAAGCGTTCTGCTGTGTCGTAACTCAACACCGACTGTTTCCACATTCATTTTATCTAAACTGTCTCTCAAAACTTTTTGATTAGGATCACAAATAACAAGATTTGGGTTTACAGTTAAGAAATTTAGTGCAATGTATTTACTTGCATAGGGATAATCTATAAACCCTTGTGGCACAATGTCCTCAGACTTTATATAAATTTTATTCCAATTTTTAAAAATTTCGGGTAAGTTATTTTCGTTTATTCTGTCTCCATTTAAAACAACTAATCCGTCTTGAACTGGACTTATAGTGCTGTCTATATGCACACCTGCATACTGTTTATCTAAAATATGTACAGTGTAATCTTTGCCTAAGGTTTTTTGTAACCATTCTGCACCCTTTATGTTTCCGCTTTCACTTACTAAGTAAAGAAGATCTTTACCTAATCTGCAAATGTTTGCAGCATCAAAAGTTGCTTCGGGATCATCGCAAGTTATTATATCTGAATCTATCAAATGTTGTAATGCTTCTATTTCTTTAGTTCGTGTAGGATAAACCATTGGAGCATCTATAACTTTATCGCCTATTACTAATAATCTGTCTCTAGGGCAATAATTATACATACCGTCAAATTCTTTAAAATCTAAATCTTTTGGTCTATGTACAGTAACATCTAAATTTTCTAATACAGATACGAAATAATCAAGATCTTCGTTTGTTTCGTTAATAACTAATTGATCAACAGATCCTTTAGGAACAGGAGTTTCTTTCCATTTTGTAGTTATTTCTTGTGTTCTAAATACAGGACAATGAGTAGGCCAATGTGCATTAGTAGCTGTGCCTACTATAATAGTTCCGAGTTTATTCCATTCGTTATGAGAATTTATCATTTTATCTTTACTCGTCGACAATCTGGGTAGCTTACGTTTAGTGGATCAAACCGTCCGGCTTTAATATACTGATCAAGATATTTAATACCTTTAATACATTCTTCAGGATTTAATTTATAGTGATAACCTATATTAAATTCTATTTGTTCTATCCATGGACTAATATCTAAATCACGACCATCATAACGCATTTTTCTAAGTGTGTCGTAATCTTCTTTTGAATCTAATAGTATTGCACCGCCTCGACCTATATCAACAGGTTTAGTATAACCGAAACTCAAACACTGCAATTGTCCTTTGCGGTACATATTTGGTTCTAAGCGTCTAGCACTGTCCCAGATCCTAGTATTATGAAAATGATATTCGCCTGTCCATTTTTCATCTAGTAATTTATAGGCAATTTTTAGTTTGTGCATTGTTTGTAGTATACTAAGATACGTAAAAGCACTAAAACTACATTCTTTGACATTGTCTAAAATCATACAAAGTTCAATGGCGTGTGTGCAGCAATCTGTTGTTACTACAAATGGTGCACCGGTAAATTTAGATATTTGATACTCAAACTCTTTTATTTTTTCAAACATTGATATTTCACTTATTCTGTCATATAAATATAATATACGCACTTTATTTATCCTAGGAGAATTTATGCTCAATTATTTGAAATACGAAGACGATTGTCAAAAACTTCCTATAGGATATAAGCCTAATCAAGTAGCAACAAGGTGTAGTAGATTTGAATTTGTTTCTCCTACTTATAGTAAAGAAGTTATATATTCGACTAACGAATTCGGTTTAAGAAATAATTACAACAAAGCTGAAAAATTGATTGCATTTGCTGGATGCAGCATGACTTTTGGTACAGGTATAAGTGATAATGAAACTTATCCTTATCTAGTAGCAGAAAAACTAGGAAAATCTTGGTCATTTTTAAATTTAGGATTTCCGGGATCAGGCCCAGATGTACAAATGGCAAATATTACATGGGCTATAGATAATTTTCAGATAGACAAACTTTGTTGGTATATGAGCGATCCACACAGACAAGTAGTTTCGCCAGAAACAGGCGTCATAGACTTTTATTTGCCAGGCGGGTTTGAGGCCTTTGCAGGAAATACAGGTCTTGGAAAAAAGTTTGCTAAGGTTCAGACATTATTAGAAGACACATGGTGGTTCAAAACTATGTGGAGCATAAGAACTGTATTTTCACTATGTAAAGCAAAGAATATTGAAGTTTTTATGAGCTGTTGGCAAGACGATATTGACGAAGATTTAATGTCATTAAAACAAGAATACGGTGTGAAAGAATTAGGAAAATTACCAGGACTTGATCGAGCAAGAGATAACACGCACGATGGTCCTATAAGCAACGAAGCTTTTGCAAATATAATTTATAAAAACATCAGAAAGAAGTAAAATGAAAATAGGTTTTATCGGAGTAGGAAAACTAGGAATGCCTTGTGCAGAAGCAATTGCTTCAAAAGGACACGATGTTACGGGATACGATGTTGTAAAGCGTAGCAGTTATCAAGTAAAAATGTTTCCGACAATTCAGGGTGCAGTACAAGGCAGAGACATTGTGTTTATTGCAGTGCCCACTCCGCACGATCTAGACTATGATGGCAAAGCGCCTACTGCACATTTAGAACCAAAAGACTTTAACTACGATATTGTAAAAGATGTATTAGCGGAAGCAAACAAGCACATGACAAAGGATCAATTACTTGTGCTGATTAGTACAGTATTGCCTGGAACAACACGCAAACAGTTTATTGATCTTGTGCCTAATACACGCTTTGTATATAATCCTTATTTGATTGCAATGGGCAGTGTAGCATGGGATATGGTTAATCCAGAGATGGTTATGATTGGTACAGAGGACGGCAGTGCTACGGGTGATGCAAAGCAGCTTGTAGAGTTTTATAAGACGATTATGGAAAATAACCCTCGTTATGAAATTGGAACATGGGACGAATGTGAATGCATCAAGGTGTTTTATAATACGTTTATTAGCGCTAAAATAGGTCTTGTAAACATGATTCAGGATGTAGCGCAGCAACAGGGCAATATTAACGTAGACGTTGTTACAAGCGCTCTAGCACAGTCTACGATGCGCATTATGGGCCCACAGTATATGAAAGCAGGCATGGGAGACGGCGGCGGATGTCACCCACGTGATAACATTGCATTACGTTATATGGCCAATGAATTAAATCTAGGTTATGATATGTTTGATGCTATTATGTATGCTCGCGAAATTCAAGCAAAGAATATTGCATTAGAACTTGTAAAACATGCAAAGGCAGATAGTTTACAAATTGTAATACACGGTAAAGCATATAAGCCAGATGTAGAATATTGTGACGGCAGTTATAGTTTATTAATTGGACATTATTGCAAAGACGCCGGTTACGAGCCAGTATATGTAGATCCACTAACTAATAATAACTTTATACCAACTGGTCCTGCTGTATTTTTGTTAGCACACAGTGCAAGCACTACATACAAATATACTGGAAAAAATAGTGTAGACAAATTGTACTGTACTATTCCTAATGGTAGCATTGTAATAGATCCGTGGCGCTCGTATGTAAATGAAAATTGTACAGTAATTCATTACGGAAATACTAGACAGTTAACTCAAAAGGTGTTATAATAAGGTATGTATGATATAGTATTCATAAGTTATCAAGAACCGAGTGCAGATGAAAACTACGCTGCACTAAAGGCACGATTTCCTATGGCTAAACGTGTACACGGTGTTAAAGGAATACATCAGGCACACATCGCAGCAGCAAAGAAATGCTTTACTAAGATGTTTTGGATTGTTGATGCAGATGCAATCATTATGGATGAATTTAATTTTGACTATGAAGTCCCTGAACATCAACTAGATCATGTTCATGTGTGGAGTAGTCAAAATCCTATTAATAATTTAGTATACGGATACGGTGGCATCAAATTATTTCCACGTAAGCTAACGATTGATATGGACACAAGTAAGTCTGACATGACTACAAGCATTAGTAGCAAGTTTAAAGCTATGTCAAGTATAAGTAATATCACAGCATTTAATACAGATCCGTTTAACACTTGGAAAAGTGCATTTCGCGAATGCTGTAAATTAAGTTCTAAAGTTATTGATCGTCAAAAAGATGATGAAACTGAACATCGACTTGAAATATGGTGTACAGTTGGTGCAGATAGATTGTACGGTGAGTATGCTATTAGTGGAGCCAATGCTGGAAAAGAGTTTGGCATTTCTAAAAACGCCGAACTTAAACTTATAAATGACTTTGATTGGTTAGAAAAACAATTTATTAAAGCGGATTAAACTTGCCTACTAGCATGTAACGTGTACCACGAGTATCTTCTACTTCTTCTTCAAACAACACTTCTGCACGTTCCGGCATTTGCTCTTTAAACTCTTGCAAGCTATTGACACAGTTTATATGTCCTTCTATACCAAACATGTTGTTTGATTGAAATGCAAAGTAACAATTGTCATTTAACTTAGGATTTCTAAATATAGATGTATCTGTATCACCTGACATTGCACCTGCTCCAAACCATTTCCATTCTTTCATAGGCAGCATATGTTCGCAACTTGTATTAATTATAAGATTAGTATCTAAGTATACATCTCGATAAGTTTTAAAAATATCGTCGCATATGTAATTGATATTTGTATAATTGCTGAATAGTTTATTTTTTGCAATTTTTAAAGGTTCTTCGTCTAGGTCGATGCACGTAATTTTTTTAACTCTATTTGCAAGTGTTGGTATAAGAACACTTCCGTACCACGCACCCCAAATTGCTACTGTAGACTTACTATCTAAAATATTTAAATTATTTACAGCATTTGCTAATGCTGTCTTTGCTGCCAACTGATTATTACTAAACGAGTCAATTAGCGAATATTCTAATTCTGGTGACTCTTTAATTACACTTAATACATCGTATAAAAATGTAGTGTCGACTGTGTTATTATGAAAATTTAATATATTTCTAATAACTGGAATATCTTCTCTATTGATCATTTTATTTCCTTATGATATAATTATCAACAACTAAGATGTCTAACCCACATTTTTTAAATGTAGCAACAGCATCAGCTGGTGTCTCTACGATTGGTTCCTGACAGTTAAAGCTAGTGTTAAGCAGCATAGGAACGCCTGTAAGCGCATAGAATGCATTTATCAAGTCGTAGTAGCGAGTATTAAATTCACGCTGTACAGTCTGTATACGTGCTGTACCATCTACATGTGTAACTCCGGGAATAGCGCCAGACTTAACAGGCATAATGCGACTCATAAACGGACTAGGCTGATTTGTATCAAAGTATTCTGTGTAATGTTCGTGTAGTACACTAGGAGCAAACGGGCGGAAGTCTTCACGAAGTTTAATTTTATTATTGATAATATCTTTAATATTTGGATTACGCGGATCAGCAAGAATACTACGATTGCCTAATGCTCTGTTACCGCTTTCGCTTTTACCTTGAAACCAGCCAACAATTGCACCATTAGAAATAGCAGTAGCAACTTCGGTATAGATTTCGTCCATAGTCTTTTGTTGATAGTCTAAACCTTCAAAGATGCTAGGGTCTACAGTATATTCTTTTCCTGCGTATACACTAGGCACATGTATATTGCCGTTTAGAATATAATCAGCATGCATGTATGTACCGATCGACTGACCTTCGTCGCCTGCTG
>Ga0209137_1004611_pt1 | contig 10864 bp, 8 predicted proteins | sample SaaInl5LU_22_DNA_FD_184642 | JGI IMG/M metagenome (GOLD analysis project Ga0209137, IMG submission 184642) | Marine microbial communities from expanding oxygen minimum zones in the Saanich Inlet - ESP_105LU_22_DNA (SPAdes) (version 2) | ecosystem: Environmental > Aquatic > Marine > Intertidal...
GAACGATATTCGGGGCAAACGGGTGGTTTGTATCGCTTCGGGCGGCAATTTCGATTTCGAAAGGCTACCGGAAGTGAAAGAGCGGGCGCAGCGATCGGCTGGTTTGAAGAAGTACTACATTCTTCGAATGCCCCAACGACCCGGCGCCTTGAAAGATTTCCTTCACATGCTTGGACCCAGTGACGACATTGCACGGTTTGAGTACCTCAAAAAGTCAGCGCGCAACTTTGGCTCTGTTTTGATTGGTATCGAAACCACTGATCCATCCAGCTTCACACGTCTTACGGAGTTGATGGAGCAGGGTGGTTTTGGATACCGCGACATCACCAACGATGGTGCGCTAGCCGAATTCCTGATTTAGGCGCTTGGCACCAAGGTTGGTTAGAAACACATCGATCGTGCTGTCATAGGCCTGTCGCAGGGTAGCAACGTGAGCAACATCTTCGGGCTGTTGTTCGATCTGTTTTGCGGCTTCAACCACATCGGACATGCCGAAGTTAACCGCACTTCCGCGAATACCGTGCGCAATTTTAGAGCGCTCAGCATCTGTTGTACTGCCCTCAAGCGCGCCAAGAAGCCCGCGCGTTTCAATGTCAAAAATTTTAACGACTTCATCAAATATCTCGTCGCCGACATCGCTTTGCAATGCCCTGACTTGCGCCCAATCAATCATTTTATTCCCCCGGTATTACACCAGATATCGGCAAAGAGTTTTAATTTAACATGACTGAAATCGAGGAAATCTTAACTTAATCTTCAAGCCTTCGTGACACGCGTGTCAGATGATTTTGGAACAGCCAGAAAACGCCAAGAATGTAGCCAAACGCGTGTTGGTTGCTGATGATAGCGCCCTTCAAAGACGCATCTTATCAAAAATTCTAGAGGCACGTGGCTATCATGTAACTCAGGCGACGGATGGCGCAGAGGCGCTTGAGATGTGCCGCAGCGCGCAGTTTGACGTGATCATCAGTGATTGGATGATGCCGCAACTAACAGGGCCAGAGTTTTGCCAAAAATTTCGCGCTATGGAAGACGGAACCTACACGTATTTTGTGCTGCTCACCACCAAGGGTGATGCGGCAGATATTGCGTTTGGGCTTGAAGCAGGCGCGGATGATTTCCTGACAAAGCCTGTGGACGGTTCTGAACTTCAGGCGAGGTTGGGTGCAGGCCACCGGATTGTTGAAATGCAACGTGAGCTATTTATCCGAAACGCTGAGATCGCTGGTGCGTTGGGCGAAATTCAGCGCCTATATGATATTCTAGACCGCGACTTACAGCAGGCGAAAACGCTTCAAATGTCGCTTTTGCCTGAGCCAAATGTAACCTTTGGTCGCGCTAGTATTTCGCTTGGATTACGGTCCAGCGGCCACGTCGGTGGCGATCTGGTTGGGTACTTTAAGATTAACGAAAATCAGGTGGGTCTGTTCGGTCTTGATGTGTCGGGTCATGGCGTATCAAGCGCGTTGATGACGGCGCGCCTTGCGGGGTACCTCTCTGCTGGTGATCCCGTACAAAACGTCGCCATTGAAAACCAAGCGGGCAGGCCAGTGGCCGTTTCTCCGGAACGGGTTGTTCGACGTCTCAATGACATGATGTTTTCAGAAATTGCGACAGAACATTATTTCACCATTCTTTATGGGGTGATTAATACTGAAACGGGAGATTTTTCATTTTGCCAAGCAGGCCATCCGCACCCAATCCTGTGGCGAAGTGCTGGCTCGGTGCAGCGTCTTGGCGCTGGTGGATTGCCGGTGGGATTGATCGAGAGTGCGTCATATGAATTGTCTCATATTCAACTTTATGCCGGTGATCGGGTCTTTATTGGGTCAGATGGGATCACCGAGGCGCTGAACAAAAAAGGTGAGATGTTCGCAGAACATGGGCTTTGCGAGTTGCTAGAGCGAAGTCGCTCTATCAGTGGTGACCGCCTCTTGGAGAGGGTCGTTGATGAGGTCACGCGGTTTACTGGCTCAAATGACCTTGAAGATGATTTGTCGGCCATTTCGCTGGGGTTCAGAGCTGCTCAATAAGGCTACTCAAAAACATCCGGTCACCATCATTACCCAATGCGTCAACTGCCTCGCTCATTGGCATCCAAACCGCATGGTGGCCTTTTTCAATAGGCTCACTCAATTTCAAAACAGGTGTTCCCACGTAAATGGAACACAGCTTTTCGGCCCAAAGATCGTACTCGGGCATAAACGTGAACCGACGAAAGGCGCCCAGTTTTCGAAGATTAGCAGCGCGCCAGCCGGTTTCTTCAAATATTTCACGGTGCAGGGCGGGAATTGGATGTTCACCAACCTCAACGCCACCGCCAGGAAGTTGAAATTCAGGTTCTGGCCGTTCTTGAAAGGTCAGAAGTATGTCGCTTCCACTTCGCAAAATAGCGTAGGCTCCGGGGCGATGAATATAGCGCTGACCGGCCTTTGGTGTCTCTCCAATTCGCATCATCATTGCGCTGCCCCTTTTTTGCGTGCTTTACGTGCCTATATTGCCACGATATGTCGCCACGACCTGGCTTAGGAAATCACATGTCGAACACATCGAAAATCGCTTGGGACGACACTGTCCTACCGTTCCAACTTGATCAATCGGATATTCGAGGCCGCGTTGCGCGTCTTGATGGGGTGCTGGATCACGTTTTGGCGCAACATGATTATCCACCGCTGATTGAGGCGCTTGTGGCGGAGATGTCGCTGTTAACGGCGCTAATTGGTCAAACCATCGCGCTGCGCTGGAAGCTTTCTTTGCAGGTGCGCGGCAACGGTCCGGTGCGTTTGATCGCGACGGATTACTACGGCCCAACCGATGACGGACAGCCGGCACGCATCAGGGCCTATGCCAGCTATGACAAAGACGCGATCGATCTGAGCGGCGATGGGTACGACCAAATCGGTAACGGTTATTTTGCGATCTTGATTGATCAAGGCAAAGGCACCCAGCCCTATCAGGGCATCACGCCGATTGCGGGTGGCTCGCTGTCAGCGTGTGCAGAGGCGTATTTTGCTCAATCCGAGCAACTGCCAACGCGCTTTGCGCTCACTTTCGGCCGCTCCACAATTGCGGACGAACAGGAAAGCTGGCGCGCGGGCGGCGTGATGTTGCAGCACATGCCCAAGGCATCGCCTTTGATGGCAAAGAAAGATGCGCCAGACGGATCTGGTGAGGCATTGGTCACAGCCTCTGATCTTCTGGAGCACGATGCGGCGGAAAACTGGACGCGCGCCAATGTGCTGCTTGATACTGTCGAGGAGCTTGAGTTGATCGGTCCATCCGTATCGCCAACAGATTTGTTGTTGCGTTTGTTCCATGAGGAAGAGCCCCGTGTGTATGAAGCCCAGCCCGTTCGCTTTGGATGCACATGTTCTGAAGAGCGCGTAAAGCAAAGCCTATCAATTTATTCCGCCTCAGACATTGGTCACATGACCACCGACGAGGGGTTGGTTGAAGCGGATTGCCAGTTCTGCGGCGCACACTACGAAATGGACCCAAAGACAGTTGGATTCGAGGCAGAAGGTGCCTCTGACTGATCTAAGATCTCAAATGTTGGGGTTCCTTGCGACTGCGCAGGGGGCCTCATCCGATTTTGATCTAAACCCTGACTTGCCCCACCCAACGAGCAAAACGCGCCCTGCGGGAGTGCTTGTTTTGATACGTGAAACCACGGGTGCGCAGGAAGTTTTGCTGACCAAGCGTTCTGCCAAGCTGCGCCATCACCCAGGGCAGATTGCGTTTCCTGGTGGCAAGCAAGACCCCGAAGACGCGGATGTCATTGAAACCGCCTTGCGTGAGGCGCGTGAGGAAGTTGGGTTGCCTGACGGTGTGGTGGACGTGCTTGGAACACTGCCAACACATATCACTGTAACAAGCTTCGATGTGACACCTGTTGTTGCTTTGTTGAAAGAACCTTTTGAAGTGGTCTGCGAAGCTGGCGAAGTGGACGAAGCTTTTTGGGTGCCACTTGATCATCTTTTGGATGCAGACAAGTATGCGGTGCAGTCGCGCCGCTGGTCCGGTACGTGGCGGTCTTATTATACGGTACCCTTTGGCCCTTATTATATTTGGGGAGCCACAGCGCGCATGCTAAGAACGCTGGCGGAGGCGGCGCAATGACACAATTTGATTGGCTGCAAGCAAAAGCACCGCAGATTGTTTTGGCTCTACTCAATGCCGACGGCGGTGCGGGGTATGTCGTGGGCGGATGTGTGCGAAACGCGTTGATGGGGCGTGCCATAACAGACTTGGATATGGCTACGTCCCTTGTTCCAACCGAAGTAATTGCTCGCGCAGCAGCAGCAGGCCTTCGCGTTATTCCGACAGGTATTGAGCATGGCACAGTCACTGTTGTGGCACATGGCTCTCCGTTTGAAGTGACTACATTCAGAAGTGATGTTGAGACGGATGGCCGGCACGCAAAAGTGGCGTTTTCTACATCAATCATTGAAGATGCTAAGCGGCGCGATTTTACAATGAATGCGTTGTACGCCAACCAAAGTGGTGAGGTGATTGATCCGTTAAACGGTCTGCCTGACCTTCATGCGGGCCGTGTCAGGTTTATTGGTGACGCGGATGATCGCGTTGCCGAGGACTACTTGCGCATTCTGCGGTTTTTCAGATTTCAGGCTTGGTACGGTATTCCTGAGCTTGGGGTTGATGCGGATGCTCTGGCAGCCTGTGCTGGTGGTATCGAAGGGTTGGGGCAAATCGCCCGCGAGCGTATTGGCGCTGAAATGGTTAAGCTTATGACCGCGCCTGACCCAAGCCTTGCCGTGTCTGCAATGGCGCAAACCGGGGTTCTGAATGCCGTTGTTGAAGGCGGGGTCACGAATATATTGCCGGTTTTTGTGCATCTGAGCGCGGATTTGGATGTTGACCCAATGGCGCGACTTGCTGCTGTCACAGGTGATGTTTCGACGTTGCGGTTAAGCAACGCACAGCAGAAACGGTTTGCGATTTACCGCGCTGAGATGGGATCAACGACCGCGGCTGCTGCATTGGGTCGTGAACATGGATTTGAGGTTGGTGCGTTGTGCCTTGCCCTGCGCGCTGCGATGTTTGAGCGACCATTGAATGGGTTAAATGACGTTCGCCGTGGGGCAGAGGCGGTTTTCCCTTTGGTTGCTGCTGACCTTATGCCGGCGTATTCGGGCGCTGAGTTGGGCGCGGCCCTTCGGGATGCAAAAGACCGCTGGATTGCATCTGATTTTGCACTGACAAAAGATGATTTAATTGAAGGGCTGGAAAATGGCTGAAGTGACGATTGAACGGCTTGGCCATAAAGGTGACGGGATTGCAGCGGGACCGATATTCGTACCGCGTACGTTGCCAGGGGAGGTGGTGAAGGGCGATATCGACGGTCAGATCATACCAAAGCCGGCAATCCAGACGCCCTCTGACCACCGCATCAAAGCACCTTGTTCACATTACAGCAGCTGCGGTGGTTGCAGTTTACAGCACGCCCATGATGATTTTGTGTCCAACTGGAAGAAAGAAGTTGTTCAATCGGCGCTTGCCTCACGCGGGATTGAGCGTGCGGTGGATGCTATTCATACCAGTCCAGCACAAAGCCGTCGGCGCGCTAAGCTGACGGGTAAGCGGACAAAGTCAGGTGCGCTTGTGGGCTTTCATGGCCGCGCGTCTCACACTGTTTTGGCGGTGCCCAATTGTAAAATTCTGCATCCTGACCTGCTAAGCGTCATTCCTGTGCTGGAGCAGCTGACAGTTGAGTATGGCTCCCGCAAGGGGGAGGTTGAGTTTACCGTCACCGTTACCAATACGGGCATTGATTTGGACGTTGCCGGTGCAAAGCCCGCTGGCCCGCAAGAGCAAGCGGCGTTGGCACAACTGACGGTTCAGCACGGGGTTGTGCGCCTGACATGGAACGGTGAGTTGTTGGCGATGGAAACACCGCCGCAATTGACGATGGGAAAAGCGGCGGTTTCGCCACCGTCCGGCGCGTTTTTGCAAGCCACGGAACACGGTCAGTTGGCGCTTGAAGCGTTCATCATCAATAATATCGTAGGTGCCGCAAAAGTTGCAGATTTGTTTGCAGGTTGCGGCACATTTAGTCTGCCAATGGCAGCCCATGCGGCTGTTCACGCGGTTGAAGGTGAAGCCGATATGATTGATGCGTTGGCCAAAGGTTGGCGCATGGCCAGTGGCCTTCATTCGGTCACCACAGAGGCGCGTGATTTGTTTAGACGGCCACTGATGCCGGATGAGTTGCGCAAATTTGATGTCGTTGTGCTTGACCCGCCGCGCGCCGGTGCTGAGGCGCAGGTTCAAGAGATTATCGAAAGTGAGGTGCGTAAGGTTGTGATGATTTCATGCAGCCCCGTGACCTTCGCCCGCGATGCAGAGGCGTTGACGAAAGCTGGATTTTCTTTGGAAAAACTGGAGGTTGTGGATCAATTCAGGTGGTCTCATCACGTTGAAGTCGCAAGCGTCCTTACGCGGTAAATTTGCATCACTCTGACCTTGCGCAACATTTTAGTAGAAATCTGACACCAAAAGATATATTGCTCGTATCAATAGTTAAGCGGCGCCAAAAGCCGTAACTTTTGAGGCGGAGTAGTAACCATGTCAGCGATTAGGTTCGTTGTCCGTGATGGCACGGGCAATTTACAGCGCGGGACCGTTCTGGAGAACGGCGATACCGCAACTCTCAATATCGGCAGCAGCCAAGATATTTCACTGAATTTAAGGCGATCCGAAGTTGCCAGCTTTGACCGGCAAGGGAGTGACTTGGTTGTTACATTGACGGACGGCAGCGTTCTTACGCTTGGCGGATACTTCGTTGAGGCAGGCGCCGTTTCTAATCAACTGTTTCTAAGCGACGATGGCTTCCTCACAGAGGTGCAGATTTCAGAGCAAGGTGGGGATCTGATTTCAGCATATTATTCCGAGGCAGAAGCCTTTGGAAAGTGGAGTGCTGATGACGCTCTTTTCTTCACACGCGGTGACAACGTCGATTTTGCAATTGCCGATGCAATCGTAACCGAGCCGGAGGCGGGTATGCTTGGTACCGCCCTTCTGACGGGCCTTGGTGGGATCGGCGCGACCGGTGCTGGTGCTGCGGTGGCTGGCGGCGCCGCGCTGTTGGTCGGTGGTGGCGGAGGAGGTGGTGGAGACAATACTCCCCCTGACGCTTCAATTACAGCGGGTACAGTCTCGGTTGGGCATACGGTCAATGCGGTTGATCATGGCGACGGCGTTGATGTTTCCGGCGTTGGTGAGCCTGGTGCAGCGCTTCAGGTTACGGTTGACGGCAACACCCGCGAGACAATTGTGGCTGAGAACGGCACATGGACCGTCACATATGAGGAAGGTGTTCTGGAGAGCGGTGAGTATACGCTGCCAGTTTCCATCTTGGCTACGGATGAGGCGGGCAACACCGCAACCTCAACGGACACCCTTCATATTGACACCTTGGCGCACGTCACGCTTGAGACTGAAACAGTTGAGCAAGATGGTGTCGTAAGTGCCGCAGAAGCCAATGACGGCATTACCATCACTGGAACGACTGAGATTGGCTCAGCGGTTTCGGTGCAAATGGGTTCTGTGACGCACATGGCGACTGTTTCTGATGACGGCACATGGACTGCTGCTTTCGCAGCGTCAGAAATTCCCGCTGGGGAGTATGAGGCAACCGTGGTCGCGACTGCTACCGACCCATACGGAAATACAGCATCAACCACATCCACACTGGATATTGATACGATCACATCTGTGGCGATCACATCAACCCAGGTTGAGGGTGAGAATGTAGTTAACGGTGCTGAGCGGAATGATGGCGTTGTACTGACTGGTACTGCCGCGCCCGGATCAAGCGTGAGTGTGGCGATTGGTGATGCAACCTACGATGCCGCTGTAGCGAACGATGGCACTTGGAGCGTAATATACCCCGCAACTGACTTCCCCAACGGCGAGTATGAGTTAACGGCCATCGCTACAGCTACTGACGCGGTCGGTAACGTGGCAACTGCAAGCCATACGTTTGACGTGGACACATATGTAAACGACCTTACCAAAACAGGTGGGCCCGTTGGTGGTGATGGTGTCATCAACATTGCTGAGGCAGCCGAAGGCGTGTCTCTGACTGGGACGGTTGAGCCTGGGTCAACGGTTCAGGTGACGCTTGGTGCAGTCACTTTGCCTGCAGTTGTGCAGCCGAATGGCGATTGGTCTGTGGCTTTCAATGGCGCGCAGATCCCTACCGGTGAAACACCTACAACACTGACGATTGATGCAACTGATGCGGCTCAAAACACGACTTCAATCAGCGAGACTGTTCAGATTGACCGTGATGCGGGTTTTCTGACGTTGAGTGCGGATCCAATCGAAGGCGATGACGTCATCAACTTTGACGAGGCCAGTGATGGCGTGGTGCTATATGGCACCGCCACACCTGAGGCTGTTGTGAATGTTACCCTCGGCGGGGTTGAGCACACGGCTGTTTCAGATGTGAACGGCACGTGGACCACGACATATTTGCCAACCGAAGTAGCCGGTGGAACGTATCCGTCCTCTATCACTGCCACTACAACTGACAGCGCTGGCAATACTTTGTCTGTGGCTGACAGTGTGCGCGTTGATACGGTGGTTGATAATCTGGGCATCCAGCAACCAATCGAAGGTGATAACATCATCAGCCAGTCTGACGCAGCAAACGGAGTTCTGATCTCTGGCACGTCCGAAGTTGGATCAACTGTGGTTGTTGCGTTTGGCACATCGTCACTTACCACGGTTGCAGACGGTAACGGTAATTGGAACGTGACCTTCCCCGCGTCTGCTGTTCCTGCCGCCGAGATCGCCTCTACGGCTGTTACAGCTACTGCCACTGATCTTGCCGGTAACGTACGCGATGTATCTGCCAACGTGCGCATCGATACGATCGTTAGCAACATGTCTATTTCCGGCACTGCGGTTGAGGGCGACAACGTTGTTAACGCAAGTGAATATTCAGACGGTGTTGTGCTGAACGGCACGACTGAAATTGGCTCAACCGTGTCCGTCGCCATTAACGGTGTGTCGCAACAGGCAACTGTTGCACCAAATGGCGATTGGAGCATTTCGTTTGATCCCGCTACTTTGCCACTTGGTGATTATACTGCGAACGTTGTCGTTACAGCGACCGATGCAGTTGGCAACGTGAAGTCGCTTAACACGTCGTTTGATGTAGACACGCAGGCACCCGATGCGCCTTTGATCCGGTCCTTTGATAAAGATGCTCGTGACGGTGTTGTTGAAATTGGTACCGAGACCACAACAGATACGTTTACCATTACTGAAATTACCGCAGGCGGTAGCGCCAATAATGTGACATTTACTCAAACCGAGAACACATTGCGTGACCGGACAGACTTTGAGTTTACTCACGGTGTGCCGGATGGCTCACAGTTGGTGGTGACGGCGGATGATGCATCAGGAAATTCAAATTCAACGTTGTTTGTATTGGACGATGTTGCGACCGATATTGTGGATCTCAATGTGGCTGCACTTGGCCAATTTGATATCGGTTCTATCAATCTGTCGTTGGCTGAGGACTCACAACTCACGATTACAGCCGACGATCTTGAAAGCCTATCTTCAAATTCCAACACAGTGCGCATCAACGGCGGCAGTGACGATACGGTCAACATCCAAGGCGCCGTTCGTGCGAACACAACCGAGACAATCAATGGCCAAACCTTTGATGTGTATTCTCTCGGTAACGAGGGTGGCAGCCTCGTTATTAACGAAGACATTAACGTTATTATCTAAACCCGTGACGGGCGCAGTGATTACTTGATCTGCGCCCTTTCGGGGCAAGGTTTACGAGTGCGTGGAGACTAAGTGGTGACTTTCAACATCCCCAAAAGACCAATAATCGCGGCAGGTATTGCCGTGGTTGTGCTGTCTGGGTGTGTGAACCCGCTTCCCGAAGTCACACGTGGAACCAAAGCGTTGTTTTCACCTAAAACTAATAGCGCTGATGCGGCGCAATCGTCATCAAGTAAGATCATCACAACGCTTCAATCGCGCCAGAGTATTCTACCTAAAAGCAGCCCGTTTTCTGAAATCAGCGATGGTGTGCTGGCAGCAAATGCACGCACAGCCGAGGCTGAGCTGCGTGCGGCCAAATTACGGTCGCAGGCGCGTTCCAAGAATTGGCTTCCCACGATTGGTCCCTCTGTATCGCTGACGTCTTTGGGTGGTGTTGTGGCAAGTCTGCTGGTCGAACAGGTTCTTTTCGATAATGGAAAGAAAAAGGCCGAACGCGCGTTTGCTGCTGCTGATGTTGAGGTCGCGGCAGTAAATTTGGCGATAGATACCAATAACCGCGTTTACACAGGTCTCGATCTATATCTGACCGCACAAAGTGCCAAAGCCCGCGCCTATGTCGGCAAATCTGCGGTAGAGCGGATGGCGAAATTTGAGTGGGTGATGAGCGAACGGGTGCGTGGTGGTGTGTCAAACCGCGCTGATCTTCAGGTCATTCACCAAAAAGCGGCTGAGATCCGCTCTGCCTATGCGCAGGATATCGAGGAGGCGAACACTGCTTTAGCTGAACTTGCCGCAATGTCTGCAAGCTCTGTCCATGATGTGACGGGTATTTCTGATATTTCGGTTTTGAACGATAGTGCCGAGCCGCTGTTGGTCATGCGCGCGCATGCCGAGAAAGACCGCGCAATTGCCGAGGCCACTGCGGCCCGTGCTGGTTTGTTGCCGGGGCTGACGCTTAGTGGTTCTGTCGGCAGTGACGGGTCGCGCGGCGCAGGTGTTTCAGCTGAGGCTGAAAATGGGATCGGCTTTGGGTTGGGTTCTGATCTGAAGGCAATTGATGCACAGCGGGACGCGGCGAAGCGACAGGTTGCCC
>Ga0209137_1004613_pt1 | contig 10863 bp, 7 predicted proteins | sample SaaInl5LU_22_DNA_FD_184642 | JGI IMG/M metagenome (GOLD analysis project Ga0209137, IMG submission 184642) | Marine microbial communities from expanding oxygen minimum zones in the Saanich Inlet - ESP_105LU_22_DNA (SPAdes) (version 2) | ecosystem: Environmental > Aquatic > Marine > Intertidal...
CCATTGAGCCAGCTCCTATTATTCCTATATTCATTTTTTGAGTTGTTAATCGGATTTCGAGATTTTTGCTGTCGCCAAACCTCAGTCCTCAAGTTTATATTATCAGTTCGTTTTTTTATAACATTCAGAACCCTGAGGGTCCCGATTTATCGGTACAATTCGAAGGGTGATCAGTGTTATTTTCCTTTAAAATTTGGTTGTCTTTTTTCTAGAAAAGCAGCAATTCCCTCTTTGTTATCGTGTGTGTTTGCGGCTTCAATTTGTAATTCTTTTTCTACACCCAGCTGAGTAGTAAGGTCGTTTGTCAAGGCGGCATTTAAAGCTCGTTTTGTAAGTCCAATTCCCTTTGTAGGTCTCATTGCAAGTTGTTTTGCAAACTCTAAGCATTTTTCCATAAGCTCCTCATGTTCCACTACTTCGTAAATCATGCCAATTTCTTTGGCTTTTTCAGCAGAAAATTTATCAGCCAAAAACATGTGTGCAGCAGCTCGCTGCATTCCTATTAATCGAGGTAGAAAAAATGTTCCTCCGCTATCAGGTATTAATCCAATGCTACTGAATGATTGAATGAAACTTGCTTTGTTACTCGCAAAAGTGATGTCGCAAGCTAAAGCAATGTTGGCTCCAGCTCCAGCAGCCACTCCGTTTATCGCTCCAATGATTGGTTTTTCTATGTTTCTTAATTTTTGGACAATGGGATTGTAAGTTGTCTCAACTATTTCGCCTATGGACGGACCTCCTTCTTCTGTGGCTTCTTTTAAGTCCTGTCCAGCACAGAAACCTTTTCCCTCGGCAGTTAATATAATGGCTCTAATTGAATCATCTTTTTCAAATTCGTCCAACGCAGACTGAACCTCCTTAGCCATTGGGATATGAAAACTATTGTAAACCTCCGGACGGTTCAGTGTAATGATTCCAACTCCTTCGGTCTTTTCTTTTTTGATAAATTCCATAGTTTGATTTCTTTGGTTAAAATTAAAGAAAGTTGAAGTGAATTGAAGAGATAGTTGATTTTTTTTTGGACTTTTTTATTTGTCCATAAATCGTTTTTACTTGTTTAGAAATCCGACTCTAATTTTAATTGAATTCATTCATTAGCCCATTTTGTTTCAGATAATTTTCACAACGTTCTTGCAGTTCTGGAAAAAAAAGAAGAAAATCCTGTTCTAATTCTGATTCGAGCTCTTGTAAATCGATAAGGGCATGTTGTATGGTATTGGAGAATTTTGCTCTTCGACCAATACTCTCCAAGGCTTTGTTTATTCCCCAATAAGATCGGTAATTTGTGAGCCAATCATTCTCTCTCATAGCGGGCAGGAAATCGATTACTTTTTTAGGGAAATATGCTTTTAATTCCCAAAAGTCGTCATAAACCGAAAGTGCAAACTGTTCCAGAGAAATGGCAGCATAAAGATGCCAATTCTTGGCGAGAAAATAATCGTAATACACATCCAACAAAACGGATGCATACTTTCCCTGCCTCGGGTGAAGTAGTTTTTTACTTCTTTCTACAATGGGGTGAGTGTCTGTAAACTCATCGATAATTCGATGAAGTGAAATTCCTAGTTGTACCGATGGAGGAAAGTCTTCCAGTTCTTTTCCCTTCATGAAATCGCCCAAAAAATTACCAATTCTAATTGATTTATTGGAGCCAGATAAAAATTGGTGAGCGAGGTAGTTCATTTTCTTGATGTTAGATACATTAAAAGTACAATTATTATGATGATTTTAATTTCAGATCAAGACAAAAAAAGGAGAGCGCTGGCTCTCCTTTTTTATGGGGGGATAATTGCAATTATTGAACGACAATTCGGTGATGTTCTTGTTGGTTGTTGCTCGAAATTTGAATAGAGTAAATTCCTTTTGCAAACCCACTCAAATCGAACTGATGCGTTTGGTTTCCATTCAAATAAATTGCTTTGTTCAAAATGATTCTACCTTGAATATCCAGGACAGTTATTCTGTAGGTATTTGCATTTCCTTCATTTGAGAGGTTGATCAATCCTTGTGTGGGATTCGGAAAAACTCTAAACGTCTTTGTCCATTCATTTTCAGCAACATCTTGAAAAACACTGTCTCTCACAGAAAAGTTATCGATGTGGAACCTTGCGTAGTTATTAGTGACAGAGGACGCTCCATAAAATCCAAATTTCACAACTCCTGTTTTGTTTCTTAATAGGCGAACAAATGAATTTGTTCCTGCCGAAACAGTTGAGCCACTTGTCCATGTTTCCAGTGCATTGGATAAACTCCAAGTTGCCCCATCGTCATAAGAAACAACAAACACAACTGAATCATCTGTTCCTAAAATTCCCAAACTGTTGTTGGTTGGGTCTGTTAAAGCAAAATCAAACTCTATGAAGTGGACAATGTTTGGATCGTTTCCTAAATCAATAGAAGGTGAAATCAGCCATTCGTCTGAGGATGTACCATACAATTGGATTTGAGCACCTTGGTCAGTTCCGCTATTTCCAAAGGCTCTTTCGCTCCAATTGGATGAGGTAGCAGATGAAAAAACAGTCCCTAAATTTCCTAATCTACCTTGTTTTTCTTCCCAACATTGAGGGATGTAAGCACTAAAGTTTTCATAAAAAGGAGTTGTAAAGGAGCTAGGGCATCCTGTAAATCCGCAAAGCGGTCCGTCCCAAAGACTAGTGTCTCCGTTGCTACAAATAGACCTTACCCAAAAACAATACTCAGTTACTGGATTCAATCCGTTAATGGTCAAAAAGTTACCTGTCGTAGAAGAATTTCCTATTTCAGTTCCCATTCCAGGGACATATCCTGCGGCTCCATAAGAAATTAGGTAGTTTACTTGAGAGGTATCGGTGGTCCATCCTAAATCAAGGCTAGTCGAATTAATTCCACTATTGAGGATTGAAGCTGAGGTTGGTTTTTCGCAGCTTGGAGTAAGCTCCCAACAAAATTCATCGAAATACAATCTGTTGTTAGTTCCGCCAGGAATCCAAAACCAAACGATGAAGTCATCTGTACCCGAATAAGAGGAAAAATCAACTTTGAAATTGCTGTAAGCGGTAGTTAATAGAAGAGTGTCTAGTGGGACAAATAGTCCGGGGTTACTTGGGTTAGAAGATGTTCCAATAACAAGTTGACTTGCTGCAGACGTAGAGGTGGATTTTGCCCAAAAATTTGCTCGGTGTGTACCTGAGGATAAATTTGAGATTTCTGGAGATCCCATCATAAATACAGAAGTGAGGTCAGTTCTGTTTGAGCCTAATATGTGACCAGTGCCAGAGTGAGCGCTACCAGTTGAAAAGTTAGTCGATATACCTGCGCCAAGCATTGTACTATTGGTATATGTGCTCCAGCAAACAGGTAAGTTGTTTGAGTCAACAACAGCCTCAAAGCCTTCGCAAAAGTCAGATTGAGAAACACATAAGGTTTGAAATTTTATTGGACCAACCAATCTGCTTGTGTCTCCTGCTCCACAAATACTTCTGAGGTACACATGATAAAGACTGCTAGGATTCAAGCCATTTACTGTGCCTGTTCCTGAAGTAGAAATAGCGATAGATATTCCTGAACCTGAAGAAAAACCGACAGGACCATATTCTAGGATCCAAGAAACATCGCTACCACCGTTTGTCCATCCAAAGGTAGCTGAAGAAGTAGAGCTCGAGTTGTGAGAGAACAAAGTAGGTTCTGGGCAAGTTGGAACTAAATCTACTTTGAAATCATCGATATGCACTTCATTTATGATTCCTACAATTGTTGATTCAGTGTAGAAAGCAAATCTCACTGGTCCCGTATAACCGTTTGCAGTTAAATTGTATGAAAAATACTCACCAGTTGGCGAAGGCAAATCTGTAGAATCCCATTGTCTCAAAATATTTGCGTCAGACCAGGTTGTTCCGTAATCGGTAGAAATTAAAAAGACCACTTTGTCATCCAAATCAATGGATCCACCCAAAGGAGCAACAACGACATTTCTTTTAGTTACAGCCACTTTGAACTCCACAATGTAAGGATTTGCCGTACTCGTTCCTAAATCAATAACTGGCGAGACTAACCAATCATTAATATTTGTGTACCCTAATTCACATCTGGCAGCTCCATATCCCAATCCTGTGCTGTTTGCAAAGTCATCAGAAGTCCAGGCTGTATAGCCTTCATCAATTTTTGAACTGGATGAAAGTAAGGCCTTTCCTTCTAGCCAACAAGCTGGAGGTGCAGTATTGGACATGGTTGAAAAATCGTTGAAGTAAGGCGCAGAAATAGGTGAACATGGAGTGCAAAAATTGAAAGGTCCAACTTCTAAACTAGTGTCTGATGAACAGATACTTTTGAGATAAACATCATAGCAAGTAGAGGATGAAAGTCCAGCGAATCCCAGCGTATCGTTAGGACTATTTACCATCGTTCCAGTTCCGGGAGTGAATCCTGTTGTGCCGTATTCTATCATCCATGAAACATCAGAAGGACCTGGAGTCCAAGTTAATAAAACAGAATCATCTCTCACTAACATACTGGATATGAGTGATGCTGGAGGGCAAGACACCAAACTGTATTCATCTGCACCAATGTCAACTGAACTAGAACCTGCAAATGGACGTGAATCCCCGTCAATATCAGTGGTTATGCCTAAAGTATTATTTCCGGTATTGTCTGCCAACGTTCCAACTAAATGAAGGTCTTTAGAAGAGGTAAACCCTGGGTCGCCAAACAAACTGTTGGCATCGCGCCCGGTCACTGTCTGAAATGTCGAAAGGTTAGTATAGTTTGTGGAGTGAAATTTAAATGGGGTAGAACCAGTTGAATAATAAATGTTATGGTCCAAAGAATCTATGTAGCCTGGAACACTGTAGTTATTAAATTTAAAAGCATAGTTGGCTTGACCGTTAAAAAAGATATTATTTACAATGTTCGTCCTGCCGTATGTGCTTGAGCCTATACCAGACAAATCCAAGGCATATGAATAGGTTCCTGTATGGTTCACTTTGATAGTGTTGTGATAGATGTTTTGATAGATGCAGTTTTCTATTTTCAAACCGTATTGCCCTCCAGCACTAGCTAAAGGCATAGAAATCATGTTGTTTTCGATTGATGTATAGTGCGATGGAGATCCAAATAGGTAATTGACTCTAATCCCATAAATGTAACCAGAGGTAGAATTGATAACTATGTTGTTTTTTGAAACATGAATGGCAGAATCTGCTCTTCTGACGTAAACTCCGTAGAAGTTTCCTGTTCTTGCTGAATCGTCTTCGCAGTAATTGTTCTCAATATTTGCATCAGCGCAATAATTTAAGTCAATAAAACCTGCAGCTGGTTTTAGTATGGTGTTGTTAGAAATTTCGAAATGAGCCATTTTTCCTGAAGACCCTCCATTGATGTAAACTCCATGAGAACCTCCCATAAATTGATTGTTTTTGACAATAAGATTGTTTATCGTTTTTGACGTTCCTGAACCTTTATTGATTAGAGCGAAATTTGTACTGCTTCCTCCTGTTGAACTACCTAAGAAATTGTTGTTTTTTAATTCAATATGAGAGCTATTACCTTCAAAATCAATAAGAGTTCCAAAGCTCGAGGAGTTGGAGGCAACCACTAAGCTGTCAACGATAAAGTGGCTTGCGTTATTAAAACGAATTACATAGTTGCTACTTGATGTAGCTGTATTGAACTCAATTTTGGCAATCCCTGTATTGGTCGGGTCTGCCTTTAATGTAATTGTATTGGTGGAGGAAACTCCTACAATAGTTCCAAAACTTACTTGCTCTGTGTAAGTTCCTTGTTTTACTAAAAAAATTACAGGACCTGAAACCCCATTGATAGTCAAAGAGTCTTCAGCCGAATTGAATGAGGCGAAATTTGTCCCGCTAGTGGGTAAAGAGGAATTAATTGTATAAGTTCCCGATAATGGGGCTGATATACCTAAAGCCGTGATGGCCAAGAATAAAATGGTGTTAAAGAGTGACTTCATACAAGCGTTGTTTTTAATGGGATTAGTTGTTCTGGCCTCAAAACTACTCCTTTTTCATTCATTTTCATTCATCATTTAGTTAAAATTAATGGGAGATTATTGTTTTTTAAACCACTGTTAACGTGTTGTTTTTGTTTTGCTTACTACGTAAATAAATTATATTTAAAATATTGTGGGAATTTATTTTTTAAAGAATTAACTATTCTCTTATATTTGCACACTTAAAAAAAATGGCGAGGTAGCTCAGTTGGTTAGAGCACCGGATTCATAACCCGGAGGTCAGGAGTTCAAATCTCCTTCTCGCTACAAAATTTCAGGAGACTCTTTGTTCATTCAGAGAGTCTTTTTTTTGTTTGGAAAAAATAAAACAGGAGGAAAAGAATTCGATAGGAACAATGGATTCTAAGTCTAACTGGGTGATTATAATTCCGAAAGAATTTTAGTTAACATAATGCGATTTTTTTTAGATTTAAATGTCAACAAACAGGTGGCTATATAACGTTTCTTTATTCTAATCATATAGATTATAAATAAAAACTTATGCATCATTTGTTTAGTTTTACAAAAAGAAAATCATGGTAAACATAATTATTTATCTCGAGAATGAACTGATGGCGAAAGCGTCTCAGTTAGTCCATGATTTGCTTCAGAATGAGCTGGCAGCAAGTGCTTCCATAGACGAAGACAATAGCTATTTTATTCAAAAAATGGGAAAGGTCGAAAAAACTACCCATACAGTCATTACTGCTCAAACCAAGTCTTTAATGTTTACTGAAATTGTTGACTTTATTGAGAAAAATGTGGGCGAGGATGTTCCGGTGTACTCTGTTCCTTTGACCCAAATGAATGAGCAATTTAACGAATACATAAAATCAAGAACGAAAAAAATATAAATCAAAACCAAACGAATGAAAAGAATAACCATATCAAAAGGAGATGGAATTGGTCCAGAAATTATGGACGCAACACTTGAAATTTTAAAAGCGGCTGGAGCGCAATTGGAGTATGATGAAATTGAAGTAGGCGAGAAAGTTTATTTATCGGGAAACACTTCTGGTATTGCTTCCGAATCTTGGGAGAAAATTAGGAATAATAAGATTTTCTTGAAAGCACCAATCACCACGCCTTCTGGAGGTGGGTACAAAAGTTTGAACGTATCAACAAGAAAAACATTAGGCTTGTATGCCAACGTAAGGCCTTGTATGAGTTTGCACCCTTTTGTGAAAACAAAACATCCCGTAATGGATATTGTGATAATTCGTGAGAATGAAGAAGACCTGTACGCAGGAATCGAACATCAACAAACGGATGAGGTTGTTCAGTGTTTGAAATTGATTAGCCGACCGGGTTGCGAAAAAATAATTCGATATGCATTTGAATACGCGAAAAATTACGGCAGAAAAAAGGTAACTTGTTTTTCGAAAGACAACATCATGAAACAAACAGATGGATTGTTTCACGAGGTATTTAATGAAATAGCAGCTGAATATCCAGAAATTGAAAACGACCATTGGATAGTAGATATTGGCGCTGCAAAAGTAGCTGATACACCGGAGGACTTTGATGTGGTTGTGATGCAAAACTTATATGGAGATATTATTTCTGATATCGCTGCACAAATTACTGGCTCTGTTGGTTTGGCCGGTTCTTGCAACATTGGTGAAGAACACGCAATGTTTGAGGCGATTCATGGTTCTGCACCAACCATTGCAGGACAGAATATCGCAAATCCTTCTGCGCTTATTCAAGGCGCTATTTTGATGTTGAGTCACATTGGACAAAATGAAGTGGCGGATAAAATCCAGAACGCTTGGTTGAAAACAATTGAGGAAGGAATACATACAGTAGATATTTTTGATGAAAATATCAGTACCAAAAAAGTGGGGACAAAAGAGTTTGGGGAAGCAGTAATCGCCAACTTAGGGCAATTACCAAAGAAAATGCCAGTGAGAAACTCTCCAACCAACATTAACTTAAACCTGCCTAAATACACCAGAAAACCAAGACTGAATAAGGAATTGGTAGGAGTAGATTTATTTGTTCACTGGGATGGAATGGACCCAAATGACATTGGCGGACAGTTAAGAAACATCGAAATTGGCGATATCAAATTAGATATGATAACCAATAGAGGAATAAAAGTATTTCCTGATGGATTCAAAGAAACTTTCTGTACGGATCACTGGAGATGTAGATTCAAAAATGTAAACGGTGATTCCATTACAAAGAATGACATTATTCAATTATTGAACAATGCCGAGGACAAAGGAATTGATGTGATCAAAACCGAAAACCTTTATTTCTTTGAAGGAAAAAGAGCTTTCTCTTTGGGGCAAGGTCAGTAAAAACAAACAAAATAACACCAAAAGCTCTCAAGAAATTGAGGGCTTTTTTTGTGCTAAGAAATTCTTCCCCAGTTTGGTTTTTTTCTGATCAATTCAGCGAGTTGTTGGCGAATGAGGTAATTCTCTTGGAGTTCTAATCCTGGGTCTGATTTAAGTAATTCTCCTGCTAGGTTTCTGGCTGCAGCGACTAATTTGTTGTCTTTGATGAGATCGCCAATTTTTAAATCTAAAATACCGCTTTGTTGAGTTCCTAAAATATCTCCTGGGCCACGCAGTTTCAGGTCTTCTTCGGCAATCTCAAAACCGTCATTAGTTCTTACCATTGTTTCTATCCGGGTTCTGGCTGTTTCTGATAGTTTGTAATCTGTCATGAGTACACAATACGATTTGTCAGATCCTCGTCCCACTCTTCCTCTTAATTGGTGGAGCTGCGATAACCCAAACTTATTCGCGCTTTCGATTACCATAACCGTGGCATTAGGAACATTTACACCTACTTCTATCACCGTTGTAGCCACCATAATTTGGGTATGACCTTTGGCAAATTGTTGCATTTCGTATTCTTTATCCGCTGCTTTCATTTTTCCATGAACGATACTCAATCGGTATTTGGGCAGAGGAAACCTACGCGCCATACTTTCGTAGCCATCCATCAGATCCTTAAAATCTAAATGTTCCGATTCATCAATCAAGGGATACACTACATAAACTTGTCTTCCCTCTGCAATTTGTTTCTCCATGAATTTAAATACGTACAGCCTGTCTTTGTCAAATTTATGAAGAGTGGTTATTTCTTTTCTGCCAGGAGGCAGTTCGTCAATCACAGAAATATCTAAATCTCCATACACGGTCATGGCTAGGGTTCTGGGAATGGGAGTTGCCGTCATGACCAAAACATGAGGCGGAATGGAGTTTTTCTTCCATAATTTGGATCTTTGTTTCACTCCAAATCTATGTTGCTCATCTATGATGGATAATCCCAAATTTTTGAACTGAACTATCTCCTCAAGTAGGGCATGAGTCCCAATAAGAATATCCAATTCTCCCGAGAGTAATTGGGCATGAATTATTTTTCTTTCAGAAGTTTTGCTCGAGCCGGTAAGCAGTGCGCAAGTTACTCCCGTTCCTTCCAGATACTTGTGAATTGTAGCAAAGTGTTGAGTAGCTAATATTTCCGTAGGAGCCATCAGCAAGGATTGAAAACCGTTGTCTTTTGCAATCAACATAGAAAGTAATCCTACCAAAGTCTTTCCGCTTCCTACATCACCTTGGAGCAATCTATTCATATGTTTTCCCGTTCCCATGTCTTGCCTTATTTCTTTCACTACTCGCTTTTGAGCATTGGTAAGCTCAAAGGGTAGCTTGGTGATGTAAAATGTATTAAAACTGGCTCCAATCGTCTCAAATACGAATCCTTTGAGTCGCTGTTCCTGCACTACTTTTTGTTTTAGAAGTCTTAGTTGTAAAAAGAAAAATTCTTCAAATTTTAACCTGTGAATAGCTTTTTTTAGATTATCGGCACTGGTTGGATAATGAATTTCGCGGATTGCCTTTTCTCTCGAGATCAATTTCATCTCGTTCATTACCTTGTGAGAAAGTATTTCGGGAATTTGTCCCGCTATTTGCAGCACAAGTGACTTGGTGATTTTGGCAATTCCTTTGGAGTTTAAACCTGATGTGTTGGCTTTTTCTGTCGAACTGTAAACCGGCTGTAGCGAGGCTTGCACTGTTTGGGTCATTTGTTTTTCTTCAAATTCGGGATGAACCAAATTATAGGAATTGCTAAATTGAGTGGGTTTGCCAAACACGGTGTATTCCTTTCCCACAATTAGCTTGGGTTTTACCCATTTAATTCCTTTGAACCAAACTAACTCGATACTTCCCGATTCATCTTGTAAATGGGCAATAAGTCTTTTACCTCTTTTTTCACCTGCTTCTGAAACTCGCGTAATTTTTCCCTTAAGTTGAACATGAATTTCACTCGAATTGATGTGTTTTATTTGGTGTACTTTGCTTCTGTCGATATAGCGAAAAGGGTAGTAGCTTAGCAATTGGTCAAAAGTGTAGATTCCCAATTCTTTGTTTATTGTGGCTGCTCTTTTTGGGCCAACACCTTTGAGGTATTCGATTGAAGTTGATAAAAAAGACTGTGACATAGGAGATGATTGCTCAGTTCAAAAATAAACAAAAAAAACCTCTTGCATTGGATGCAAGAGGTTTTTAAACTCTTTGTATGGAGTTGAATTTATTCTTCCGTTTCAGCAGGAGCCGCAGAAGCATTCTTTTTAAGTTGAGCAATAATCATGTTGGCTACATCTTCTCCACCCTCAAAGTATAATAAACTACCTTGAGAAGAATCAAAAATGTAGGCAAAACCATTTGTTTTCGCCACTTCTTTAATTGCCGAATTCAACTGAGTTGTTAGTGGTTCCATCAGTTCCAAATACTTTTCTTCAATTTGTTTTTGCGCTTTAGTTTCAAATTGTTGAGCAGCTAATTGCATGTCTTGTATTTCAGTTTCTCTTGATTTCTGTATCGTTTTAGGTAAGGTACCTTTTTCAGTCATATACTTTT
>Ga0209137_1004617_pt1 | contig 10856 bp, 4 predicted proteins | sample SaaInl5LU_22_DNA_FD_184642 | JGI IMG/M metagenome (GOLD analysis project Ga0209137, IMG submission 184642) | Marine microbial communities from expanding oxygen minimum zones in the Saanich Inlet - ESP_105LU_22_DNA (SPAdes) (version 2) | ecosystem: Environmental > Aquatic > Marine > Intertidal...
GCGACAGCGTCGGCGAGCTCGGGCGCGGGCGACGCCATGGACGCGCAGCTCTTGGCGCAGAACGCGAGCACGACGTGCGGGTCCCACCCGAACGCGTTGGACGGCGCCGCCGCGGACGCGAGCGCCACGGCGGCGGCGCCGAGCTCTGATTCGGAAACCTCCGTGGCGCGCTGAGACTCGTGCGCCGCCTTCTTACGCTCGTACGTCTCCAGGCACTCGAGCGCCCAGACGGCGTCCGCGGCGCGGTAGAGCGCGCCGTGCGCTGCCTCCGCGCCGCTCGCGCCGGTGGCGGAGACGCACCCCACGAGCGCGCGCAGAGCGGAGACGAGCGCGGCGGGAGGCCGCGAGGACCCGTCTCTGTTTTTCCCGAAACCACCGAAACCACCGAAACCACCGTCCGCATCAGGATCGGCGTCGAATCGGTGTCGTTCCAGGCTTTGCGCGGAAGGCACGCGCGCGGCGACGGCGGCGATGACGCGGTCCGCGCACACATCCGCGGCGGCGGCCACCACCACCCCTCGAGCCTCCTCGGTGAGCGTCTCGTCCAGCCCGGGCGTCTCATCCGACGCGAGGGCCCACTCGGACTCGGCGACCGCCTCCAGTGGGTCGGGCACTGCCGTGCCGATGCCGCCGGCGACGACGCCGGCGGAGGCCATCAGGCACGCCTTCGCCGCGGATGCGTCCGCGCCGCTCAGCGCGCGGCCCGCCGCCGCGAGGAGCCGAGCCGCCAGACGCCAGCCCTTGGTGTCCGGCCGAGCCACACGGAGCGCCTCGGCGGCGGCCATGGCGGAGGACGCCGAGGCACTTATATTATTTGTCTTATTTGTCTCGTCTCCGAACCGGTCCGGGTCCAGCCCGCGCAGGGTCAAGCCGCACGCCATCGCCGGTCGCGCGTCGGCGATGAGCCGTCGCGCCGCGAGCGGCGCGACGTTTTCCTCGCGCCTCCCCGGCTCGAACCAGCCGTCGGGCGTGGGGAACGAGATGTGCGCGGCTCTGCTCTCGCGGCTCGCGCCCGCGCGCGCCGCCGCCGAGGTCACGAAGAGCCTCCCGAGCGCGGAAGCCATGTCCCGGGTCTCCTGCGCGGCGAACGTCGCCGCGCCGGGAACGGCGGCGGCGGAACGCAACGCGGCGAGCGCCCCCGCCGCGTCGCCCTCGTGCGCGCGGAGCGCCATCAGCGGCGCGTACCCGGCGCCGTTCTCCGCGGCGGCGCCCTCGTAGAGGCGCGCGGCGTCCGCGACGCGGCGCGAGGCGTACGCGGCGTGCGCCTCGGAGAGCAGCGCGGAGGCGGCGGCGGACTCCGTCGCCGTCGCGTACGGGTTCCGAGACCGAGACTCGCCGAGTCGTTTCTCGTCGGGCGACGGGCGCGGCGGAGAAGCCGCGCGCTCTTCTTCGTCGGGCGTCGGGGACCCGTCTTTTGGAATCGCCGGGGTAACCGTCTCCGGGGCGGTCTCCTGTTCGGGCTCCGTCGGTGTGACATCGCCCTCGTGCGCAGCCTCTCGCTGCTTCTTCTCCGCCAGGCCCTGCTTCACGTCGCCGATGAGAGTCTTCATGCCCCGCATCGCGGCTTTCGCCTCGGCTTTGCGTTGGCGCTTTTTCGCCGACTTGGTCATCTCGGGCTCGGACGCCTCGACGGACGCGCCCGAAGACGCCGCGGCGCCCTCGGACGCGGGGGGGGCGTTCCCCGAACCCGCCTCGTCCGCTTCGTCCGCGGGCTCGGATGCGGTTTCCTTCCCCTTCGGGGACGCCGACGACTCGGGCTCCTGTTTCTTCGGCCCCATCGCGCGCGAGATTTCACTGGAAGTGCCGACCCGAGAAAAATGCAACCGACCCGCGCCGAACGACCCCACGTGCGTCTCGCCCGTACGCGCCCGCGTCGTCAATCGCGCGGGGCAGGACGATACGCACGTGCGTACGTGTGTGGTCGCGTGGAAGCGGCGCGCGGGGTTTACGCGCCCTCGCCGAGGCTCGGCGCGCCGGTCAGAAAACGCTCCGCTCTCGAACGCAACGGTAACTTGCGCTTGGTTTTTCGAGTCGACCCGATCCTCGGCAAGACGCGTGCGTCGACAATATTTTTTCGGGTCGCGCGGCCTTCCGCATTGGCGATGGCGCCTCGACGCCGCAGCGAGTCGCGCGCCGTGAAGCTCGCGACGTCGGCCGCGATCTTCGTGCTCTCCGCGAATGTGGCGTACCAGGTTTCTCAATCGCTGGGGCGGCCCGCGCCCGCACCCCCGGTAGCGCGCGCGGATCCCGATCACCGACTCGGTGCCCACCACCTCGGCGCCGAGCTGAAGCACCTGCACCTGCGCCCGCGCCACGGCGCGCACGGCGACCACGCCGTGCACGAGGCCTCGTCGCGCGCCGAGGTGGAGTCCCGGAGCCGTTGGGACCGGGAGGCGGAGGAGGAGGGTCTGTTCCACGACGACCACGGGAACCACCCGAGGTACGACGGCGCGAGCGCGTCGGATGCGTCCGACGTCGAGAGGGAAGCGTCCGATGAAGGCTCCGGGATCCACGTGCTGGCGACGTCCAACGGGTCGCCGTACCTGAACTGGCAGACCCGCGTGATGTACAAGACGTTCAAGGACGTCGCGAAGGGGAGCGACATGCGTCACTTCACGAGGCTGCTGCACAGGCGCTCGGACGACGAGCTGATGGGTGAGGTCCCCACCGTGCGCGTGGACTCTTTGCACGCCGAGTGCGACACGTGGTGCGAGTTCCCGGTAGCGGACCGCCCCGACGCGCTGCGGAAATGGCTGCAAACCGAGGACTCGAAATTAGGCGAGTGGATCGTGATGATCGAGACCGACTACGTGTGGCGCAAAGCTTTGAAGCTCCCGCCGCCGGGCGCGTCCGCGGTGGCGTTCCACTTCCACTACATCAACCCCAACTACCCGACGCTGCCGGATGTCATGACGCGGCTCATGCCCCCCGAGAAACGCGATCGTATAAAGATGGAGGACATCATCTGCTCGGGCCCGGCGCCGACGATGATCCGCAAGACAGAGCTCGACCGGCTGATCGACGAGTACGTGCGGATAGCCGCGGCGATCGAGGCGGACCCGGACGCGAAGAAGAAGCTGGGCTGGGTGCGCGAGATGTACGCGTACGACCTGGCGGCGGCGGTGACGGGCGTGCCGCATCGCGTGGAGGACCCCGGTCAGACTTCGCTCATCGCGCAGCCTCCCGCGGACACGAACCACGGGGACGCGGCGATGTTCCACTACACGTGGGGCGCCGAGTATCTGGACAGGAACAAGCAGAAGGTGTGGAGCTGGGACAAGAGGCCGTACGTGGAGACCAGGCAGGTGCGCGACCCGGCGCGATTCAAGCCGGAGCTGCCCCCCGCGGATGCCGCCGACCGAGGGCTGAAGCTCCAGGACGGCAAGCCCGTGACGGCGGAGCTGAACGAGGTCATGACGGAGATGCTCGCGCTCGTGCGGGACGCGATCGACGCGCTGGAAGTCCTGCCGCACGAGCCGGGGTGCGGCTGGGAGCAGAACGAGCCCAAGTGCGACTTCGGGTGCGAGACGGGGGTGCTGTGCGTGCCGACTAAGAACGCGCCGTGGCGAGCGTAGTCAAAAAAGCAAAACTTTCTTCGACTTTCAAGGCGAAACGGAGACGCGCGGCGTGACGAAACCGCGCGTCCAAGCCCCGCGACTGTTTTCCGCGACGTGCCGCGCTTTCCTCGAGAGTAGTCTACTTGTAGTTTACTACATATGCCATGGTACATTGCGCGTATCGAGCGAAGCGATTTTCCGCGATTTTCCGCTCGCCGCTGAACAACTAGAGAAGCAGTTTCCAGTACACCCACACCAGCGACCAGGTGATCAAGCCCCCTCCCGCCAACGCGCAAACGGACATGCTCAACGCCCACGCCGCCGTCCACAGCATCGGCGCCAGTCGCGTCGGCTCGCGCGTCTCGTCTGCGCGCGGGCGAACGATACGAACCGTTCCCCCCCTCTCCGGCGTCGCCTTTGCGGATTGATTCTTCTCCGCGTCCGCCAGCGCGCGCCTGACTTGGCGCCTGATCTCCGTGCCTCCGCGCGCGCCTGCGTCGTCGCCGCGTTCAGTGCCGACGCCCCCGCGCACGGTCCGCCCGCGCCGAGAGCCGTCCTCGCTTTTCCTTTTATCCGAAGAAGCCGAAGAAAGATCGTTGTCGAAGCGCCGCCTCCACCTCCGGCGGTCGTTGGTGGAGAGCGCGACGGCGGCGAACCCCCCGGCGACAATCAGGAACGAGCCGGTGAGGTTCCTCGCGCCCGGCGCCTCGCCCAGCGCGCCGAGCACCAGCAGCGCGATCACCGGCTGCAGAGAGTTGTAGCACGCCGCCACCACGGGTGTCGTGTTCTTCTCGGCGCGCGCGGTGAGCGCGTACGCGACGCCGGAAAACGCGGCGACGGCGACGACGAGCGCCCAGGCGACCACAGGGTTCCCCGCGAGCGACCCCACGAGTCCGCTTATTGCCTCCGCGTCGAACCCGCCGTGCACCAGCCCACCCCCCGCGCCAGATTTAAAAACTGCCAGAGGCACGCCCAGCGCGATGGCCGCCGCCGCGGCGACCAGCTGCGCGGAGGCAGCCACCGCCGCCGGCGCGGCGCGCGCGCCGTGCAACGCCGGCGCCTGCGTGGCGAGGAAGCACGCGAACGCGGCGGCGCGCGCGAGCAAAAATGCGTTCCCGGCGCTGAGCCACATGCGCGCCGGGTCGAGCATGACCGCCGCGCCGAGCACGCCCGCGCCGATCGCGGCGAACTTCCCAAAACTGGGCTTCTCGACGCCCTGGAACACGGCGATCAAACACGCGTACACGGGCACGAGCTGGCCGAGCACCACGGCGTTGGAGACGCTGACCCGCGCGAGGCCGAGCGCCGTGAACGCCTGCCCGAGCAGCACCAGCGCGCCGAGCCGTTTGACGTGTCCGTCGTTCAGGAGCGTCAATAGACGCTCCTTGGTGACGGGCGACGCCTTTGCGAACGGAACGTGCGTCGAACTCGTTCGAGCTTCCGTGTTTTCTCGCGCCGAAGAGTGTTTCTCTCCGCCGAAGAACGCGTCGCCGGCGTCTCGGTCAACGCGCGCCGCCAGGTAGAGCACTATGAGCGGCGCGCTGACGAGCGCGCGCGCGGCGAGAAACCCCGCCGGCGTGAAGTGCTGCAGGCTCTGCTTGACCAGCACGAGCGCGAGCACGAAACACACCTGCGCGGCGAGCAGATGCTTCGCGGCGCGCAGGTTCTTGCGCACGTCGCGCTGGACGCGGCGTCTCAGCTCCTCCATCTGCGCCGGGAACTGCACGGAGAAGTCATCCATGAATTCGTTTCGGTTTCGGTTCCGCTCGCCCCCGACGCCGGCGGAGGAGGCCCACGAGGCGCGGCGCTGGCGCGCGGACGTCGAGACGTCTCGAGGGAAGTCTCGGATGTGGGTCTCGATCGAGACGCGCGCGGGCCCTCGCGGGGACGACGGGGACGCGGGGACGCCTCCCAGCGACCGCGCGCGTCGCGTGTCGTCCGATCCCGACCGACGCGCGCGCGTCGGGACGCTCGGGACCGAGACCCGGGCGGACGTCCATGCCGTGGGGGGGCGCCGGCACCGACACCGGGGCGGCGCGCTCCGCGGAACCGCCGCACGCGCGAACGCCGCGCTCGCGCCCATCGCGGCGAGCAGACAGGACGGTCGGCGCCGCGACCTTCGCTGTGGTCCCGGCGATTACACAGACCACGAGTAGAACGTCCGTCCCTGAGACGCGCTCGAGCGGTTCGTGCCACGTGCCTGCGAACCGAAAGATCGCCGAAGTTTCCCACCGACGCCGGAGAAGATTTGCACGAATTTTCGTTTTCGCGCGCTTCTTGGAAAGGTGGACGCAAAGTCCTGTGCGTCGCCAGTCGCGAAAAGTTCCCCCGAAAGTGCCGATTGCATCGCGCGGTCGGCAAGTCGCGAGGCCCCTTACGCCACGGGTAAAGTCGCGTGACTTTTTGGCTTTTCCGCGAAATGCGCGCAATCGGAAAACCTCGCGTGACATCGCGCGCGCGTTGTCTGACCGCGCGATGGCGGCCGTTCCCGGTGGATTCGCGATGGGCGGCGGGGAGACGCGCGCGGGCGCCATCTCCTACGCCGTCCAGATGTACGCCCTGAAGGGCGAGGACAAGTTCGTCGCTGTGCCGGATGTGTACGGGGAGACGGGCAATCTTCCGCCGAGCGCGAGGCGCGCGAAAGCCAAGCGCGACGCGCGCGCGGCCGGCGCGGCCTCCGCCGCGGGAGCGGAGGACGAGGAGGATTTCGACGCCGCGAGGTCGGGCGATTTTTTGTCGTGCTTCGCCGTGTTCGACGGGCACGTGAACGCCACGGCGTCTTCCCACTGCGAGCGCTTCGTGTTGGACGAGCTGCTTCGGTGCGGCGCGGACGCGGCTGACGCGCCGCTGGAGTCGGCGTGCGTCAGCGCGTTCGAGCGCGTCGAGCGCTCGTACGCCAGCGCGGGGTCGTGCTTCCCTTCCATCTTCGCGTGTGTCCCGGCGTCGCGGGGCGGCTCGAGCGGAGTGACGCGCGAAGGCGGCACGACCGCTTCCGTGGTGTGCGTGCAGCGCCGGCGGCCCGGCGCCAACGGCGAGCCTCGAGTCGACGTCGTCGCCGCCAACGCGGGCGATTCGGGTTCGCTGCTGGTGCACTTCAAGGATCCCATCGTGGGCCAGCCGAGCAGCTCGCCTAGACTCACCGCGGAGATGCGCCGGTCGATAGACGAGGACGCCGCGACCGCACCGGACATGCCCGACTTCAGGAGGCTCACGCGAGACCACAACCCAGACGACCCGTTTGAAGCGAGACGCCTCGTCGACGCGGGCGCGCGCCTGGGGCGCATGCGCCAGGGCGGCGAGGAGGTGGGCCCCATGCGCACGTACCCCGGGGGTCTGGCGGTGTCGCGCGCCATCGGCGACCTCAACGCGCCGGCGGTGATATGCAAACCCGAATGCACACGCGTCCCCGTGCCGCCCGCGGGAGGCCGCCTCGTGCTGGCGAGCGACGGCCTGTGGAACGCGCTGGGCGACGGCGAGGCGGCGACCATCGCGCACGAGGCGGAGTCGGCGGAGGCGGCGGCGGCGTCGCTGGTGCGCGCGGTCATGCAGAGGAGAGGCGCGCACGACGATATCACCATCGTCATCGTGGACATCCCCCCGCCCAGGGAGGTGATCAAGTGGGCCGCCGCCAGGCGCGCGCACCCCGAGCCGCCGGGAACCGGCGAGGGAACGTCCGAGGAAGGCGGCGACACGCCCTCGCCGCTCGCCGCGAAGCTCCGCGCGCGGCGGAGCGTGGACCAGCTCGTCCGCGACGCGCGGCGCCGGTCGCTGGATAGGGGCGCGGACCCCCCCCCCGAGTGGGCGGAGACGCGCGAGGACCAGGCGCGCGCGAACCGAGGCAGGAAGTTCGACGTGCAGGCGGACGTCACCGTCAGGAGGGGGCTGGGTGCCGCGTTCGTGCGCGCGTCGCCCCGGGACGGCGCGAGCGCGGACGCCGAAAACGCCGAAAAAGAAAAACGACCCGCGTCGAGGCCGGTGAACGCGGGGTGCCTGGCGTGTTTTCTCGGGGGCGGCGTGGACCACAGCGCGTTGGCGGACGTGGACGACGCGGATGCTGAGGAAGGCGCTTCTTTGCGGGACGACTACGTGCTGGGCGCCGTGCTCGGGCGGGGCATGTACGGAAGCGTGCGGCTGGCGTACCTGAAAGCCGGCCGACGCGGGTCGGGGGACGGCGCGTCGGAGGGATTGGCCTCCTCCGCCGGTTCCGTCACGGACGGCGCCTCCGGAAGCGCGCAGGCGTCCCCGCTGCACCCCTCCGCGTTCGTGGAGGCGCGCGCGGTGAAGTCCATCGCGACGGACGGCTCGAAGCGCTCCGCCGAGCGCGTGCGCGACGAGGTGGACGCCATGTATGCGGTGTCGGGGAGGCACCCGAACCTGCCCACCGTCTTCGCGTCGTACGAGCAGAAGACCGTCGGGCCCGTCGGCGGGACCTTCGTGCAGGTCGTGCACATCGTCACCGAGGCGTACACCGGCGGGGATTTGGTCGCCGCGATCGCGCGCCGCGGCTCTCTGCTCGCGCGCGACTGGGAGGCCATCGCCGCGCAGCTCCTGGGCGCCGCCGCGTTCCTGCACGCGGTGGGCGTCGTGCACCGCGACATCAAGCCCGAGAACGTGATGCTGAAGCGCCCGTGGCTGAAAGGCGCCGAGCCGAGCGCGGTGCTGGTGGACTTCGGCGGCGCGGCGTTTGCGCGGGGAAAAACGCGCGAGCTGGTTGGTTTCGTGGGCACCAAGTTCTTCGGCGCGCCGGAGTGCTTCAAACACGGCAGCAGACACGGCGCGAAGAGCGACGTGTGGTCCATAGGGGTCACGTTGCTCACCATCCTCGCCGGAACGCCCCCCGCGTTTGAGCTCGGCACCGCGTGGCGCGCGCTGCACGCCGGCGAGATTCCCGCAATCCTGAAACCGCCCGCGGCCACCCCCCGACGCTTCAAGCGCCTCATCGAGAGCCTGCTGACGGTCGAGCCCGAGGACCGACCGTCCGCCGCGGAGGCGCTCAGCGGCGCGCCCTGGCTCCTCGGGTACGCGCCTTCCCAGCGGAAGCGCGACGAGGGGAGCGGCGCCGACGGGGCGAAAAAAACGCGCGAAAACGTACCCTTCGCGCGGCCCGAGAAGGCGCTCGTCGCCAGCCCCGAGGACGAGGACAGCGGTTCGGGGCGGGGCGGCTTCGTGGACCAGACAGCCTCCACGCGGCTCGACGGCGAGGAGGAGCTGGCGAACGTCTCCGACGTCGTCGCCAACGCCACAACCAACGCGGCGCGCGCGGACTTCTCGCGTGCGGCGGCGTTTATCCTGTCCGTGTGTCTGGACGCGGCGGCAATCGACGCGCTCGTCGCCGAGCTTCGGCCGGGCGCGTCGCCGGCGGGTCGGAAATCGTTCGACGCGCAGGGCGGCGCGGACGGCGTCGCGAGCAACGCCGCCGCCGAGGCCGCGCCGCTCGCGGACGACGACACGGTTCCCGCGTTGACGCTCGAGCGCGCGCTGTGGGCCACGGGCGCCAAGGAGGCGGCCATGCAGCTCGAGCTCCTGCGCGCGCAGACCACAAACGCCGCCGTCGCCGAGTTGGGCGCGCGCCGCGAAGCCGGCGTCGGGCCGGCGCCGGCGGGTTCAAAGCCCGCGGACCGTTCCGTTACTCCGGAACAGAAGGCGGCGCTGGAGAAGGCGGACCGGGATCTGGTGGAGCGCGCGCTCGGTGTGGAGTTCCGCCGCATGACCACGCTGGCGGACCTGCACGCCAGGCACGCGCGCGTGTACGAAGCCGTGGTGGTGGCCAAGAGCGACAAGAGCCGCGTGGGGCGGCTGACGAGCGCCTTTGGCGGGCGGCGCGAGACGGGTGTCGCGACGTTTCAGCCCTCGACCGTCGAGAAGCCGCACACCGAGCGTCTGAACGAGGGGGACTCGCTGCACGGGGGCATGCTCATGGCCATGCTGGCCAGGCAGAGCGGCCGCAGCAACAACTCGCCACGGGGGAGGGGAGACAGCGGCTCGGGGAGCGGGTCCGTGCGACACAAGTACATCTCAAACTTCCCCTCGCCCGCCGCCGGGAAAAGTCGCGGCGACGACAGCGACGGCGGCGGGACGCCGGAGGACAGCTCACGCGGCGTGTCCTCGCGCGACATTGAGCTCGCGCCGTTCGCAAAGCCGATGGTCGGCGCGTTGTCCAGGCTGCAGCCGAGCGCGGAGGCGGGAGAGCCGGGCGCCAGCCTCAAGCGCTCGCCGAGCTGGTGGCAGGAGGAGACGGTCGAGGAGGAGGCGGAGGAGATGACGAGCGCCGAGCGAAACGCGGGCGACGACGCAAACGCGTGACCTGTTCGTACGTCGTGTACTGTATAATAGTAGACCACTGGGTAGATGTGGGGGAAATACTCTTTATGGCATTACGATGTTCCCGCTGTATCATCGTACCTTCTTTGAAGGCAGACGCTGTTACGGGGGTGGCGAATACTTTCCATCGCCGTCCCCGGCCGCGAGGCGGAAGAAGGAGGCGCGGCGATCACGCCCTTCTCCCTCCCTTCTGCTTCGCTCGCCTTAGAAATCGACAGAACGTGTCCGAGTACCCCGGCATCTTCGCGATCCCGGGGAAGTAGTTGATGTCCACCACCAAGAACTCGTCTCTGTCCCCGTCCACGCGAATCATGTCGAAGTTGAACAGCCTCAATCCCAGCTCGTCCCGCAGAGTCAGCGCCAGCGCCTCGACAAAGTCGTCGCGAGGCGCCGCCACAAATTTCTTTTTGCCGTCGGCGGATTCGCGCGACGGCGCTTCGGGCTCGACGCGCTCGCGAAGGGTCTCCGGCCGGAACGACGGGTCTTGCGCGGCGCGCACGCGCAGACCAGGCGAGTAGGGTTCTTCGCCCCCGTCGCCAGCCTCGCTCTCCGTGCCTCCGTCGCTCGTGGTGAACGTGAAGTCGCTCCCCGCGCCGAACGATCCGTTTCGGCTCCGCAAGTTCCGAAGCGCGTCCCGCGATCGGCGCGACTCGCCCGGCGCCAGGGGGGGCAAACCGCTTAATCCGGACCGACCCGTCCCCGTCCCCGTCCCGAGCGTGGGGGACGCGCTGTCCCCGCTTCTGTCGCCCTCGCCGTCCAGCTCGCGGCCCACGGAGGGGTGCTCGCTCACGACGCTGGCGCCGCCGATGGAGTCCACCGACCCGACGCGCGAGATGGTCAGGTTCCGCGCAAACGACTGGTGCAGACGCAGAGGCGACGGGGACTCCAGCGGGGACTCCGCGGACGCGCGCGGCGAGTACGACATCCGCTTCCGCTCGTCCTCCGTCAGGCGGTCACGCCAAGACGTCTCGCCCTCGG
>Ga0209137_1004620_pt1 | contig 10850 bp, 10 predicted proteins | sample SaaInl5LU_22_DNA_FD_184642 | JGI IMG/M metagenome (GOLD analysis project Ga0209137, IMG submission 184642) | Marine microbial communities from expanding oxygen minimum zones in the Saanich Inlet - ESP_105LU_22_DNA (SPAdes) (version 2) | ecosystem: Environmental > Aquatic > Marine > Intertidal...
CGGGCGGGCTCTGTAGGTGGCTAGGTTGTTCTTTTTGGCCAAGATGTGTCGACGTGAGGCTTCCGAGGGTTCGGGGGAGCGGGTGTAGAGTTCGATGGTGAGCGCTCGGCCTAGGGTTTCTATTTGAGTGTTTAGATCCTCGGTGAGGCGTGTATCGCTGCTAGCGTTGTACATCACCAGTCGCAGGTCACCGGCCTCTTTGACCAGTTCGATCGCGTTCGCCGCTTGGTTTTCGAGGGCGATCACGAGAATTCTTCTGTTTCCCGCTTCGCGTAGGTTATCGATCAGGGCTTGCGCACGACTGCGGACCTGCTCAGTATCGTTGCTTGGTTCGGGGGTCATCGTATCCCACCCCTGACGCGCAAGTCCCAGGCGCAGGTTGCGGGTCGTTTCAATCCAGTCGGGTCGTTGGTCGGTCAGGAGCACGGCGCCGCCTAAAAGAGCGGGTGATAGTGTTTGATTCTGCAAGGCACGAAAGCCACCGCTCGATTCGACGGTAAGCAGGTCGGTGAATTCGCTGAGCTGGGCACGGTAGTCCAGCGGCTTTGGCGCAGACGTGCTGATTCCGGCGATCAGCGCCGGTGTCCAGAGGCAGAGTAGAAGTGGCAGTATCCGGTACATCGCAGCATCTCCCGTTGAAATCGGGTTATCGGCTGTTTTCTCGAAAACTGCAGGGTACAATAGCGCCCGATTTAACGCTAAGGATCTGGAAATGGCTGATTACAAGATTGCACCGTCGATTCTCTCGGCAGATTTTGCTCGTTTGGGTGACGAAGTTAATGCGGTGCTCGATGCAGGTGCAGATATCGTTCACTTCGATGTGATGGACAACCATTACGTCCCTAACCTGACAATCGGCCCGATGGTTTGTAAAGCACTGCGTAAACACGGTATTACGGCTCCGATCGATGTGCACCTGATGGTTAAACCGGTCGATCGTATGATCGGTGACTTTATCGAGGCAGGTGCCAGCTACATCACTTTCCATCCTGAAGCGTCTGAACATATCGATCGTTCGTTGCAGATGGTGCGCGATGGCGGCTGTAAGTCAGGACTAGTATTCAATCCAGCCACGCCACTGCACTACCTTGATCACGTGATGGATAAGGTCGATATGATCCTACTGATGTCGGTTAACCCCGGTTTTGGTGGCCAGAAATTTATTCCCGGTACCTTGGATAAACTGCGTGAAGCACGCAAGCGCATAGATGATTCAGGGTTGGACATTCGCCTTGAGATCGATGGTGGTGTAGGCATCAATAATATCGCTGAGATCGCTGCTGCAGGCGCAGATACCTTTGTTGCCGGATCAGCGATCTTCAACACCGACGACTACAAAGCGACCATCGACAAGATGCGCGCCGAATTGGCAGGGGTTTAATCGATGGCGCAGTTGCCGCAACTCATTATGCTGGACTTGGATGGCACGCTGGTGGACTCAGTGCCGGATCTGGCCGTTGCCGTTGACCAGATGCTAACCGAGCTTGATCGCCCGAAAGCCGGCGAAGCTAAAGTGCGTGACTGGGTCGGAAACGGTGCCTCTATGTTGGTGGCGCGTGCGCTCTCTGACTCAATGGATCCACAGGATTGTCATAAAGAGGGTGAGCTTTATGAAGCTGCCTATCTGGCTTTCTTAAAAGCCTATGCTGAATCCAATGGGCGTTTTGCTCAAATATACCCGGGCGTTGAAGCCGCGCTAGAGAAGTGGACGCAGCAGAGGGTACCGCTGGCCGTTGTGACCAATAAGCCGATGCTGTTTACCAGAGCGCTACTCAAATCCCTGCGCCTTTCACGCTACTTCCATTTCGTTGTTGGTGGCGACACGCTGGCGCAGAAAAAACCTGATCCGGCACCGCTGCTGCACGTAATCGAACAGCTAGACGCTGAGCCGCAGGCCTGTTGGATCGTCGGTGACTCAAAGAATGATGTACAGGCGGGACGTGCTGCCGACTGTAAGGTTGCGGCTGTAACCTATGGCTACAACCACGGTGAGAACATCGCTGACTCACAGCCGGACCTGTTAGTTGATCGCCTAGATCAGCTTGACCTCACGTTGGTGGCAGACTTGCCCGAAGAGGGCGACGATACGGAACCGCAGCCGAGCGGACATTGAGTTAGCTTGAAGTGCTAGATGGCTTCAGGCACTCTGCGCAGATGATTTTTGGAGCAGTTAATTTCTCTCCCCAAGGATAAGAACGAAGGAACAACCATGGATATCAAACAGGCACTGGCGCACGCCGTTGCTGGTGAACATCTGAGCCGTGATGAGATGCATGCGGTGATGATGCAAATTATGACGGGGCAGGCGACGGATTCACAGATCGGCGCTTTCCTCACCGCTATGCGCATCAAGGGTGAGTCAGTTGACGAGATTACCGCTGCGGCTCAGGTTATGCGCGAATTGGCGATCGGCGTGAAACTCTCCACTGATAACGCGGTTGATATTGTGGGCACCGGCGGTGATGGCTCTAACCTTTTCAACGTCTCCAGCGCAGCCTCTTTTGTTGTCGCTGCAGCGGGCGGTACGGTAGCGAAGCACGGTAACCGCTCGGTAAGTTCTAAGTCTGGCGCTGCGGATCTGCTTGAGGAGGCCGGTATATTCCTGGGTCTGAATGCTGAGCAGGTGGCACGCTGTATTGATGAGGTGGGCGTTGGTTTTATGTTCGCGCCGCAGCACCACAGTGCAATGAAGCACGCGATTGGTCCACGCCGTGAAATGGGCATGCGCACGCTGTTTAATGTTCTTGGTCCGCTGACTAACCCGGCAGGTGCCAAGCACTACCTGCTTGGTGTGTTTGATAAAGAGCTCTGCTGGCCAATGGCTGAAGCGCTGTTGGAACTGGGTGCCAAGCACGCACTGGTCGTTCACGCTGAAGATGGGCTGGACGAGATCAGTCTTGCTGCGACTACGCACGTAGCTGAACTTAAGGATGGCATGATCGCCGAGTATGACATTACGGCAGAGACGGCCGGACTAGAGGCGCAGACACTCGAAGGTCTGCAAGTGGCCGATTCGAGCGAATCGCTGCAGGTTATACGCGCAGCCTTCAGTGGCGAGAACCCTAAAGCCGCCGACATGATTGCGCTTAATGCAGGTGCTGCACTCTACGCGGCCGATATATACGACTCGCTTGAGGGGGCCGTTGCCAAAGCTCTTGAAGTGATAGCAAGTGGCGCCGCTAAGGCGAAGATGGAAGAGCTGGCGAGTTTCTCGCAGAACTTTGCGGCGGGAGCTCAGTGATGGCCAAAATCCCGACAGTACTAGAGCGTATCGTAAAGCGTAAGTTCGAAGAGATTGCTGAGCGTACTCCTTCAGTCAGCGTTGAACAGTTGAAGCAGCAGATTGAGTCGCAAAAAGGCGGAGAGACTGATCCGCGTGGTTTTGTGCGCTCACTCGAGACAAACATCGCAGCGGGTCGCGCTGGAGTAATTGCTGAGATCAAAAAAGCGAGCCCGAGCAAGGGGGTGCTGCGTGATCCGTTCCATCCTGCTGAGATCGCGGCTTCCTATGAGCAAGGCGGCGCGAGCTGTCTCTCCATTCTGACCGATGCCGATTTTTTCCAAGGGCACGAAACTTACCTGCAGCAGGCACGAGCCGCCTGCTCACTGCCGGTAATCCGCAAAGATTTTATTGTAGATCCCTATCAAGTTTATGAAGCCCGTGCGATCGGCGCTGACTGTATCCTGCTGATTGCCGCTTGCCTGGAGGATCAGCAGATGGCCGATCTCAATGGACTAGCACAAGAGCTGGGGATGGATGTGTTGATTGAGGTGCACGATGGTGAGGAGTTGGAGCGTACCTTGCCGTTGGGCAATCGCCTCCTCGGTATCAACAACCGTAACCTGCACAATTTTGAAGTGACGCTGCAGACTACATTGGATCTGCTTGCGCGTATTCCTGATGACTACTTAGTGGTTACCGAGAGTGGCATTCTGGCGCAGGATGATGTTGCTTTGATGCGTCAGAATCAGGTAAATGCCTTTTTGGTGGGTGAGGCCTTTATGAGGGCTGATGATCCGGGCCAGCGTTTGGCGGAACTATTTGGATAAGCGCTGAACCTGAGCGAATGAATTAAGGAAAATTAAGATGCACGTAGAAGTTAAGTGGGATGGTGATGAGCGCTTCAAAGCGACCACCGACTCAAAGTTTGAAGCCGTAATCGATCGCGACCTAGAGCAGGGTCCGCGTCCTATGGAGTACATCCTAGTTGGATTGGGCGGCTGTGCTAGCGTCGATGTGATGAGCATGCTCAAAAAGAGTCGTCAGGATGTAACCGACTGTGTCGCTGTTATCGATGCTGAACGTGCCGATGCCGTACCTGCTGTATTCACCAAAATTCACCTGATTTTCAAAGTAACCGGCCGTAACCTCAAACCATCTGCTGTAGAGCGCGCCGCAAAGCTCTCTGCTGAGCAGTACTGCTCGGTTTCGAAGATGCTCGAGGGCGGTGGTGTAGAGATCACTCACAGCGTTGAGATTCTCGAGGCTGAATAACCACCTTTCAGGGTCGCCTCATGCGCTGCGCGCATAAGCCTCGTACAGAACGTTTGTAGGAGGGTTTTCGCCGACTAGGCGATGCCGCGACGGTCGGTAATTGTACGAGGGTTATCGCCCAAAGGGCGATGACGCGACGCCTCAACTAGCTGTTGTTTTTTTAAACAATCTCTCTATAATTACGCCTCCTTTTTTATATCAACCTCCTTGCTTTCGGGGTTTCCAGTTCAAAAGGTGCTGGAAGTTACATACCTCGGAGGCTGCAAAACCGTAAGGAGCTACAATGCGTCACTACGAAGTACTGTTCCTGGTTCACCCGAACCAGAGCGAGCAGGTTCCAGCGATGATCGAACGTTACACTGCCCTGATTGAAGGCGATAACGGCAAGATCCACCGTCTGGAAGACTGGGGCCGTCGTCACCTGGCATACCCAATCAACAACGTTCACAAAGCACACTACGTTCTGATGAACGTGGAAGCTACTCAGGCTGTGATGGACGAGATCGAAAACCTGTTCCGCTACAACGATGCCGTTCTGCGTAACATGATTCTTCGCACCAAAGAAGCGATCACTGAGCCATCTCCAATCAAAGCTGCTGAAGCACGTGAAGAGCGCAAGCCACGTCGTGAAGATCGCAGCGAGAAGCCAGCACCTCAGGCTGAAAAGTCTGAAGAAGCGGCTTCTGAAGAGTAATTAAGATTAGGAGATAGATCAGATGGCACGTTTTTTCCGTCGTCGTAAGTTCTGCCGTTTCACTGCAGAAGGCGTTACTGAGATCGATTACAAAGACCTGGATGTACTGAAAGGTTACATCACTGAAACTGGCAAGATCGTTCCTAGCCGTATCACTGGTACTAAAGCTAAGTACCAGCGTCAGCTGGCAACTGCGATCAAGCGCGCTCGTTACGTAGCGCTGCTGCCGTACACAGACGGTCACGATCTGTAAGACTGCTTTTAAGCGCGATCTGATCGCGCTTTGAGTGAAACATAAGTATTTACTGCAGGTATACCTGCAGCCTAAATGAGGTTTTGAGAGATGGAAGTTATCCTCCTCGAGAAGATCGGCAAACTGGGTGGTCTGGGTGATAAGGTTAATGTTAAGGCTGGTTTCGGCCGTAACTACCTGATCCCTCAGGGCAAAGCAGTTTCTGCAACTGAAGCAAACATGGCTCGCTTCGAAGAGCGTCGCGCTGAACTGGAAAAAGAGGCTGCTGACAAGCTGGCTTCTGCTACAGCTCGCGGTGAAGCTCTGGAAGGTCTGGCAATTACTATCGCTGCCAACGCTGGTGACGAAGGTAAACTGTTCGGCTCTATCGGTAGCAAAGATATCGCTGATGCGATCACTGCTGCTGGTACTGAAGTTGAGAAGTCAGAAGTTCGTCTGCCAAACGGTGTTATCCGTACAACTGGCCAGTTCGAAGTTGACGTTCAGCTGCACGCAGAAGTTACAGCATCTATTACTCTGACTGTTGAAGCAGAGTAATTAGTTTGTTGTTATAAGAAAACCGCGCTTCGGCGCGGTTTTTTTTTGTACAGGGATGTAACGTATGCCGGGAAGGCCCGGGTGGCCGAGCGCGGCGATCGCCGGAGACGCAAACTCCCGGATTCCAATCGAGGTCCCCATGTCTGATTCGAATACAGCTTTAGCGTCGCCGGCAAAATCGGTTCCTCTGGTTATACTCTCGATCGGCATGTTGCTGATGTTGGCAGCTCTCGATCAAACGATTGTCTCCACGGCACTTCCGACCATCGTTGCGGATCTAAAAGGGATAGATCAGCTATCTTGGGTGGTTACCGCCTACATACTCTCCTCAACGGTTTCAGCGCCTCTCTATGGCAAGCTTGGCGATCTGTTCGGACGCCGCGCTATGGTGATGGTTTCCGTCAGCTTGTTTCTCATTGGTTCGGTGCTCTGTGGTCTTGCATACAGCATGAATGCGCTAATTATTGCTCGCGTCATACAAGGCTTCGGTGGTGGTGGGTTGTTTGTGCTAGCGCTCTCAGTTGTTGCTGATGTGTTGCCGCCCAAAGATCGCGGCAAGATGCAGGGAGTCTTCGCGGCGATATTTTCGCTCGCCAGCGTCGTGGGCCCGTTGGCAGGTGGTTGGCTGGTCGATGTGGCGAGCTGGCACTGGATATTCTTTATCAATATTCCCGTAGGGCTCTTGGCTATTGCAGGCTTTATCGCAGGTTTTCACCCCACTGGCCAAAGGGTAAAACATAAAATCGACTGGGCGGGTGCTCTGTTTTTGAGCATCACATTGGCGGCGCTGACTCTCGTTTCTAGTTTGGGTGGACGCTCCTTTCCCTGGTCGTCACTCGAGGCTCAGGCGTTAATCTTGATCTCGATTGGTGCGTTGCTACTGTTTGTCTGGATTGAGCGCCGCGCCGCGGAACCCATTTTGCCGCTGAGTCTGTTCAAAATGAATATCTTCACGTTGACTAGTGTCATAGGTTTTATCTCGGGTATGGCGATGTTCAGCTCAATCACCTTTTTGCCGCTCTATCTTCAGATCGCTTTAGGTATATCGCCCACCGAGTCGGGCTTAGCGATGATTCCGATGACGCTCGGTATCGTCACCTCGTCTACCCTCGCTGGGCGTTACATGGGTAAAACGGGGCGCTACTACTACATCACCATTATTGGTATGGCCTTTCTAACACTGAGTATGGTGTTGCTATCGCAGTTGCATGTGACCACCGGCTTAGTAACGTTTTCTGTTTACTTGCTGACGGTTGGTCTGGGCATGGGATGTATCTTTCCCGTGGTCACCTCGTCTGTACAGAATGTCGTGCCGCGCCAACAGCTGGGTACAGCAACGGCCGCAGGCGTGATGTTTCGTCAGGTTGGCGGTTCCCTGGGCGTTGCCGTGCTTGGTGCGATCTTCACTGCGCGTATGTTGGCGCAGTTTGAGACTGCTGAAATTGACGGCATATTCAGTGAGAGCGGTGAGTTCGTCATCAGCCCAGCCATGCTTGCTTTATTTTCACCTGAGGTGCAGCAGACCATTGGCGCTGTGGTGGTTGATGCAATGCATCCGATCTTCTGGGTTGCTGGTAGTTTCTGTGTGCTGGGCCTTATCGCTGCGCTATTTCTGCAGGAGGTACGGCTTGAGAACCGCATGGTTAAACCTGAGGCAGAAAAGAGGGAGTAGCGCGTTGCGCAGTAAACTGCGCTCCTACTATGGAGTGCCTGTGGTATAGTGAGCAGCCGAATATATTTCTGATTTATTTGAGTTAGTTACGCGTGGAAAGAGCTGATTACGACCGTGAAGTAGAGCGTGCCAAGGTACCCCCGCACTCGATGGAGGCGGAGCAGTCTGTACTGGGCGGCATGATGCTAGATAACAACGCTTGGGACGTGGTCTCGGAGATTGTTGTTGATTCGCACTTCTACAGCGGCAATCACCGCAATATCTTCCGTACTATGCAGAAGCTGATCGATCTGGGACGCCCGATCGATGTGGTTACCCTCTCTGAAGAGTTAGACCGTACGGGCGAGCTGGAAGCCTGTGGCGGCCTCGAGTATCTGGTCGACCTGGCTAGCAACACGCCAAGCGCTTCAAACATTCGCGCCTACTCCGAGATCGTTCGCGATCGCGCGCTGTTGCGTCAGATGATCTCGGTATCGAATGAGATCAACGACTCCGCCTTCTTCCCAGAAGGTCGTGGTGCTGAAGAGATTCTCAACGAAGCCGAAAGCAAGATCTTCCAGATCGCGGAAGATCGTCCGAATCAGGGTGGCCCTCAGGGGGTCAACCCGCTGCTCAAAGAGGCGGTAGAGCGTATTGATGAGCTCTTCGGTAACTCGGATTCACTCACTGGTGTAACTACCGGCTTCGACGACCTCGACGAAGCGACCGGCGGTCTGCAGAAGTCCGATCTGATCATCGTCGCTGCAAGGCCTTCGATGGGTAAGTGTATCGTTGCCGGCTCCAAGTTGGTTGATCCAGATACGGGCAAGCTGCAGACGATCGATGAGCTAGTCGCGGCAGGCAGTGCCGAAGTTCTGAGTTTGGATAACAACTTTCGCCTAGCAGTACGCAAGCCAAGTCAGTTTGTTGATGATGGTAAGAAGCCTGTCTTCAAGGTGACAACGGCTTTGGGACGTTCGATTGAGACCACGCTTACCCATCCGTTTTTGACAGGCGCAGGCTGGCGCCCACTGGAACAGATTGAAGTGGGTGAGGTTGTGGCTGTTCCGCGAGAGCTGCCAGTGTTTGGTTCTAGAAGAGTTGAAGGGCACAAGCTTAAAGCGCTGGCCTACTTTATCTCCGATGGCGGTACGACGCAGACCTCGCCGTTGTTTACCAACACCAACCCGGCAATCGTGTCTGACTTTACCGAGGCTATGAAATGCTTCTCTGGTGTCTCGGTTCAGCCGATTAAGGACTCTGAGCGAGCACCGAGTTACAGAGTTTCAGGTCGTAACTCAAATCCAGAGCAGCTGCGCCGTCGATTCGCAGAGCTTTTGAATGCCAGTCTTGAGCGTCTGCATCTGAGTGGTAAAGCGCTCGCGTATAAATTGCAGTTGCAGAGCTCTACTGTCAGTCAGTGGCGTAATGCGCATACAGTTCCTGCGGCTGAATACTTTAGCGGTCTTTGTGATGTGTTGGATGAGCAGTTTGCCTCAAGCACTCGCTCTATCTACGAAGCGGCCTCTAATCAGTGTAATGCGGTAACAGAGTTCCTACGCCAGCACCAAATTTGGGGTAAGTCGGCTCCCGAGAAACATATTCCAGGGCTAGTGTTTGAATTGCCCAAGCAAGCTATGGCGCTTTTCCTAAGTCGCTTGTTTGCCTGTGATGGCGGGGTATCTATCTTTACAACGGGCCAGGTGCGTATCGCTTACGGTACCGCCAGTGAAGTGCTGGCGGAGCAAGTGCAGCATCTGCTTTTACGTTTTGGGATTTTGGCTAAGTTGCGTAGCAAGAATCACCACGCGCGCACTCAGTACGAAGTTGAAGTGCTGGATAGAAACTCGATTCTGACGTTTATCGACCAGATTGGGATGATCGGTAAAGAGGCTCGCCTTGACCAGGCGAAAAGGCTACTGCTTGAGCGTCGTGAGCACTCAAATCTCGACTCAGTGCCAGACACTCTAATCGACTACATCCTCGAGATCAAAGGCGATCGTAGCTGGTCTGAAATCTACCGTGCTAAAGGCCTTGAGCTGCCCGCAGGCTTTAATCCGCACCTAACAGGCAAATCAAAGCGTGGCCTGAGTCGCGCACGTTGTGCTGAGTATGCTGAACTTTTTGCCGACCAATACCTAGCCGATATGGCGAGTTCAGATCTCTACTGGGACCGTATCGTCTCAATTGAGTATCAGGGCTACAAACAGGTATATGACCTGACAGTGCCTGAGCTACATAACTTCGTAGCTGAGGATATCTGCGTACATAACACCACCTTCGCCATGAACCTGGTTGAGAACGCCCTAATGGCGAGTAACAAGCCGGTGCTGGTGTTCAGTTTGGAGATGCCGGCGGCACAGCTGGTCACGCGTATGCTGTCATCGCTCGGGCGTATTAACCAGACCAAAGTGCGTAACGGTCAGCTTGAGGATGATGACTGGCCTAAGCTCACCGCAGCGGTCAATATGCTGAAGAACAAGCCGCTATTTATCGACGATCAGGCCGGTATCAGCCCCAACGAGATGCGTACCCGTGCGCGTCGTATCGTGCGTGAACATGGACCGCTATCAATGATCATGGTCGACTACCTGCAGCTGATGCAGATTAAGACCGGTAAGGTTGAGTCGCGCACCAACGAGATCTCCGAAATCTCCCGCTCACTCAAGGCGATCGCCAAGGAGATGGAGTGTCCGGTTATTGCGCTGTCGCAGTTGAACCGCTCGCTGGAGCAGCGTCCTAACAAGCGTCCGGTTAACTCGGATTTGAGGGAATCAGGCGCGATCGAGCAGGACGCAGACGTCATCATGTTTATCTATCGTGATGAGGTCTACAACGAAGACTCACCCGAGAAGGGCGTCGCTGAGATCATTATCGGTAAGCAGCGTAACGGCCCTATCGGAACCACGCGCTTGGCGTTTATCGGTAAGTTCACGCGCTTTGAAAACCTAGCGCGTGATTACCAGATTCCACCTGAGGAGTTCTAAACTCGATTCAAGGCTCGCACTCTTATTGCGGCTCAGTCAGTTGGAAGGCTTCGAGTTTGCGCAGCGGCTTGCCCCAGTCACCAAGGCCGCTTGTTTTGGTTGCCTTCAGTTCGGGTAAACGGAACTCTAAATACTCAATGGCAACCTGCAGTAGAAGTTGCCCCATACCGACCACCTGGCCAACAGCTCTAGGTGGAGTCTCTTTAAAACTCGCAAGGGTGCGTTTTAGTGTT
>Ga0209137_1004624_pt1 | contig 10844 bp, 10 predicted proteins | sample SaaInl5LU_22_DNA_FD_184642 | JGI IMG/M metagenome (GOLD analysis project Ga0209137, IMG submission 184642) | Marine microbial communities from expanding oxygen minimum zones in the Saanich Inlet - ESP_105LU_22_DNA (SPAdes) (version 2) | ecosystem: Environmental > Aquatic > Marine > Intertidal...
TGAGGCCCCGTTTTAAACGGTTAACCTTTCGCTCGATTTGACTTGCGCCACGGCGCGTTGGGGCACATCTTAACCAAATGTTAAGATGTGCCTTTTTCCTTTTTCTGACCCTGTTTTCAGCAACACTTGCTGCCGCTGACCCGTCAGGTGTTATCCGTGTGATTGATGGCGACACCTTTGATGTGGGCGGCGAACGTGTGCGGTTGCACGGCATTGATGCGGTTGAAGTAGGCCAAACCTGCCGCTCGGCGCAGGGCGTGCGGTGGGACTGCGGCACCTATGTCCAAGACGAAGTGCGCGCCCGTTACCAAGGCCAGCGCGCAACCTGCAAAACCCGTGATGTGGACCGGTATGGCCGGATCGTGGCCAAGTGTTTTGTGGCGGGCCGCGACGTGGGCGCAGAACTTGTGGCTGATGGATTGGCGCTGGCCTACGTGAAATACTCACGCGACTACGTCACCCTTGAAAAATCGGCTTCCGTGCAAAACCGCGGCCTCTGGTCAAGCACCTACGAACGTCCCGCCGTGGCGCGTCAACAAGCTTCCCGTGGCCGTGATGCACCGGACCCAAACTGTGCGATCAAAGGCAACATCTCAAAGAATGGCCGCATCTATCACATGCCCGGCGATCGGTTCTACGCGCGCACGGGCATCAACGAAAACCGTGGAGAGCGCTGGTTTTGCTCCGCATCCGAAGCGCAGCGCGCAGGTTGGCGGCGTGCGGGGCAATGACGGTCGGCTACGGGTCCAACGTATAAGGCAGGATTTCACGACTATTTGGGTCCGCGTTCAAGCTGCGTTCAAGGGGCGGAACAGATCGTTGGTGGCAATTTGACCGCTCACAAATACGGCACGACACGCCGATCGGTTCAAACACATGAGGTCCCGAAATATCCATTCCGTCGGCGTAAATAATTTGCGGTGCGTGCTGCACTTCGCAGCCAAGGGCAATGGCATAGCGGCGCGTGGGCGCATCAAAAGCACCACCTGATTTACTGACGTCGCGGGCAATGCTGATATAGCGATGCCCATCGGGGGTTTCGGCCAGTTGGCGCAAGAAACGCCCCGGCGTTTCAAAAGCGCGGTGGACATTCCAAAGCGGGCAAGCCCCGCCGAAACGGGCAAATTGCAACCTTGTCGAGGAGTGACGTTTGGTGATCGTGCCCGCCGGATCAACGCGCACAAAGAAGAACGGAATCCCCTTGGCACCGGGCCGCTGCAGGGTGGAAAGCCGGTGCGCGACCTGCTCGATTGAGGCGCCGAAATGCGCGGCCAACCGTTCAAGATCATGGCGCGTACTGCGCGCCACATCCAAAAACTCACCGTAGGGCATCATCGCAGCGCCCGCGAAATAATTAGCCAGACCAATCTTGGCAATGTCGCGCGCCTCAGTCGTTTGAAAGCGGGCCAGGTCAAGGGTCGCTTCAAGCAGCTTGTCGTGGGTCAGTAGGGCAATTTGCACCAGTGCCTGAAAGCGGTAAGTGGCGGGGCTGGCGCGTTCTGAAATGCGCAAACATCGCGTGGCCGGATCATAGCGCCGCAACGGGCCTGTGTCCGTGCGCAGCAACATCACGCCGATCTCGTCAAATGCCTCATCCAGGGTCAGTTTACGCAAAGCAAAGTTTTCAGCGGCCACATCGACTGCATCAATGTAGTTGTCGCAATAGTGAAAAAAGTCGCGCACTTCTTCCCAAGGCGACAGGCGCAGCCCCGTGCCATCGCGGCCAAGGGCCTCGTCGAGCGAGGCAAGCCTGTCGTGCACTTCGCGGTAGGCTTTGTGCAAATCCAGAAACGACTTGGCAAAAGCCGGTGCGTTTGAACTGATCAATTGAAGGTCGGGCAGAGGGACTTGATCGGGGAAAACGGGATCGGCCAAGGCCTCGCGGATATCAGTGACCATCCGCTCGGCCTCGCCCATGGATAGGCCGCGCACGTCATACCCAAACTCGGACGCCAGCGCCAAGACAACTCCCGTCGCAAGGGGCCGGTTGTTGTTTTCCATCTGGTTTAGATAGCTCAAGGACACGCCCAACCGCTCAGCGAAAAGCTTTTGGGTTAGCCCGTGTTTGGTTCGGATGTCGCGTAGCTTTACGCCAGCGTAGAGTTTTTGCTGTGCCATCCCGAAACATTTGCAAATACGCTGCGGTTAATCAATGGGTTTGCAAAGTTACGCTTGGCGGGCCAATTGGCGCTCTCTGTGGATTGTGTAGAGGATGCACGCCAGTGCGGCGAACGACGTCAGCATCATGATCCATAGCAGTGGCCACGCGCCGGTCTCTTCATTCAGCATGATGCCCGCCATGGCTGACAACGCAGCACCTCCGCCGATCATGATGGCGCTTCCCAGACCAGATGCAGTGCCCGCAAGTTGTGGACGTACGCTTAGCATGCCCGCAGTAGCGTTGGGGATGACCATGCCGTTGCCCAATCCCACGGTTGTCATGAAGCCGAAAAAGACCAACTCCGTTTGGATGCCCGCCAGAAATGTCAGGAACAAAAGTGTCATTCCAAGGGTGATCAAAATAGCGCCCACAAGCACCATCATGTTCACACCGACGCGGGCTGCGTATTTGCCTGTGATCCAATTGCCCGCAAAATATCCCAACGCTGGCGCGCCAAACAAAAAGCCAAGCATCGCTGGGTCAAGGTCAAAAAGGGTCGTGCCCACAAATGGCGCGCCACCGAGGTAGGCGAAAAACGCCCCCGATGCGAAGGCAGATGCAAGGCAGTAGCCCCAGAAGCGCTGTGAAAGAAGCAAATGGGGATAGTCGCGGATTTGGGCGCGAAAACTTTGGCCTGCGCCCAAGCGGTCTGCGGGAAGTGTTTCCCCCAGATCCACATAAACGGCGTAAAGCATCGCCACACCAAGCCCGAGCAGTAGCCAGAAATTGGCCTGCCATCCAAACGCTTGATCCAGCACGCCGCCGATGCCGGGGCCAATCATCGGCACGATCGACATGCCCATAGTTACATATCCGATCATGCTGGCGGCTTGATCCGTGGGCACCATGTCGCGGACCACGGCGCGCGACAGCACCAACCCTACCGCCATCACTGCCTGTGCCATGCGCGCTGCCAGAAACCATTCGGTCGTTGGGGCCACAAGGGTGCCAATCGTTGCCAAACAAAAAAGAGCAAGCCCCCACAGCAGCACCGGCCGGCGGCCGTATCTGTCAGACAACGGGCCAATAACGATCTGCAGCGCGGCACTTACCGCAAGATAAAGCGCAACGGACAGCTGCATCACTGCGTAGTCCGCCCCGAAGTGTGCCGTCATTGTGGGCAGCGAGGGCAGAAAGATGTTCATCGTCAACGCAGAGATGCCTGCGAGCGAGATGAGGGTTGCGATGTGGGGAGCCGTACGCGCTGGCTGCATGGTAAACTTCATGACTTTGCTTTAGCGGGTTTGGGGCAGCAAGGGGAAGCGGTTTCGTATCTTTGCAGTTTCGCAATTTGCATATGATAGTGTATGCAAATTATGCAGCTTGGCGAAATAAGCCTTCTGTTGGGGCGCGGTTAAGCCTATGGTCAGCGCAACTTTGTGCAGTCGCAGCATTTGTGACACTCCATGCGTTGATAAAGGGGACACCCGATGAAAGATATCCTGAGTGAACTTGAGGCCCGCCGTGATGAGGCCCGCATGGGTGGTGGCGAGCGCCGTGTCGCAGCACAACACGCCAAAGGCAAGCTGACCGCGCGCGAGCGTATTGATTTGTTGCTTGATGAAGGCAGCTTCGAAGAATTTGATATGTTCGTGGCGCACCGCTGCACCGAATTTGGCATGGAAAAAACCAAGCATCCGGGTGATGGCGTTATCACTGGTTGGGGCACGATCAATGGCCGTATGGTCTATGTGTTTTCACAGGATTTCACAGTCTTGGGTGGCTCGGTCTCGGAAACTCATGCCAAGAAAATCTGTAAGATCATGGATATGGCCGTGCAAAACGGCGCACCCGTGATTGGCCTTAACGACAGTGGCGGCGCGCGCATCCAGGAGGGTGTCGACAGCCTTGCGGCCTACGGCGAGGTGTTCCAGCGCAATATTATGGCCAGCGGCGTTGTCCCGCAAATCAGCGTGATCATGGGACCGTGCGCGGGTGGTGCTGTTTACAGCCCTGCGATGACTGACTTCATCTTTATGGTCAAAGACACCAGCTACATGTTTGTAACTGGTCCCGACGTTGTGAAAACCGTCACGAACGAAGTGGTCACCGCAGAAGAGCTTGGTGGTGCGTCGACGCACACGCGTAAATCAAGTGTTGCGGATGCGGCATTTGAGAACGACGTCGAAGCGTTAACCGAAGTGCGTCGCCTTGTGGATTTGCTGCCGCTTAACAACAAAGAAAAGCCGCCGGTTCGCCCGTTTTATGATGACGTGCAGCGCATTGATGACAGCCTCAGCACGCTGATCCCTGACAACCCGAACACGCCTTATGATATGAAAGAGCTGATCACCAAGCTAGCGGACGAGGGCGACTTCTACGAAATCCAAGAAGAATTCGCCAAGAACATCATCACCGGTTTTGTGCGTCTTGAGGGCTCAACCGTTGGTGTTGTGGCCAACCAGCCGATGGTTTTGGCGGGGTGTGTGGACATTGATAGCTCCCGCAAGGCGGCCCGTTTTGTGCGCTTCTGTGATGCGTTTGAAATTCCGATTTTGACCCTTGTTGACGTGCCGGGCTTCTTGCCGGGGACCAGTCAGGAGTACGGTGGCGTCATCAAGCACGGTGCAAAGCTGCTCTTTGCCTACGGCGAGGCGACGGTGCCAAAAGTAACAGTGATCACGCGCAAGGCCTACGGCGGTGCCTATGATGTGATGTCGTCCAAGCACCTTCGCGGCGACATTAACTATGCATGGCCCACAGCCGAGATTGCTGTGATGGGTGCCAAGGGTGCGACGGAAATTCTGTACCGTTCTGAATTGGGTGACGCGGATAAGATTGCCGCGCGCACAGCGGAATATGAAGACCGCTTTGCCAACCCGTTCGTGGCCGCCGAGAAGGGCTTTATTGACGAGGTCATCATGCCCCAATCAACGCGCCGCCGCGTGTGCCGCGCGTTTGCGTCCCTGCGCGGCAAGCAGTTAAGCAACCCTTGGAAAAAGCACGATAACATTCCGCTATGATCCGAGCTTGTCTGCCATATCTGATGGGCGCGGCGCTGCTGCCATCGTTTGCTTTCGCGATGGCGGATGTGGCGGATTTAGCGTTGCCGTCAGGGCAGAGCGTGCAGATGCATGAGGTTTTGACCCAAGAGGATGTGGTGCGGTTCCGTCTGATTGCCCCTGAAATTACACGCGACACTGGCGGTCTGAAATATGCGGATGTTGAGTTGGATTTTCAGCAACTCTGCGAGGAATATGCGCTTCATTGGCTTGACGAAAAAGCACTGCATCCCGAGCAAATTGTGATCTCCCTTGCGGATCGTGCCGTGCCGTTTGGGGCTGCGGATGCAAGTGCGACGCAGTTCTTTGAGGCGTTCTCGCGTGATGGTGCGCGCTGTGTTTGGGAGCAATTCTAATGCGGTTCTGTGCAAGCAATGCTGATGCGCGCCTAAGCCCGACCTGTGGCCAATTTGCAGCGGGATCTCGCGCGATTTTGCAAATAAAGTATCTTTTGATCTCTGGAGTGACTATGGTTTTGGCTATGTCTGCATGGGCAGGCTTTAACACGCACGCAGTGTGCTGGCGCAACGCCGGTGCAGATGCATTGGACACTGGGAGTATTTCATGTCGCAAACACTTAAACTCGTCGCCGTTCTTGGGGTTACTGCATTCTTGGCAGCATGTGCTGGCAAGCAAGCGGATGATGTTGTCATCATCGAGCAAGAGCCGATCAGCCAAGAGCCTGCATTCACAGGCAAATACAAGTAATTACTCACGCGGGATGGCGGTTACGCCCTCCCGCTTCCATGCAGCATCTTATTCAGGGGGTGCGGTATGTTGAAACACCGCGGCTTTCCGGGCCGTTTACCTGGGACTGATTTCCAATTTGTCATTCGCCGTCCTGCAAAAGCAGGGCCAACCAAGCTTGTTTCGCGTGAGCGGTTTCGCGACCGCCGTCCGCCCGATAAGCGCGCAGACGAAGGCTTTATTCGCGCCCTTTGGGAGCATTTCGGCGATCAACCTTTTGAGCGCGGCAATCTTGATGCGGGCCGCCTAAGCTGGTTTTTCGGGCGTGAAGTGATCCCCGCGGAAGACCCGTTTGATCCTGAAAGTTACGAGGCGATGTTGGTGATTGATGTCGCCCGCGCGCAGGCTTCGTTTCCCGAGGTGATTGTGTGATGCGCTCTTTTGCTTTTGAATTTCTGACATTTAAGACCGGTGCTGCCTTTGGGCCAGCCCATGAAAGGACACCCCATGTTTAAAAAGATCCTGATCGCCAACCGCGGTGAAATTGCATGTCGTGTTATCAAGACCGCACGCAAAATGGGCATTGCGACTGTCGCTATTTATTCGGACGCCGACCGCAACGCGCTGCACGTGAAGATGGCCGATGAAGCGGTTCACATCGGGCCTGCACCGGCCAATCAGTCCTACATCGTGATCGACAAAGTGATGGATGCAATTCGCCAAACGGGCGCGGAAGCGGTCCATCCGGGATACGGCTTTTTGTCTGAGAATAAGCTTTTCGCCGAGGCGCTTGCGGCAGAAGGCGTTGCCTTTATCGGGCCACCTGCTGGCGCGATCGAGGCCATGGGCGACAAGATCACATCCAAAAAGCTGGCCCAAGAAGCGAACGTATCGACTGTGCCTGGGTACATGGGGCTGATCGAGGACGCGGATGACGCGGTCAAAATCTCTAACCAAGTGGGCTACCCTGTGATGATTAAGGCCTCTGCTGGCGGCGGCGGCAAGGGGATGCGGATTGCGTGGAATGACACCGAAGCCCGTGAGGGGTTCCAGTCGTCTAAGAACGAGGCGGCCAACAGTTTTGGTGATGACCGCATTTTCATCGAGAAGTTTGTGACACAGCCGCGCCACATCGAAATTCAGGTGCTGGCGGATGCGCATGGAAACACGCTTTATTTGGGCGAGCGCGAGTGCTCTATTCAGCGCCGCAATCAAAAAGTCATCGAAGAAGCGCCCTCGCCGTTTTTGGATGAGGCAACCCGCAAAGCCATGGGCGAGCAGTCCTGCGCCTTGGCCGCTGCGGTGGGCTATACGTCCGCTGGTACGGTTGAATTTATCGTGGACGGCGACCGCAACTTCTACTTCCTTGAGATGAACACACGCCTTCAGGTGGAACACCCTGTGACCGAGTTGATCACCGGTGTTGATTTGGTTGAGCAGATGATCCGCGTGGCATACGGCGAGGCACTGACGCTTAAGCAAGAAGACATCAAATTGAACGGCTGGGCGATGGAAAGCCGCCTTTATGCGGAAGACCCGTATCGCAACTTCCTGCCGTCAATTGGACGTTTGCAAACCTACCGCCCGCCGCTTGAAGTGGCCGAGGAAACCCGTGTTGTGCGCAATGACACTGGTGTTTTTGAGGGTGGCGAAATCAGCATGTATTATGATCCGATGATCGCAAAGCTGTGCACATGGGGTCCTGACCGTGCGACCGCAATTGAACATATGCGCAACGCGCTTGACGGCTTTGAGATGGAGGGGATTGGTCACAACCTGCCGTTCCTTGCCGCGGTTTATGACCACGAGAAATTCACAAGTGGCAACATTACGACGGCCTTCATTGAGGAAGAATATCCTGACGGTTTTGAAGGTGTGACCGTTGCGGAAGCTGACCTTAAGCGTCTCGCGGCGGCGGCGGCGGCGATGTACCGTGTTGCCGAAATTCGCCGGACGCGCGTCTCGGGCCGCATGGACAATCACGAGCGTAAAGTCGGCCAAGATTGGGTCGTCGTGACAGGCGGGACGGAAATGCCTGTGCACATCGATGCAGACCAAGCTGGTGCAAGCGTACGTTTTGATGATGGCAGCACGCACCGTATTGAAAGCACATGGACGCCAGGCGACACGCTTGCGGAAGTCTTTGTCGATGGTGCGCCGATGCTGATCAAGATGAACAAAGTGACTGCCGGTTTCCGCATGCGGTGGCGTGGTGCTGAGGTGATCTTGAAGTGTTACACCCCGCATCAGGCCGAGCTTGCCCGTTTGATGCCTGAAAAAGTGGCGCCTGATACCTCAAAGCTGCTGCTGTGCCCGATGCCCGGATTGATTGTGAAAGTGGACGTAGCGGTTGGCGACGAAGTGCAAGAAGGTCAAGCGTTGTGCACCGTGGAGGCGATGAAGATGGAGAACATCCTGCGCGCCGAAAAGACCACGAAGGTCACCAAAATCAACGCTGCTGCGGGTGACAATCTGGCGGTTGATGACATCATCATGGAGTTCGAATAACCACAATGTCTGCGCAACGGCTGTATCATAACATGCCGTATTCGGTGGTTGCTTTCGTGGCGCTGGTGCCCGTTGCTGCAGTCTGGGTTTTTCTGATCGGTGGGGGGATTTTGCGCGCCGGTGGCGTGTTTGAATACCCTCTTGATGATGTCTACATCCACCTTGCCATGGCCGAGCAGATTGCGCGCGGTGGTTACGGTGTGAACGCAAATGAGGCTGCCAGCGCAGCCTCATCGCCTCTCTATCCCTTTCTTCTGGCGCCGTTTGCCCAAGACAGCATCGGGCGGATGGTGCCGTTTGCGCTTAATCTTGTCGCGATGATTGGTGCGGTTTTGGTCTGGGCGCTGATCTGTTGGCGGGCTTTGCCCGAGGACAACGCAGGGCGCGCGTGGGTGTTGATCGGCGCGGGGCTGGCACCTGCGGGCTTGAACCTTGCAGGCGCTACAATGACCGCGATGGAACACACCCCCCACATTGCGGCAACGTTGATGATTGTGGCCGGTCTGCAAAAGTGGGCGCAAGGGCGCGGTGTGTCGGGGATTTTGGTGGCGGGTATTTTGCTTGCGCCGGCGCTGCGTCTTGAGGGGCTTGCCTTGGCGCTTGCTGCAGCAATTGTAATTGGCGTTGAGCGGCCAAAGCTGGGTGCGATATTGGGCGCCGCTGCCCTTTTGCCGATTGCTGTATTCATGGTGTTCTTGAGTGGTCTGGGACTTGAACCCCTGCCAAGCTCGGTAGTGTCAAAACTTAGTGATGGGATCAGCCCAAGTGGCGGGGCTGTAGCGCAGTTTTTTGGCGGTGTGGCGCAAAACCTCAATCGAACGGGCGGGCTGTTTTTGGCTGTGCTAAGCGGTTTGCTGTTGCTGTCAGCACGCGGCGTGTCTGGACGGATGCGTGGTGCGGTTTTGGCTATTTCAGCGGCAGGGTTCGCGCATCTGGTGCTGGGACGGATCGGCTGGATGGACCGTTATGAGGCCTATGCTTTGTTGATGCTCGCTGCGGGATTGTTCATGGCGGGGCAGTGGCGTGTGCCCAGTGTGGCGGTGATTGCGGCGTGTTCGGGCCTGCTGCTTTGGCAACAAAAGGATTTCATCGACAATCCGCGCGCGATCCACCTTCAGCACACGCAAATGGCGCGGTTCGCCCAAGATTTTGCGAAAACTCCCGTGGCGGTAAATGACTTGGGTCGCGTGGCGTGGGGCAATGATAATTATGTGCTGGATCTATGGGGCCTTGCCAATGCGCATGCCCGTGCGATGCGCCTGAGCCAGCCGCAAGATGGCTGGGCGGGCAAGTTGGTACGCGCCCAGAATGTCCCGCTGGTGATGGTCTATGACCACTGGATTGATGAGGGGCTTGGCCTTGATTGGACGCGGCTTGGTGCGTTGCGCATGCAAAATCCCGCTGGTTTTCTTGGCGGCGCAGAGGTGCAGTTTTATGCAGCTGATCCCTCGTTTACGACGTCGCTCACTGCGGCGCTGCGTTTGTGGGAAAAAGGATTGCCACGGGACGCGGTCTTCGAATTTGCCGAGGAGGGCGTATGAGTTATTCCGCCGTCAGACCTTCGCGGATTTCACGCTTGCGCACGGGCATTTTGTCGATGGTCCGTGACAGTTCGCGTACGTCCCACGGAAACGGTTTGCGCAGTTTGATGCCACCGTCCTTGCCGATCAACGCCAGCATAAATCCGCGTGGTCGCAGCTTTTTGCGCAGCGCAGAGTTGGCAGAAGGCGCTGTGTCCACCATCACAACCACGTCGCGCTCGGCCAGGTCATCTGCGCGGGCGGCAAGCAGTTCCATTTGCTCGATGAAACGCGGGTCATTCGGGCTGTCGGCGAAAACAACAATGGGCCGCGCGAGCCATTTGAAATCATCAAGGCTAACTGCATCTGTGGACAGTATCACCGCCCGATCAGCGCGCCATTCATCCACTGGCGACAGCACGGGTGACAAGGGGGCGTCAGCCGCAAGGGCCGGACCACAACTGATAAATGCGCCAAGCGCGAAAGCTAAAACTCGTTTCATACATAATGATATAATCACCAATTTCCCGTTGCACAGCCCAAGGAGGCTCAGATGACGAAAAAGACCGAAAACAAAACCGAATGGACTGAACTGGCCAACAAAGAACTGCGTGGCCGTCCGCTTGATGATCTGAAGTGGCAGACGCCCGAAGGTATCGAAGTGCAGCCGGTTTACACAAGTGATGACGCCGAAGGGCTTGAGCATATGGGCGGCATGCCAGGCAGCGCGCCGTTTACGCGCGGGCCGCGTGCCACGATGTACACAGGCCGTCCTTGGACGATCCGGCAGTATGCGGGCTTTTCCACCGCTGAAGAAAGTAACGCCTTCTACCGCAAAGCACTTGATGCGGGCCAGCAGGGCGTTTCGGTTGCGTTCGATCTGGCAACGCACCGCGGGTATGACAGCGATCATGAACGCGTTGAGGGCGACGTCGGCAAGGCCGGTGTGGCGATTGACAGTGTTGA
>Ga0209137_1004632_pt1 | contig 10836 bp, 11 predicted proteins | sample SaaInl5LU_22_DNA_FD_184642 | JGI IMG/M metagenome (GOLD analysis project Ga0209137, IMG submission 184642) | Marine microbial communities from expanding oxygen minimum zones in the Saanich Inlet - ESP_105LU_22_DNA (SPAdes) (version 2) | ecosystem: Environmental > Aquatic > Marine > Intertidal...
TCTCCACCGCTTCACCACACGCAACTTTTTGAGCAACGGCTAGACCAGCTGCAAGCTCAACACGGCCGTGTTGGAGCGAGGAGCCAATCATTTCGCCTGCTTCAATGGCGCGCAGTCCATCTTCGATTCCATCAATACCCACAACAGGAAGAAGCGGATCTAAACCAGCTTCTTTCATGGCTTGGATCGCGCCAAGTGCCATGTCGTCATTTTCCGAAACAACACCATCGATGTCTCCACCAAAACTGGTGAGCCAGTTGGCCATCAGGTTTGCGGCCTCGTCACGTGCCCAGTTGGCGGTGTCAATAGCCAGCACGTTGATGTCTGGGTAGTTAGCGAGGACACTCTCGATACCCGCGGTGCGGTTCAGCTCAGGTGATGATCCAAGCGGTCCCTGGAGGACAACAATATTTCCTTTTCCTCCGAGGTGGTCGGCCATCTGCTGCATCTCCTGGGCGCCAGCTGCCACGTCGTCAGGAAGAACTGACGATGTAATCAAATCGGCGTCCGAAAGAGTTGTGTTGACTGCGAGTACGGGAATACCAGCGTCGGCAGCAGCTTGGAGTTGCGGTTTGAGCGAGTCAGCCGCTACTGGCACGATGATAATCGCGTCGACTCCCTGGTTGATCAGGGTGTCCATTTGGGAGGCCTGGGTGGCTACGTCGTTGTCAGCCGAGTTCCAAAGGAGCTCGATGTCGTTGACGTCAGCAAACGCCTCCATGCCCTCTTGGCCCTGCGTAATGAACGAGGACATGTTGTAGACAGTCACGCCTACGCGAAGCGAACCACAAGTGTCCGACGTGTCACCACTGGCGGTCTCACTTGCTGAGCTTTCTTCCGCCGCTGGCGTTACCGTGCTTGCTGCACAGCCGCTGAGCCCAAGGGCTGCGACAGCGCTAACAGCGAAGAAACTAGCGCTTCTTCTCCATTTGTACATTTTTTCTCCTTTTAGGTGGTTTGGGGCTAAAGCGATCCCGAGAAAACCGGACTGGCCGGTGTTATCGCGATCGGCGGCGGTTTGCCCACACATCAACCGCCACTGCTGAGACGATTACGGCGCCATTGATGACGTCCTGCCAGTAGGCAGGAACCACCATGATGTCGAGACCGTTCTTCAACGTTTGGATGATGAGGAGGCCGAGTAGGGTACCCCAGACTGTTCCTCTACCACCCATCAAACTCGCGCCACCAATGACTACTGCTGCGATAGCCAGTAGTTCGTAGCCAGTGCCCAAATTGGGCGGGCCAGAGATGACACGAGAAGCCAGAATTACGCCGGACGTTCCGGCAAGAAAGCCGCTTAAGGTGTAGACCTGGACGAGTGTTCGCCGCGCGTTAACTCCTGCAACTTCTGCAGCGGTCCGATTTCCGCCGACTGCGTAGACTCGAAGACCAAAGGCGGAATAGCGCATCACTAAGCCCATGATGATAAAGAAAGCAATCATCAGATAGACGGGCAGTTGGAATCCGAAAAGCTTTGTGTTTGCAATGATTCCAAAGGTGTCAGGAAGGCCGTTGATCGGTGCCCCACCCCCAATGACATAGGCAAAACCAGACGCTGCCGTAAGCATTCCCAGCGTTGCTACAAAGGGCGGAACATTTAGGTATGCAACAAGTAAGCCGTTCACTAAGCCCGCGAGGATACCCGCTGCGACCGCAACGGCAATCGCGAGCCAGATTAGTTCCGTTGGCAAGCGTAGCGAGAGCCAGGCGGATACCATCGCCCCCAGGGCAATAACGCTTCCTACTGAGAGGTCAATCCCGCCGGTCAGAATCACAATTGTTTGGCCCAGAGCAATCAAAGCGAAAGGCGCTGCAGCTATGAGAACGGCTCGAAGATTCCCAAGACTCGCGAAACGCTCATTCTGAGTCGCAAAATAGACCATCACCATGAGCAGGATGATTAGCAGTGAATTTCTGATCAGAAGGTCAATGACCCGCTGTTTGGTCCAGGCGTTGCGTTGGTCGCGCATCGCGACAAGTTTGGCCTTTTCGAGAATCTGACTCACGGTTGTTGCTCCTTATTTTTTCTCGGGAATCGGCTAAATGGTGGATACAGCTTGGTCACTTGCAAGCCTGAAAACCTGTTCTTGAGCGGAACTATGTTCCAAATCGTTGCGGCTCAGCTCTCCGGTAATGCCTCCATCTCGTATGACAAGCACACGATGGGAAAGCCCAATGAGTTCCGGAGTGTCGGAACTTGCGAGCAAGACTGTGAGACCCGCGGCAGCGAGGTCGTGGATGATCTTGTAAATCTCGCGGCGAGCTCCAACGTCAACCCCCCGGGTGGGCTCGTCAAGCAGCAATACTCGAGTCTCATCACTAAGCCAACGCCCAATAACGATTTTCTGTTGGTTCCCTCCAGAAAGCGTTCCCACTGTCTGGTCTACAGAACGAGAATTCAATGACACTTTTTCCATGGCGTCCACCACTGAGTTTCTTCGCATTGACAATCGCAGGAATCCGGCGAGCAGATGGTCTCTGAGACGTGGGAGGCTCGCATTGTCCAGGATTGATCTAAGCAGAATCAAGCCCGCACCTTTGCGATCCTCCGGCACGATGGCGATCCCGGCGTCAATTGCTCTTCTAGGTGAACCCAACCTCAGCTTTGACTCCGAGACAAAGACTTCTCCGGATTGCGCTTTCTTTACACCGTAGATGGCGTGAAGAATTTCCGTTCGCCCAGCACCAACGAGGCCCCCAAGGCCCACAATTTCACCTTGCCTAACGCTGAATGACACTGGTGGTTTTCCGACGTCCACTACGAGGTTTTTCACTTCCAGGCCAACCACGTCTCTCGGGGCGGGTAACGGAGGGAAAAGATTGTCAAGGTCGCGACCAATCATTGCTGTAATAATGCTGTCCGCATTGGTTTCTTCAACTAGTGAGTTCATAACTAAGACCCCATCGCGCATAACCAAGACCCGATCCGCGATTTCTTGAATCTCTGCCATTCGATGCGTGGTGTAAGCCATGGCCACACCACGGTCGCGAAGAGTGCGAACGATGGAGTAAAGGCGCTTGACTTCTTGTTCTGGTATGGAGGATGTGGGCTCGTCCAGCAGGATGAGGCTCGCTCCCCATGTCGTGGCTTTTACTATTTCCACAATCTGAGTCAGCGCCGTAGAAAGCTCGTCCATCTTTGTTTTTGGATCGATTTCTACCCCAAAAACATTCAGCATGTCGCGTGCCTCGCCAATCATGGCGGCCCTATTCAGAGAACCAAACCGAGTTTTTATCTCCCTGCCGACAAATAGATTCTCATAAACAGTTAGTTCTGGGTATGGCGCCAATTCTTGAGGAACAATTCCGATTCCAAGCTCGCGTGCAAGACGCGTGTCCACCTTGTCGATTTTTCGCCCATTGACCCAAATGCTTCCGCGGTCCGGTTGAAGCTGGCCTGTAATAATTTTGAAGATTGTTGATTTCCCTGCGCCATTCTCACCCGCGAGGGCCACCACTTCGCCGGCCTCAATCTGGAAGCTCACGTCGCGTAATACCGGGGCGCCACCAAAGGCCCGCTCAAGGTGCGAAATCTCAATCACAGTTGACATGCAGTCGCGCCCTCCTTTGGGAACTTTCTAACATGATGGAGTTAGAATAAACACAATCTAATGGGGAAATCAACTTCATACCTGAAAAGTATCACAATTGTTATGTTGCTAAACCCCTTATCAATGTGTAGATTTAACACATTCAATGTTTGAAACTGCAGTTGCCCCTGTTTTTTCCGAGCTTTTAACGAGGAGGTTGAAGCCCTATGACGCGAATCTTCGATGATCCAGCCAGATTTATGGATGACATGCTCGCGGGCTTTTGTTCCGCTAATCGCAACTATGTCCAGCGAGTGGGTGGTGGGGTGGTGCGAACGCACCAGCCGAAGCCGGGGAAGGTGGCGGTCGTTGTTGGAGGTGGTTCAGGTCATTATCCGGCGTTCTGCGGAGTAGTTGGAGCGGGATTCGCTGATGGTGCTGTCGTCGGGAATGTATTTACTTCTCCATCTGCTCAAGATGCAATCAACGTGGGAGTTGCGGCAGACAATGGCGGGGGCGTTGTAATCACTAGTGGCAATTATGCAGGGGATGTTTTGCACTTCACCGAGGCCGCCAAGGTTCTCTCTGAGAATGGGATTCCGGCGCGCACTGTGTTCGTTACGGATGACATTGCGAGCGCGCCTCGCGGGGAAGAGTCGAAGCGGCGCGGCATCGCCGGCGACTTCGTGGTGTTCAAGGCCATGAGTGCTGCCGCTGAAGCCGGTTACAGCCTCGATGAAGTTGTGGCGCTTGGGGAAAAGGCGAATCAGCTGACGAGAACTCTGGGCGTCGCCTTTGCAGGGTGCACACTCCCCGGCGGTGATGGGCCATTGTTCTCTGTTCCGGAGGGAAAAATGGGGGTTGGGCTCGGGATCCACGGTGAGCCTGGAGTGTCTGAGGAACCCATACCCACTGCGCGCGAGCTTGCGCGCCGACTTGTCGATGAGACAGTTGGGGAACTTCCCCTTCAAGAAGGGCGAAAAGTGGGAGTTATTCTCAACGGCCTTGGGGCGACTAAGTACGAAGAGCTTTTCGTCCTTTGGGCGAGTGTTGAGGAATTCCTGGTCGATAAGGGACTCTTGATTGTCGATCCTGAAGTGGGGGAAATTGTGACAAGCCTAGATATGGCAGGCCTGTCTCTAACCCTCGTCGCGCTCGATGACGAACTTGAAACCTTTTGGAAGGCTGGGGCCGATACTCCCGCATATCGAAAGGGTAATGCTCCGGTCGGCGCGGGTGGGAAAGGGCTTAGGGAGATCAAGAAAATCGCTGGCGCTGATCACAATATTGTGACCGAGGCTTCTGCGGCGTCGCAGCGTCATGCTAAAACGGTTGTCGCCATGTTGGAAAAAATGGAAGCCGTGCTGGCTGACGCTGAAGTTGAATTGGGCCGAATTGACGCAGTAGCCGGAGACGGTGACCATGGTCGTGGCATGGTTAAGGGCGTTAGGGCGGCTTTAATGGGTGCGCGTTTAGCGGTCGACAAAAATGCAGGCGTCCAACAGGCTCTCGAGTGGGCCGGGGATGACTGGGCATCGCAAGCCGGCGGGACATCAGGAGCCCTCTGGGGAGCTGCGCTACGCCAGGTGGGCGCGAGCTTGTCGGATCGCCCGGAGGGAATAAGCGCTCAGGTTGTCGTGGTCGCGATGGGCGATGGGCTCGAGACCATCTTGGCTCTGGGCAAAGCTCAGCTGGGAGATAAAACAATGGTGGACGCGTTGTCACCGTTTGTGGACGCTCTCGCGGCAGCCGTTGCGAATGGAGATAGCCTTCGGAACGCGTGGGCCCAGGCTGCGGAGTGCGCTGAAGTAGCCGCGACCGAAACGGCTTCCCTCGTGCCGAAGATTGGCCGCGCTCGCCCCCTCGCCGAGAGAAGCGTAGGTAGTCCCGATGCCGGGGCCATATCGTTGGCGATGGTTTTGAGGGCCGTTGCTCCGCTCTTTGACTGAGAAAAACCTAAAGGAAGGCTTATTGTGGTGCAAAAGTTATGGCGGGTCGTTCTTGGCAGCGATGACGCCGGGTTTGAATATAAGGAACGAGTCAAGAAAGACTTGGAGTCCGATTCGCGTGTAGGAGAGGTCATCGACGTTGGAGTCGGCTCGAACGGTCACACCGACTATCCGCACATAGCGGTTCAAGCGGCGCGCCTTATTCGGGACGGGGAAGCCGACAGAGGCGTCCTAATATGTGGAACAGGTCTTGGCATGGCTATCTCTGCTAACAAAGTTAAAGGAGTTCGGGCTGTTACCGCGCATGACAGTTACTCGGTCGAGCGGTCCGTACTGAGTAACAATGCTCAGGTCTTGTGCATGGGCCAGAGGGTCGCAGGCATCGAACTAGTGAGGCACCTTGTGGATGGTTGGCTTGACTTGGAATTTGATGGGAGTGGCAAATCTGCCACCAAGGTGGCGGCGGTTAACGCCTACGACCACGACCATCAATTGCCGATTCTTTCAAACGACAGCAAAGGAGTTTAGGAATGAGTAATTCTGTTATTGACCCAAGTTTTTCACTGCGTGGAAAAGTTGCGGTAATCACTGGGGGCGCTTCTGGTATCGGAAGTGCCATCGCCGACATGTATTTCCATAAAGGTGCCAGCGTCGCAATATTGGACATGGTTGAGGATCAGGCAAGGGTGAAAGCCAAGGAACTTGGTGATGGCGCTGCATCATTTGTAGTCGATGTAACTGATCCAAAGTCAGTCGACGGAGCCATCGATCAGGTTGTTGCGCATTTTGGTCGAATCGATATCCTGGTCAACTCGGCAGGAGTGGTGGCGCTTGACCCTGCTGAGCAAGTAACGGACAGCGACTGGTCAAAGCAAATCAATGTGAACCTCAGTGGAACGTTCTACGTGAACCGCGCCGTTGGTAACGTGATGCTATCGAGCGGCGGTGGGAAGATCATCAATATGGCGAGCCAAGCCGGGTCCATTGCACTAAGTCAACATGCCGCATACTGCGCCTCAAAATGGGGCGTAATTGGGTTGTCAAAAGTGCTCGCGTCCGAGTGGGCAGGACGCGGGATTACCGTGAACACGATCTCGCCCACTGTCGTGCTTACTGATTTGGGAAAGAAAGCTTGGTCCGGTCAAAAAGGTGAAGACATGAAGAAACTTATTCCAACCGGGCGATTCGCACTACCCGAGGAGATTGCGGCAGCTGCAGTATTCCTTGGCTCGAACAGTTCAAACATGATCAATGGGGCTGACCTTGTTATAGATGGTGGCTACACCATTCAGTAGCGATCTCTTTTGGATTCCTGCTGGAACGGAAACCGAATACTCTGTAAAGCTCGTGAGCCCATGTGTCGCATTGGACGCAAAAAAGAGGTGGGAAGTCCAAATTTGAGCCAGTGGTTTAGACCGTTGTATCCGGTTGAAACTGAATTAGCCAGCGGCAGAAATCCAGCGAGAGAAGCTGGTCTACTTCGAATTTTTTGTCCCGCCTGCCATCCGCAGTCACTGCTAGCCTAACTAAATCGGAAAATCTCGGATTTTCCGAGAGGGGCGGTAGCTCAGCTGGTTAGAGCAGCGGACTCATAATCCGTCGGTCACGGGTTCAAGTCCCGTCCGCCCTACCGAGCCTCACCGGCCGCTCTAGCGTTAACGTGGGGTTAATGTGCCTGTGTACTATGGCGTGTGGAGCTGACGCCGAAGAGGGCATTGCTCGCTGAGGAGGGCGAATGTCGCTGGCACAAGGGGAAGAGCTTCCCCAAGCCTTTGAGCCCAAAATTTACCTTCCCCCACGGTTGAGGGGAATCGTCGATTTCATTGGCGAAATGGAGCAAGACCGGACCGGCCGAGCGCTGATCATGCCCGAGGGTAAAGTCGAAATCGCCTTTTTTCTCGAGGGCAGTGATGTTGCAGAATTTTATATGGGCGAGGACTCGCCCGCTGATCGTGGCGTCCGCAAAGAAACCTCCCTCATCTTTTCCGTCGCTAACCGACCACAAATCGTCGCGGGGCAAATTCACGTTTTGCTCGCTCTGATGAGCCCGGCTGCGGCCATGTTGTTGTTCGGAATTCCGGCTTCTGCACTCGCGAATCGGTCCGTTGAGCCCCGGGAGGTGGGGGTAGACGTTCGACCCCTCGAAGACGTCTTGAGGACGCTTCCAAACTTTGAGATGCGATCGCGAGCTCTCGAGGCCTGGATGGTGAAGAGACTGGGAGCCGTCGCGGACTTGCCGGACTTCATCTCCTTCCGCGGTGCGCTGGTTGATTTGTTCCGAGATGGCCGGGATGTTCCCAGGGTTGACCAGGTGATGGATCTCACCGGCTATTCTCGGGCGCACACGAATCGACTCTCGCGCCAATGGATGGGGTTGTCGCTGGAGAAGACTCTCGCCCTCCGGCGATATCGGGAGGCACTCAGGCTCGTCAATTCGCCGATGCCACTGGCTGATGTAGCTGCCGCGGCGGGTTATTTTGACCAGGCTCATTTCACCCACAGGTTTACCGAGTACTCCGGAATCTCGCCCAGCAAGTATCGACAGACCCCACGGACTGGGGCGGACCACCTTCATCTCGCCTAGTGGCGCTCGGGGGCTCGCGAAACATGCTCATCTCGTACAAGACCGTCTTCGCCCCTTTTTGGAAAACTTCACGCAGCGCATCTTCGCGCTTATTTCAGGCAACGGAAGGTGAAACTAGTGGACGTAAAGAACCAGTACTTGTCAGATGTGGGAAATCAAACCAATGCCCAATTCTTGACATTCATAACCCTGTCCTCAGTGTGGGCACTGGGGATTCCCCTAGTCCATGGAGTACTCGGAAGTAATCCAAATGCAGGACTGGGCCTCACAATCGTCACTTCCACTTTGGCGGTTCTCTTTTTGATTGTCGGATTGTCCACGATAAACCGGTACAGAATTCTGAGCCTAAATCCACAGCCCGAGGCGCAGGACACAGTGGTTGCGCAAACGGAAAGAAAGCAGCCATTTGCCTTTTTCCTGGCGTTCGTGCCCATCGTCCTGGTGGCAACACTCACAGGTCACCTATTGATACTCAATTAGGCGACACCGCACGGCGAGGAAGGCGACGAAGCCGACGCGGACTAGTGGGGACACCCTCCATCTCGCCCAGTGACGCCAGGGGCTCGCGAAACATGCTCATCTCGTACAAGACCGTCTTCGCCCCTTTTTGGAAAACTTGAGTCATCGTCGGGCATGGAATCGTCCTGCTCGGCTACAACATCGAAAGGAAGTCAATGAAAATCCTCAACACACGGTTTTGGTTGCTAGCCACCGGAACCCTCTTCACCATCTTTCCAACAATCAACGCGCTGTCAGGACAGACAGTAGCCAGCGCCCCTAGTTATTGGCCAGGCACTCTTTCAGCTCGAGAAGCTGAGATCGCAGCTGTCGTGGAGCTGGCATGGGGATTCCACATCCTTGCCCTGGGTCTGGTGGCTCTGGCCATTGCGCTCCTCTCGCCTGACCCATTGAGGGCTCGGCTCGGTGTGGCGGTGACGGTCGCTTTTGCCCTGAGCCAAGGACTTTCAGCAGGTACGGCAGCGCAGTTTGGATATGCCGGCGCCGACGGCATGGGGCTTGTCGCCATTGTGGTGATCGGGGTGCCCCTGATCACACTCATTACCTGCGCTGTGCGGTGGAACGCCAGACCCGTTAGCACCAGCTAACTTGCGCCACTGAGGGGGAAGGGCCCCATCAGTCGCAACGAGAAGGAGAAAGCAATGATTACCTTGATGGCACGCCACCACGTCGCCGACTGGGACACCTGGTTTGAGTTATACCAAGCCCAGCGCGGACAACTGTCTCAGATGGGGGTGACCAGGGAGGCGGCACTTCGCTCGTCGACCGACGGAAACGATGTGGTCGTCATCCATGAGTTTGACTCCATCGAAGCCGCCCAAGAGTTCCTCAAGGCGTCCGAGGCGCCAGAGATGGCTCAAATGTTGGAGGCCGCCGGCGTCAAGCCGGAAACGATGACAATGGAACTGTTTCACACCCACTAGTTATGTCGTTGCGCCGCGGGGCAGGTGAGCCAGCCCCGCGGCAAGCGACCTTACTCACAGGCCCGGGCGCCTCGTTCACTTCAGACAGGCCCAAACCGATGGAATCGGGCCTGTGTCAGACCCGACGCTGGCCCTCACGGGCTCGCGAAACATGCTCATCTCGTACAAGTCTGCCCTTCCCTAATTTGGAATAATCGTGACAAGCGCAGCTCGCGTCCACTCCAAGGAAAGGTTGTTTAATGAGAAAGTTTTTTAGCCCCGTGGGTTGGTTACTGTTCAGCACATTGTTTTGGGGAATGGGCGTCACGATGACGCTGTTTTTCACAGAAGAAGCGAATGCGACGGCAGGCTTGTCGACCGCTGAGGCAGATGTTGCCTCCGCAACGTGGTACTCCCTTGTTTTTATGGGTGGCTATCTCCTTGCGGCTGCAGGGATTGGCTACTATGCGCGGGGGGCGACCCGCGCTCGCCTCACCTTTGGCATGGGCGTGAGCATCCTTTTCTGGGTGGTTCTCGGGTTGTTCGTTCTCGTCGGGCCGGTCATCGGTTACAGCAATTTTGCACCGGACTTCGGAATTATCCCGATGGTGGGAGCCCTGGGCATGATGATTTCAGGCCTGCTCCACTGGAACGACAAGGAGTAGGCGATGAAACTCACCAGTGAGCAACTTGTTCCGTGGTTCAACCATCGGGTCTATCCCATGGTGGCGTGGGTTCTCGTCCACTTTGTGTTGGGAGCCCTCTTTGTCATGGCGTATGGGATTGCCGGCCATGGGTCGGGAATACCTCTCTTCATTATTTCCGTCGCTGAGACTCTCGGTGTGCTGTTGTTTGTTATGTCCACGATTGATGACATGAAACGGCTCAGCGAGGATATGGCTGAGGACTTTAGGTCAACCCGATTCGGTTCGTCCTTTGTCGGTTTTGGAGTCTTCGCCTTGATCTTCTCCATCCTCATCATTGCCGTGCCGGTAGCGCACGGTCTGCTGTTCTTATAGCGAGAGGTTCAGTCGCCCGGGTTCTTACGTCCCTGGAGCCCGGGCGCAACTCTGCAGCTCTACGAGAGCTCAGTGCGCACGCATCGTAGAGAATCAAGAACAAATTAGAGAAAAAGGAATCCCGAGACTCATGAAATCCGTAAGAACCGCACACGCGTTACCTGTCGCGGAGTGATGAATGCACATTCAGTGCACATCTTCTCCTCACACACCCCAACACCAGCCACGCCAAACCTCACTTTTTTACTGGCCTCCGCAACGTCAGCTAACGCCGTCTAACACCAGCTAATGCCTAGGCATCGAACTCATAATCCGTCGGTCACGGGTTCA
>Ga0209137_1004636_pt1 | contig 10823 bp, 3 predicted proteins | sample SaaInl5LU_22_DNA_FD_184642 | JGI IMG/M metagenome (GOLD analysis project Ga0209137, IMG submission 184642) | Marine microbial communities from expanding oxygen minimum zones in the Saanich Inlet - ESP_105LU_22_DNA (SPAdes) (version 2) | ecosystem: Environmental > Aquatic > Marine > Intertidal...
CAAGAAATATATTCTAAAAATGGAACTGCTACTTTAAAATTGGGTGACGATAATGCTGGAACATTAACATTCAATAATATTTTGAAAAGTGAAAATGGAAACGCTAGCTTTTATGGTTCAGGTGAAATAAAATATATGGAATATAACTCAACCGATGACCAAATAAGCTTTTTAAAAGATACGGTTGTTAATGGTGATATTATTTGTAATGGAAAATTTGAACTCGGGACAATAACAGATTTGGAGCAAAAAATAATTGATATATCTAATAATTCATCAAGTGGTGGTGATTTGTTAATTAGTGATACTTCTGTACTAGAAATTAGAACTCAATTGGACGTGTCGAACCAAGGAACGGGTCCCGCACTGAAAGTGTCTCAGTTCGGTTCGGGCGACGACCAAGACGTAGCATTGTTCAATGCCGGTCTCGAAGGTGATGCCTTGAAAATAGATTCTAGTGGAAATATGTTCGTATACAAAGACATGAATGTGAGTGGCATCAATATAACAGGTGTTTTAGAAATGGGTTCAATAACCGATGTGGAACAGAAAATCATAGATGTATCCAATGGTATAACACCTTTTATTTCTTATGTTGATGACAAAATTGTGGTAGAAAAAGATATGGATTTAAGTCTTAATGATTTATGTTGTAATTTTATGCGACCTATTGGTGTAACTAAATATGGTTTGTCTCAAGATTTTAATCTTTCGTATCTTGAATTTGGAAAAGGCGGTCATCATATAGACGCTATGAATGCTGATGGAACAGGTCGGCCATTATCTATAAATTTTTTCGCAAGAGAAAACATTATTCTTGGGTCTCATGTTAATAACTCAACTACAATTGTAAATGGTAAATTAGATTTAACAGAAACGACTGGAACATTACCATCAGCGTCAGGTGGTAGTTTAACATTAAATCATGATAATTCTGGCGGAACTTCATCTATCGTTTTTAAAAGCAAAATTAACCAAGGTTCAGACTATGGATATATTTCCTATATAGATGATATATCAGGCGACTCTGGATTAGAACGTTCATTGCTTGAAATAGGTGTTAAAAACGACGCACCCTCAGATTATGTAGATAATATTGCTCTTATGCCGTCAGGTTTTGTCGGAATTAATACACGAACACCACAGGCGATGTTAGATGTGAATGGTGATACAAATATTACAGGAAATCTAAAACTTGGGACAATACCCAATGTAGAACAGAAAATAATAGATATATCCAATAACGCAGGAGGAGGTGTTCCAAGTATAACCTATTACCCTATAACACAAACAACAGCCTTTGATGGGAGTTTTGTCGTTATGCCTCAACTTACCATAACACCTGCTGATGTTGTGGGCAACGACCAAGACGTAGCATTGTTCAATGCCGGTCTCGAAGGTGATGCATTGAAAATAGATTCGTGTGGTAATTCACATTTTTACAAACATGTGAATGTATCCGGAACAATGACGAGCAATTCTCCGTGGGCATTATTGGGAGAAACCATTTATGGTGATTCAATTGGTGTCCAAAATGGATACTCCGTGTCAATTAACGCCAAAGGAGATATAGTTGCTATTGGAGCACCATTTGATATTTCAGGGTCAACCAAAATGTATCAAAACACCAATGGGACATGGGTGCAATTGGGACAAACCATTTATGGTGATTCAGGTGATGACTGGAGTGGATTCTCCGTGTCAATCAACGCCAAAGGAGATATAGTCGCTATTGGAGCAAATTTTGATGACAACAATGGTAGTAATTCAGGATCAACCAAAATATATCAATACACCAATGGTTTATGGAATCAATTGGGACAAACCATCAATGGTGATAAATATAATGACCAAAGTGGATACTCCGTGTCAATCAACGCCAAAGGAGATATAGTCGCTTTTGGAGCACCACTTAATGGCAACATTGATATTCATTCAGGATTAACCAAAATTTATAAATACACCAATGGTTCATGGAATCAATTGGGACAAACCATAATGGGTAATAATAGTGAAGTAAGTGGACGGTCCGTGTCAATCAACGCCAAAGGAGATATAGTCGCTATTGGAGCAATTTATGATGACAACAATACTATAAGTAATTCAGGATCAACCAAAATATATAAATACACCGATGGTTTATGGAATCAATTGGGACAACCCATTTATGGTGATTCATTTAATGACCAAAGTGGATACTCCGTGTCAATCAACGCCAAAGGAGATATAGTCGCTATTGGAGCACGATTGGATGACAACAATACTATAAGTAATTCAGGATCAACCAAAATATATAAATACACCGATGGTTCATGGGTTCAATTGGGAGAAACCATCGATGGTGATTCACGTAATGACGAAAGTGGACGGTCCGTGTCAATCAACGCCAAAGGAGATATAGTCGCTATTGGAGCACCATTTGATATTTCAGGATCAACCAAAATGTATCAATACACCAATGGGACATGGGTGCAATTTGGACAAACCATCGATGGTGATTTAGCTGATGACCAAAGTGGATGGTCCGTGTCAATCAACGCCAAAGGAGATATAGTCGCTATTGGAGCACCACAGGATGACACCCCGGATCTTAATTCAGGATCAACCAAAATTTATCAGAAAGGTTTGCGTGGAAACGTTACCATAGAAGATGACCTGAGTGTGGGGGGAGACTTGATCGTAAACGGTGGTATATATACAGACAACTTTTCTGTCGCGGACACTACTGGACACACAACGATTGGTGGAGACATAATTTGTGGCGGTTCTTTGACTATTACCGGAGACGATAGCGGTGGTCCCATTATGACGGTCGGAAATGAGGTAATGTTTGACACGATTGTCCTCACGGGGAGTGAAGCTATTCAACTTCGCGAGTTACAACTTTGGGTGAATGGTGAAAATATATTACCAATATATGCAAATTCTACTTCTAAAAATATATCTGGTCAAGTAATTGGAAATACGACAGAGTTTTTTGATAAGACAACTAATTTAACGCAATTATCATGGCCGCATTCTAATCCAGACCTATATATAGCTTCAAAAATTGCGAATAATAACTTGGATGATTTACCTCATAGTGGGTTTGGTGTGGACAATCCGTCGTTATATATCCCAATGACTACACATATTAATATCAATAACATTCAATCATTTGTTTTGTATAGTAGAGAGTCAACTACCAGTGTATCATATACCAGTATATCATTAGGTCTCCGCATAGAATTATATAACCGCGGAATTGACCCATCCTTATCATCCCCAATCGTTTACACCAATTCCATAGATATTTCTGGAACGACGTACAGGTTTGACTTTCCAGCAATAAACACATACACGAATGAATTTGTTACCGATGACTCAACAATCCAGATTGTAAGCGATTCTTATGCTATAACGGAAACCACAATGGGTCCACGAACATCACGAACGACGCTTGATGTAAATGGCGAGATTGATTGTACTGAAATTAAAGTGAATAAAATGCCATTAAATAGTTTTACTCATTTCTTAATGGGGACAAACTATACTCCCACTGAACCTTGGGGACAAGGTGAGTCTCTTCAAATGAAAACAGAGACCTCGCCATATTTCAGTCACACAGCACAATTCAATGAAAATAGTTCGCTGAATCGTCATTTTAAATGCTTACAATTAGGAACATACGAAATAAAAGCAAATGTTATTTTTCGTAATAAAGGGACACTACGAGAAAATCCGTGTATAGGAATAGCAATAAATAATGATACGAATACTGGGTCTCCTATAAGTCCAAATTGGGACTTTACACCATATAATCAAACACCATTTGCGGTTGCCTATGTGCGAACGACTGAAGGGAAAGTTGTCTCTTTGACAGCAAAAAGAATACATCATTTTACAAATATAACAGACTATGCTTCAATCAATACCTATATTGAATCGTTTCAAGGTGACACTTTTGAAGATACTATTTCAACTGATAATTATACCATTCTATCAGCAACCATTCAATTCAAATATATAGGAAATTTTGATAACATTACAGTATAAATAAAATCTTTTATAATATATATAATGTCTAAATATGCTAAACCAAAAAGGTCGGTTCAAAATTTCAACGCCGATAACTTTGAACCAGAAAAAAATTGAAAGCCCCAACGATGTCTTGAAAATCACAACAAACACAAAGTAAAATATGTTTTCATATAACACCAAATTTTCATTATGTATAAGGTCATATAAGAAACTTTGTATCAACAAACCATTTATAAAATATGCCCGATTCAAGTATGAATTTTATAACGACTGGAACATATCATATTCGCTATATGATGAATTTACGCACAAGAGTTTCAGGTTTCCCCAAGATATTATGTTCGAATAGAACACTTTCGCAAAAATTAAAAATAGAGAATGTACTATACCAACAAGTAATATGGGAAGGTTTTGTTTTCTTTAATACATGGGATAAACTTGAATTTTATCTGTTTGACAACGGTAATAACCCCTTAATTATGACTAGTAGTGTGTTGTTTACTCGACTTATTTTCAACCAAAAATGTTTTAACCGTTTAGAAAATAAAATATTACTATCATATAATGGATTGTGTTGAATAGTAATTAAGGAGACAAATAACAATAAGTTTTTTAAATATAAAAAATAACAACTAATATTTTTATATTTTAGTATATATATGTATTGAAAATCACAAAGAACGAGACGCAAACCAAAATGGGATTCTATACAACACAAGATTTTCATTATATCATCGAACCAATAAGCAATTTTGTCTCTACGAATAATAAATAGAACAACTTCTGGTTAATAGTGGTGGGTCTTAGATATTTTCTTCAATTGCTGGTTCAATTGCTGGTTCAATTGGTTCTTCTGCTCGTTCTTCATTCGGTGGTTCAAATTTTTTAAAATCGCCAGAGTGAACCGCATACGAAAAATCATAACCGAAATTGTTATATACCATTTCATATCCATTGATGATATGGAAGAAGACAGACCTTGAAAGTTCGTATAATCCCCAAACATAGTCATAATTATACTTGTTAAAAGTAATTTGTGTCCTAATTTTAAACTCTCTCTTGGTTCGATGGAATATATCAATATAAACTTTATTTGTTTTGTTATATAATGATACAACTTTTAAATCCAACATTATATATCTATCAATATATGATGTTGGTTTTAATATAAATTATAGTTTATCCAATATGTTATTATCATCATTAATCCCCGAATTTTGTGTATCAATAATTATGCCGTTCCCAGTGCCATCTTTCTTTAAACAACACCCGCTATGTGACTTGATTTTTGCTCGGTAGATTTTGTATGAAAGTGTTAATAATAATATACTAAAAGCACCCTCTAAACTCAATGACATCATATCACACGAATCCATTTATATAATATCAACATATTTCGGATAGGTATTTACACAATTTAAAAAGGTAATCCAGATTCGGTCATACCTAGACTCACGATTTTACTCATTACAATAACTTATTATTTTATGGATAATAAATTTCTTCTAAAATCAAAGAAGATATAGGCAAAGGAAAAGCAATATTATTGGATGTATGTACTCTATTCATATGTATAGGCTGTGCATTGCCTCCTCCTAATTGATCTCTCCAATAAATAGTATAATAATGTATACTTGTGTTATCATAAGCATCATCTACATAAGTATTATTTAAATTTTGTATTACTGTCGAATCTCCATTCCCAGTGCGAGAAGCCAAAAATACACCTGTACCAACAGGACGGTCGACTGTTTGACTGTTGGTTGCTCCAACCACCGCGGACCAATTACCATTTCCTATTTTACGATATAACCTGGCACCCCACCAACGCCCATCTTTATGAAATAATGCTGGTGAGCTATATACACCAATATGCATATTACAATGAATCAATAATTTGGAATTAGATGATTTTGGGATAAAAGAGACAACGTACCCATCCACTATATTGTTGTCAATGTCATTCCAGGCATTTACGTTAGATGTGACAAATTTATCATAATGTCTATAGGCTACATTTACAATAGAACCTTCTTTCATTTGATTGGTTGACTCATTATTAGAGGGAACACCTATTTTATTATCAATTATATTATCAATTATATTATAAAGTATTTCGCCACTAATGGTCAACTCACCACCAACTATAACATTTCCAGATGTTGTAATATTATTATCTTCTATTTTAATGCTTTGTTGGGGTTGTGTTCCTATTGTATATATTCCACCTGATACAGTCAACGCATAATTATTACATATATCTTTTGTCCCTATCCCTAAAGATGACTCGTCATAATAATAATCATCTTGATAAGATATAAAAATATCAGAACCATCACTTTCTTCGCCTATGAATGATATTACATCACCGCTAATACTAATATTTGTTCCTGCTGATAAATTATCTTGTTTTAATGCTAATGAGTTACTTAAATCATTTGTAGTGACAAGATCAACCGTGGATATAATATCTCCGCTAATACTAATATTTGTGCCTTCCATTAATTTATTTTGTTTCGTTGTGAATGCGTCACTTAAGTCACTTCTATTTACAATATCGGTGGTGGATATAACATCATTATTAATTATAATATGATTACCTTCAGATAAACTATTTTGTTTCGTTGTGAATGCGCTAGTGAAATCAATTGTATGAACAATATCTCCGCTAATATTTATAACATCACCGCTAATACTAATATTTGTTCCTTCTATTAACTTATTTTGTTTCAGTATCAATACATTACTTAGATCATTTGTAGTGACAATATCAACTGTGGATATCACCTCATCTCTGATAGTAATATTTGTTCCTTCTATTAACTTATTTTGTTTCAGTATCAATGCATTACTAAGATTACTTGTAGTAACAATATCAACTGTGGATATCACCTCATCACTGATAGTAATATTTGTTCCTTCTACTAACTTATTTTGTTTCAATATGAATGCGTTACTTAGAACACTTGTAGTAACAACATCAACTGTGGATATCACCTCATCACTGATAGTAATATTTGTTCCTTCTACTAACTTATTTTGTTTCAGTATCAATACATTACTTAGATCATTTGTAGTAACAACATCAACTGTGGATATCACCTCATCACTAATACTAATATTTGTTCCTTCTATTAACTTATTTTGTTTCAGTATCAATACATTACTTAGATCATTTGTAGTGACCACATCCATAGTTGATATCACATCTCCACTAATAGTAATATTTGTTCCTTCTATTAACTTATTTTGTTTCAATATGAATGTGTTACTTAGATCACTTGTAGTGACCACATCCATAGTTGATATCACATCTCCACTAATACTAATATTTGTTCCTTCTATTAACTTATTTTGTTTCAATATGAATGTGTTACTTAGATCATTTGTAGTGACCACATCCATAGTTGATATCACATCTCCACTAATAGTAATATTTGTTCCTTCTACTAACTTATTTTGTTTCAATATGAATGCGTTACTTAGATCATTTGTAGTGACCACATCCATAGTTGATATCACATCTCCACTAATAGTAATATTTGTTCCTTCTATTAACTTATTTTGTTTCAATGCGAATGTGTTACTTAAATCATTAAGCGTTACAACATCTATAGTGGAAATCACATCTCCACTAATAGTAATATTTGTTCCTTCTACTAACTTATTTTGTTTCAATATGAATGCATTACTTAGATCATTTGTAGTGACCACATCCATAGTTGATATCACATCTCCACTAATAGTAATATTTGTTCCTTCTATTAACTTATTTTGTTTCAATATGAATGCGTTACTAAGATCACTTGTAGTGACCACATCAACCGCCGAAATAATATCTCCACTAATACTAATATTATTTCCTTCTAATAAAGTATTTTGTTTCATTATGATTGTGTTACTTAGATCATTTGTAGTAACAACATCAATCGTAGATATCACATCACCGCTTATATTAATATTTGTACCATCCATTAATTTATTTTGTTTGAATGCGAATGCGTTACTTAAATCATTTGTATTTACACCTCCAAAGGATGAAATATTATCTCCACTAATGGTAATATTTGTGCCTTCTATTAAGTTATTTTGTTTCAATATGAAGGCATTATCTAGATCACTAAGCGTTACAACATCCAATGTGGATATCACATCATCACTAATACTAATATTTGTGCCTTCAGTTAACTTATTTTGTTTCAATATGAATGCGTTACTTAAATCATTAAGCGTTACAACATCTATAGTGGAAATCACATCTCCACTAATACTAATATTTGTGCCTTGAATTAACTTATTTTGTTTCATCCCTAATGTGTTACTTAAATCAGTTGTTGTTACATCTGCAAAAGATGAAATAATATCTCCACTAATAGTAATATTTTTTCCTTCTACTAACTTATTTTGTTTCAACCCTAATGCGTTACTTAGGTTACTTGTAGTTACCAAATCAACAGCTGAAATAATATCTCCACTAATAGTAATATTCATAGTTTCTTCTAGCTTATTTTGTTTCATTTCTAATATATTGTTTAATTCATTTGTGGTTACAATGTCCTTAGTTGATATTACATCATCACTAATCGTAATATTTGTACCTTGAATTAACTTATTTTCTTTCAATATAAACGAGTTACTTAAGTCATGTATACTGACTACATCACCACAAATAGAAATAATATCATCACTGATACTAATATTTGTGCCTTCGGTTAAATTATTTTGTTTCAATGTGAACTCATTACTTAGGTGACTTGTATTTACCAAATCAACCGCCGAAATAATATCTCCACTAATACCAATATTCCTCCCGTTAGTTAACCTGTTTTGTTTTAATATAAGTTTGTTACCTATTTCGATTTGTGTAACAATATCATTAGTAGATATAACATCACCGCTAATACTAATATTATTTCCTTCTAATAAAGTATTTTGTTTCAATATAAAGTCATCATTTAACTCACTTATGGTTACAAGATCTGTAGTGGAAATAATATCACCACTAATAGATAGATTATCCCCTTCTATTAACTTATTTTGTTTCAATAAAAAGTCATCAGTTAAGTCACTTATAGTAATGTTCTGAATCGATGATATAATATCATCATTAATAGATATATTATTTCCTTCTAATAGACCATTTTGTTTCAATATTAATTCGTTACTTAATTCGCTTGTTATCACCACATCAATCGTAGATATAACATCTCCGCTAATACTAATATTTTCTCCTTGTGATAAATTATTTTGTTTCAATATTAATTCATTACTTAATTCGCTTGTTATCACCACATCAATCGTAGATATAACATCTCCACTAATACTAATATTTTCTCCTTGTGATAAATTATCTTGTTTCAATGTTAATGCGTTACTTAGGTCACTTGTAGTTACAAGATCATTTGTGGATATAATATCCCCACTAATAGTAATATGTTCACCTTCTATTAATCTCTCTTGTTTTAATACTAATACATTATTTACCACATTAGACAGTTCACCTATGGTTACAAGATCAATCGTAGATATGACATCTCCACTAATGCTAATATGATTACCTTCTATTAATCTATCTTGTTTTGGTTCTAATAAATCAATTAAGACACTTGATGGTACATAACCAATGGATGATATAACATCACCACTAATAGTAATATCTATTCCTTCTAATAAATTATTTTGTTTCGGTGTTATTATATTACTTAGATCACTAGTTTGTATAAGTTTCAATGTGGAAATAACATCTCCGCTAATAGTAATATTATTTCCCTCAATTAAATTATTTTGTTTCAATTCTAACTCATTAATTAGATCACTTGTAGTGACAATATCTCCGCGAATATTTATAAGATCTCCACTAATACTAATATTTGTAGTTTCATATAGTTTGTTTTGTTTCAATATTAATTCGTTACTTAAATCATTTGTGGTAACCACATTAATTGTGGAAATAGTATCTCCGCTAATGGAAATATTTTTAGTTTCTATTAACTTATTTTGTTTAGACGTTAATGAATTACTTAGATCATTTATGGTAACAACATCAACAGTAGATACACCACCTTCATAAGAAATATCTGATATGAGAGCATTACTTGTGATAAATTGGGTTGAATCATTCGCAACAAAATTACTATAAGTATCAATGGCTGGAAAATCAAATCTATATACAAGCGCTGCTTCTGTAATTTCTTCTGAAGATAATATTGGATATTCTAAATTAGGGTCATTATTTATATTATATAATTCAATCGCAAGACCAACACTTCTTTTTTTATATTTCCAATTTACTCTATTATATATAACAATAGATTGAATGGAAGAAATTATGGTTGGAGGTATATCTTTTATAATATAAGAAATACTACTGTTGTTTGAGTTTGAATATGCATCATAATCATTTCCTAAGATATTATCATAATATTTATACCCATCATTTATTATACTGTAATGACTAGGAACATAATTATGTTTATCGGTCCATAGAGCAAAATACCCATTTAATAAATCAAAATTATCTCCAAAAATATTAACATCATCAACCCAGCATTGTATTTCTCTTAAATTTATTATATAGTCATAAGGTAGACTTATAGTACCATTAGGTCGTCTAAGGACAAGTGTATTAAATATATTATCTCCATTAACAGATATATTATTTCCTTCTATTAATTTATTTTGTTTCAATGGTAATGCGATACTTAACACATTATTTAAATAACTTGGAGTGACAAGATCAATACCTGATATAATTTCATCACTAATAGATATATTTGTACCTTCTATTAAACTATTTTGCTTGA
>Ga0209137_1004640_pt1 | contig 10821 bp, 13 predicted proteins | sample SaaInl5LU_22_DNA_FD_184642 | JGI IMG/M metagenome (GOLD analysis project Ga0209137, IMG submission 184642) | Marine microbial communities from expanding oxygen minimum zones in the Saanich Inlet - ESP_105LU_22_DNA (SPAdes) (version 2) | ecosystem: Environmental > Aquatic > Marine > Intertidal...
CGCCTTACCACCGAACAAATCAGCCACCTTATTCGCAGCTTCACGACCAACCTCATCATTGTCGAAACAGATAACAACCTTACTGAATGAGTCTAACCACTCGTAGGATGCCTTACAGTCACTCAAAGCCGACTGAGCACCTGAGCGGATGCTAACAACAGCCTGTTTACCACCCATCATCTGGTAGGCACTTAACGCATCAAACTCACCCTCGCAGATGGTAACAACATCACCGCCCTTGGAGAAGTTGTTTTGACCGAACAGCAAGGAGGTCTTCCACTCGCCTTCAACCTTAAACTGCTTGTCCTTACTACGCACCTTGTTGGCGACGTGTGCGCCTGTTTTGTCAAAGTAGGGGAATAACACATCACCTTCTGTTGTTAACTTAACACCGTAGTCCTCGATGGTCTTCAGCGCCAACCGTCGCTCACTAATACCGCTCTGAAACGCATCAGAACGGCTCAGGTGCGGCTTTTGGGGTGTGGTTGATACCTGTGGTGGGGTAACCATATTAAATCCATTCTGTGGCTTGTCTCGCACATTGCACTTAAAGCAATATTTCGAGTCATCTTCGTTGATAACTGCTGCATCGCTACTTCCGCAGTGGTCGCAGGGTATGTGCATCTTCTTGTAGTTAGCCATTACAACTCCCAACTGTCATGTAACGTTCGCATAGCCTCCATCTCATCAATGGTTAACGAACGCTGTTTTGACTCTTTAAAGAGAGATTCTAAAAATAAGTCTAAACCGATAGCATTGATAACATCAATGGCATCGTTAACAGTGTAGTACAACGTAGCTTCTTCGTTATTATTCATCATTATCCCTCGTTAGGTCAAAACAGTCTATATAGTTTGCAACATCCGTGCCAACTTCTGATCGTAGGTCTTCACGGGTCAAAACCTTAACGTCATCGTCGATAGTTGACAAGCATTTCTCACAAATGTCAATGAAATCATTAGTACTCACTTTTCTGGTAGTACTCTCAAATGGTGATAGTATCACATTACAGCAATTACATCTCATAATTTCTCCTAAAAGTCCATGTTAACACAATTATTTAACCTTGACAAGAACAAACACTCCTTCCTCGTTGTTTTCTACCAACCAGTGCAAGGCGTTAGCCCTCACCGTTGTCCGATAAACCACCATCTTAGACCACTTGGTTTGGATTTCGTACATCATATTGCCTCCATACTATCATACTTTTCCTCTAATCTCTTAGCCGCCGTCTTACTTAAAAGAACCTCTAATTCCTCCCTGTTAGCCTGTTCCCATAGATGCCAATGTAGTGTATTACGGTCAAAAACAATCAAACCATTCTCTCCCTCTGCAATATAACAATCCCACGTCTGAAGCCAACCGACAACATACTCTTTCATTAGGCTTTTTGTTGTAAAAGGATAGACGTTGATTTTATACTTTGTCACAATCGACTCATATTTCATTATCGATATGCCTTTACGGAACTTGAACTCCATTGATCTCATCTTAAAACTCCTTTAGTTTAGATAATGAGATAGCGACAAAACAGCCGCTATCGCTAACGCTAACAACCAATTACTCATGCGTCACCCCTTCGCACTTTACCGATTGAATCGTAGAGCGGTTAACAGCCCGATAGCCGTTGTTTTGTATGTCGTAGATGGTGACGTACTGGTCGGCGTTTAAAGTGCTAACACCACCTTTTAAATGCTTGGTGACACCCATCCGCCCGGTTAATGTTCGTAGGCTTCCATCTTTTTTGGTGAAGGTGACGGTAACAAACTTGCCGCCGCTGTTCAGGATGATTTCGTCTAACATAGCTTCCTTTCGTTGTTAATGGCTCAAGTGTACATCAGTTTTTGTGGCTGTCAAGTAATAACCACATAACAAGGTGGGGTATTTTAACTGTTTTGAAAAACTGGGAGGCAAAATAGTCCTCATTTTGAAAAATTTTCCGGGTAAAATCACTTTTGAAACTGGAATTTTCAAAACCACCATTTTTAAGCTTTTTTATCGGTGATGTAAGTGAGCACTCACTTCGCTTTTTTGTGTAAGTGAGCACTCACTTCGCAAGTGTGGCGTAAAAACAACAGTAGCGCTGCTTGCCTCTGGTGGGTGCGCCTACGTCCCTAGAATACCCCTAAAAGCCCTCAGATCGACGCCTAACGCGTTATCTGGGGTCACCCTATACCCTACTATACCCAACAGGGTTGAACGCCTCAAAACCCCTACAATTTGAGAGTGAGCACTCACTTACAAAACAGCTTCAAAAAAACCCCAGATAAACCGGGGAATTTTTTGGAATTACTCTGACGCCGGGAGCAGTCGCCAGAAGTCTCTCAGCGCAACATCAGGGTCGATATGCCGATACAGGATAGGGGTATAGCATTTAAAGATATACACCCCATCTGGCGTCACCTTGCGAAATTCCCAGAGGGTTAGGGGTTGCAGAGGGTCGAACAAAAACACGCCCATGTCGCCTATTGTTAATGCCATGTCCTACCCTCCCAAGCGTCGATCAATTCCACGCCATATACGCCATCTTCTAACGGGTCTCGGTATGTCGGTAAACCCTCCCAGTCGATAGCCACAACAGCAGACGCCAGCGCCATATAGTGCGGCAGGTTTAATGTCTCCTCTTTTCTATGTTCATTCAAATACCCAACGGATATATTGGTGCATTCTGAAATTATGTCGGTGAATTCTGCCGTATCGGTATATACGCCAGCATCTGAGGGCATATATAACAACCCTAGATTGTTTAATTGATCGCACAACGCCTCTGCGAATTCATCAGAACAACAGCGACCAAATCCCTGATGGGTAATTACATCAGAAGTGCCTCGCCTATCGAATGCAATAGCCCGGTCGAAATACTCCAATAATAGATAATCGCTGGCGACGTGTCTCGCCCCTATTCCTCCAACTTCCTCGCCCACGGTAAACAGGTAATAGCCCTTAACGTTATTTTCCAGCAGATGCACCAACAGGGCGACGCCTGCGCCATCATCTGCACCCAGAGGCGCATTAATGCCAGCGTAATACCTCCCCCTAGCGTGATTGATAATATTTACACCATCTTCCCGGTGTACCGTATCGGCGTGAGCAACGAATAAAGTGGAGGATTGATCTTGGGTATTATCAATGTGCAGGTTTCCGGCATTGTCGAATTCGTAAGGCAACCCAACGTTATCAGCGACATACTGCAACAGCGCTTTTTCACCTGTTCCGCCATATGGGCGCTTTAACGTTAGCGCGAATTCCAGCGCCTTAATTAGTTTGGTCTTTTTCATTTAAATTACTCCTGTTCAATTAAAACAATGTGATTTGAGATCTCTTGGGTTTCGTCAATATCAACGAATTCGCCCTTATCTTTTCCGAATGTAATACATACAATTAAATCGCCGGAATCGTCGGTGTGATATATCTCCCCATCGCGGGTAACAATAATATCGTCCAGCGCCCAATATTCGCCCTCATGAGAACCTGAGTCCACTAGATATACGCCATGATCTGCATAATCCTCTGCTGGGTAGAATTCATTATCCGACTCGCAAGTAATTACGGAATCCTCATGTAAATATTCATCGATGCACTCGACATATATATATCCAGCGTCGGATAAATTATCTTGGTGAATATGGTCATTAAGTGATTCGATATATACAGCGTCGCTCTCATGTAAATAATTCTCTGAGTAGCGCGAAAATATGTATCTATTGTCTGCGCAATTTTGGCAGATTAAAGAACCATCATGCGTTGTGCAGGTTTCATCTTCGTCAATTCCATCTTCGCAGGATTCACAATGGATTTCATGCGGGAGAGAGGCGTAACCTCCTACGTTGTCACACTCTAATTCCCCGTCCTCTTTTATTTCGAGACAATTCGCGAATTCGTTTATTTCAGCATTCCTACAATTCCCGTCCAAATAGGGTGCAACGATCTCTTTGCCGTCCCGGATAAGGGCTAACCTCTTACCCTCCCAACATCCCTCCCGTTCAAAACCGTGCGCCTGTAGCCATGCTTCGATCTCCACGTCAGCACCCCATGATCTATCCCTGCTATATGACCTAACGAATGTTGTGCCATTAACTAAACACCGCCCTTGCACGATTCCCTCAGCGTCAACCCGCACAACAAAACGCCAGCCCAGATCTGGGGTGTAGCAGTGATAGGGGTGCATCTTAAAAGTATCTTTATTCATGCAGGAATCGGGAGATCTTTTCAGATATTCAATGAATTGATCTGTGCTCTCACTCAATATCTTGATTGTTCCGGGTTGGACGCAGTGCAGGGCGACTAGATCGCGAATTACATCGTCACGCAGGTGTGGCCAGTGCCTCTTGATGTATTTGCCCACTGTCGTGACCGTCTGTCGCGATGTCTCCATATGCTCCTCAGAACGTGTATATGCCACTCTCACGCCGTCGACTGAGAGATGGGGTTGCTCCAGTATTACCGAGTGCCAAGAGTCGGGCTGATGGGTTAATAGGCAGTCATAGATCGCCGGGTGCAGGTTTAGGGTTGTCATTGCTCTAACCCTATGAATGAGGGCATACGCCTCACGAATTCTTGTGTACTCTGCGCGGAATGCCGGGCGACGACGCTCGAGAACGGCTTGCAGGTTATAGATCCAGTCGCGGGTGATAAATGATTTCATGGGTTATGCCTCCAATACGAATAGGAACAGGGCGACAGGCAGGGCTAGTACTAGCGCTACCGCCATTGCTTGGGTTAGATCTAAAAACAAAGATTTCATTCTCAAATACTCCATCAGTTAAAGGAATCAATAGAATAACAGGTTTTGCCCTCTTATCGCCTATATATACAATAAATACTTATCAACAGGTAATCAGGTAATTGTGGATAACTATTCCACCATGTGAGATATCCACTGAAACGCGGGATAACTTTTTTAGATAGGGAGGTTAGGGTAAGGGTTGTTAACGCGTTAGGCGTCGATCTGAGGCGTTTTAGAGGCATGGGTATATATACAGTATGGTATGCTTTTTGCTTGCTGTTGCGCTGACGCCACCTTGTCGCAAGGGTGACTGCTCAGGTCTGAGATGTGGTGCTGGGTTGTGTTGTCTGATGTCTAGGTTATAGCAACCCGCGCCGCCTCACACACTTATCCCCTGCTAAATTGTGCAGACTCTTATGTCTTATACATGACTGCTCTTATGTCTTATATAAGACCTATCTATGCTTATATGCGTATATGCTTATATAGCTATATAGATATATGCGTATGCCTTTATATTCGTATATGTGCATAGGGGCGGGGGAGGGGTCAGCGTCGCTATAGATATATATGTACCCTACCAGATACAAAATAGGGTAATTTTAGAACAAATAGGGGTAATTAGAGACAGATAGACTATATAGCTAACAAGTGTAACTGCTTAATATTTAAGCACTTTTGACTGAATAGCTAACGGGTGAGGGTTAACAAGAAAAGGAAAGCTAACAGTCGAAGTCGCCTAGGTGTCAATTGCGACTGAACAGCTAAATTGAAAATAAATGTAAAAAAAAGCTAAAAAGGGGTTGACAAAACAGTAAAAGTATGCTATACTAAGTACTATATAGGGTATGATGTTTCTGGTTACTAAAAATGGTTAACCACTACCTCATAGTTCATAGCTATATAGACTAACTAGCACTAAACAGTATGTAGTCTATATAGCCTAGTTAGTGCTACATAGGGGAACCAGCAATGGATAATCCAATAAAGAAGAAAGGTAGACCATCGAAAGATAGGTTAGCTGAAGTTAAGAAAAGACCAGTTGGTAGACCTAAAGGGGATGCCTCAGCCATCGAGGAGTTTAAGGCTCGGTTGATGGCTTCGCCTAAATCCCGCAAGGTGTTAGACTCCATCCTTGATGCCGCGTTAGACGATGAGCACAAGAATCAGGCAGCGGCGTGGAAGCTTTTGGTTGACCGTATGTTACCCATGTCCTACTTCGAGAAAGACAGGGATGGTGGCGGAAGACCCTCTGTTAACATCACCATTAGCGGTGTTGGCGAAACAGTTACCATTGACGACAATTACACAGATGTGGAAGAAATATGATTCCCGTTATTACCTCATTACTCTCCCTAGGTGGCACATGGTTAGAGGGTAAGCAAAAGCAAACAGAGGCAACCCTTGAGGCTAAGTTAGTCGAGATTAAAGCCGACTCCGACATCAAGGTTGCCAAAGCCACTGCACTCACCAAGATGGCTGAGGCGGGTCAAACTCAAAACTACGATCTCGACAGATTAGCAATGGAGCAGATGACTAAGAGTTGGAAGGATGAGTTTATCCTTATCATCTTCTTGGCTCCTATGATTATGTCATTCATTCCCGGCATGGAGCAATACGCTTTAGCTGGTTTTACTGTTATCGCACAGATGCCTGAATGGTATCGCTACATCATCATCGGTATGGTGGTGGTTATTTATGGACTCCGGGGTCTCCTCGAAAAAGTACTAGAAAAGAAATTTAAATGAAACTAAGTAAAAACTTTAGCCTCCAAGAGTTAACTAAAAGTGATACGGCAATCCGCAAGAGTATTGATAACACCCCCAATGATGAGGTGTTAAGCAATCTAACCAGCCTATGTAATATGGTGCTACAAAAGGTTAGGGACTCACATGGGGCGGTTACCGTCACCAGTGGCTACCGTTCCCCTGAGCTAAATAAAGCCATTGGTGGGAGTACCACAAGCGACCACTGTAAGGGGTGTGCGGCAGACTTCGAGGTTCCGGGTTTGGACAACAAGCAGTTAGCCTTGTGGATTATTGACAACCTTACTTTCAAACAACTCATCCTAGAGTTTTATGAGGATGGTCAGCCTAACTCGGGGTGGGTACATTGCTCATTCGAGGAGGGGAACAATAAGTGTGAGGTGTTAACTGCCAAGAAAGATGGCAAGAAGACAGTTTACATCTCAGGAATAAACTAAAGAGGTTTGTATGGTATTTGAGAATCCATTTTTAAAACCAAGTGCTGTACGTAAATCGGCACTGCAATATTTGTTTTCGGATGAGCCGACAACAACAAGTAATACCTATCAAGGTAGTAGCAGTGCGAGTGTTGTTGACAATGCGTTTGACTTGTCAGGCTCCGCAGATAAAATCTCTGCTATTGCCGCAAACATTGCTCAAAACGGTGGGGAATATAACGCCGATCAAGGTTTTGACTTAGCCAGCTACGATCCTGTAGCTGCCCTGAATGGGTTGAGTAAGTATGGCGATGCTGTCAAAGGCGCAGCTAAGTTTCTTGGTTTAGGAGGCATTGCCAATATTGGTATTAGCTTTGCTGAGCAGAAAGCAGCTAACGACATTGACACAATGTTGCAATCTTTACAAGGCGACACCAGTGGTCAAAGTAACCTGACATTGAGCACCATCGGTGCAGTTGCTGGTGTGTTAGGCATCCCATTTGTGGGTGCTGGTTTAGGTGCTAACAAGGATTCAGTTGCTAACGCTAAAGGATTGGCGAGCAACTTTGACAATGTAGAGCAACTATCAGGTTATATTAAAGGCACAGATCCTACCATCCAAAACATTGTCGGGGATATGTTTACCGACTGGTCTACCATCACCCCTGCTCAATATGGTACGGTAGCACAAACTGTTAGCTCTTACGTTCAAGATCAGGTAGCGGCTGGAAAGAGTTTAGTAGAAGCTCAACGTGCGGCAGCTAACCAATTTACACCAGTGTCATCCGCTCCTGCTGGCAACAACCCTGACGAAATTGTAACTGTTGGGACTGGAGGGTACGATGAGATTCCCGGTTTGTTAACTGGTGGAGGAGACAACACACCGACAGCACCTTCCTCTGGTTCTATTTGGACTGACGCTGCTGGGAACCCGATCAGATCAGGTGATGGCGGTTATGTATATACAGGATCAGCTACAGCAGAAGATAAAGCGGCAGGAGCAGCCAACCCTCCCTCAGCACCAGCACCAGCACCAGCGCCAGCGCCAGCCCCTAGTTCCAACCCTAACGTTTACAGCAGTAGCTCCAGTAGTGGTGAGTCTAGTGGTGGCGGTGGGGGTTACTCAGGCCCTTCTTCAGCAGCAGAAGCCGGGTATTCGGGGGACTACATGTGAACCATTCAGTAGGAAAAGTATTAACAGCAGGCGATGGTAATGCTGCTGGTGGGTTTGGTATTGGAGGATGATAATTGAGTGATTTAAAAATTGAACTACTCCCTTGGCAGAAGACAGTGTGGGCAGATGAGACTAGGTTTCATGTTGTCGCTGCTGGACGCCGAACAGGAAAAAGTAGGTTGGCGGCGTACCGTCTAATTGTTGAAGCGCTACAAAGCGAGAGAGGTCATGTATTTTATGTTGCTCCTACGCAAGGTCAAGCTCGTGACATCATGTGGCAAGTCTTACTTGAAGTTGGGCATCCTGTTATTACAGGGAGTCATATTAACAACTTGCAGATTAAGCTTGTCAATGGTGCAACTATTAGTCTCAAAGGTGCTGATCGGCCTGAAACGATGCGGGGTGTTTCGCTAAAGTTTCTTGTCTTGGACGAGTATGCAGATATGAAACCAGCGGTGTGGGAGCAAATCTTACGCCCTGCCTTAGCTGACTTGAAGGGTCGTGCCATGTTTATTGGGACGCCTATGGGTCGAAACCACTTCTACGATTTATATCAATACGGTTTAAAAGGAACCGATGACACTTTCAAATCTTTCCACTTCACTTCATTTGATAACCCGTTACTTGACCCTAAAGAGATTGAGGCAGCTAAGAAGAGCATGTCCTCATTTGCATTCAGGCAGGAATTTATGGCATCTTTCGAGGCCGCAGGTGGGGAGTTATTCAAAGAAGAGTGGGTGAAGTTCGACGAAGAGGAGCCTACAGAAGGTGATTACTACATTGCGGTTGACTTGGCTGGCTTTGAAGCCGAAGGTTCTGTTGGTGTTAAAAATTCTCGGCTTGACTCTACTGCTCTGGCTGTGGTAAAGGCCAACGAAAATGGTTGGTGGGTAGCAGAGATTATCTATGGCAGGTGGGATGTACGTGAAACTGCTAAGAAGATATTCGATGCTGTAAAAAAGTACGAGCCTATAGCTGTTGGTATTGAGAAGGGCATCGCTAAACAGGCGGTTATGCCCTACATGACCGACATAATGAAGAGAACCCAGACATTCTTTAGGGTTGATGAGCTAACACACGGGAATAAGAAGAAGACAGACCGTGTTGTGTGGGCTTTACAAGGTCGATTTGAGAATGGTTACATCAAACTCAACAAGGGTGATTGGAACAACGAGTTCCTAGACCAATTATTTCAGTTTCCAAACAAGCTAGTACACGATGACTTGCCTGACGCACTGTCTTACATTGAGCAACTTGCAAAAGTAGCCTATGTTTTAGACTTTGAAGAGGAAGAGTATGAGTACCTAGACACAATTTCAGGATATTAACATGGAAGATAACGAAAAGTATAGCGACCAGAAGGTTGAAAGTTGGGTTATTGACAAAGTAGACCAATGGCGAGACCACTACAACGCTAACTACGAGCAGAAGTTTGACGAGTACTACCGTCTCTGGCGTGGTATTTGGTCTGTAGAAGACAAAACCCGTGACTCAGAGCGTTCACGTCTCATCTCACCAGCCCTCCAGCAAGCCGTTGAGTCATCTGTCGCTGAGGTGGAGGAGGCTACCTTTGGTCGGGGTAAGTGGTTTGACATCCGTGATGACCGTCAAGACCAAGACTCTACGGATATTGCCTTCTTACGTGAGCAATTGTCAGAAGACTTTCAATTCACCAAGACACGTAAGGCTGTCGCTGAGTGTATCCTAAACTCTGCTGTCTTTGGCACTGGTATTGGCGAACTTGTCCTAGAAGAAGTCAAGGAGATGAAGCCAGCCACTCAGCCAGTGATGGATGGGGCTATGACGGCTGTCGGTGTCACCACTCAAGACCGGGTTGTTGTTAAGCTTCGCCCTATCCTACCACAGAACTTCCTGATTGACCCTGTTGCCACCTCTATTGAGGATGCTTTGGGTGTTGCGATTGACGAGTTTGTCCCTAAACACCAAGTAGAGATTGGAATTCAAAATGGTATCTATCGCGATGTTGATCTTGAGTCTGCCAGTACTGATTCAGACATTGAAGCAGACAAAGAACTCACTTCTTTTGACGAAGATAAGGTTCGATTAACCAAGTATTACGGTTTAATCCCTAAGCACCTCTATAACGACGCTATTATGGAAGAGGATGACGATGAGTTGTCCAAAACTGTTAAGCCTGAAGAGGAAGAGAAGGAAGAGGGTTATATTGAGGTAGTTATTGTTATCGCCAACGGTGATCAGCTACTGAAGATCGAAGAGAACCCCTACATGATGCAGGATCGCCCTATTGTGGCCTTTCCTTGGGATGTAGTCCCCTCTCGCTTCTGGGGTCGTGGTATCTGTGAGAAGGGTTATAACAGCCAGAAGGCTTTGGATGCTGAGTTACGTGCTCGTATTGATGCCCTAGCCCTCACTGTCCACCCAATGATGGCTATGGATGCCTCTCGTATGCCTCGTGGGGCTAAACTAGAGATTCGTCCCGGCAAGACCATCCTCACTAACGGCAACCCTGCTGAAATCCTCCAGCCATTTAAGTTTGGTAACCTAGATCAGGTAACCTTCGCTCAGGCTGGTGAGTTGCAGAAGATGGTTCAGATGGCTACTGGCGCTATTGACGCTGCTGGCATCCCCGGCACTATCAATGGTGACGCTGCTGCTGGTGCTGTCTCTATGTCTATGGGCGCTATTATTAAGCGTCACAAGCGTACCCTGATTAACTTCCAAGAGTCTTTCCTAATCCCTATGGTGGAGAAGACAGCT
>Ga0209137_1004645_pt1 | contig 10805 bp, 10 predicted proteins | sample SaaInl5LU_22_DNA_FD_184642 | JGI IMG/M metagenome (GOLD analysis project Ga0209137, IMG submission 184642) | Marine microbial communities from expanding oxygen minimum zones in the Saanich Inlet - ESP_105LU_22_DNA (SPAdes) (version 2) | ecosystem: Environmental > Aquatic > Marine > Intertidal...
AACACACGACTAAAGAAGAAAAAAGTTCGTGTTCATGAGGTGTAAAACTAAAAACAGGCTGATAAATACAACCTGTTTTTTTACAATTTTAGTGTTAGGTTTAACAACCCATTAATCCAAACGATACTACTAATTCCTGTTCTACTTTTTCACCTTTTTCATTTTCAGCAGGAACCCATTGGTCTGGAGTGTTTTTTATTAATTGAATCATAAAATCGTCTATTTTTGGATAATTTGAGGATCTGTCTAATCTTACACTTTTAATGTCTCCAATTTTTGAAACTGTAAAAAAAAGTTTAGCGGCTTGTAATTTTTTTGGTTCTACTTTTTCAGAAGCTACAATGGCTTTTCCTTTAGTTCTTAAAAAGTTTAAAAGCACATCTTTTCCTTTAGAATATTCAGCTTGTTTTTCTGGCACTATAGTATGGTGTGGTGTCCAATGATTAGTTTGGATAGCATTTGTTTCGGTATTTTTTTCAGTAAAGTATACTGAAATTTTAAAATTTGTTGAATAGTCTGAGTTTTGTAAAAGCTTTAATTGGTTGACATTAAATAAAGGTGTTTTAGCTTGTTCTTGTATTTCAGAATATTTTTCATCTTTAAAAATCACAACACTTACAGACTCAACGTCTATAATACCATCCACAACTTCTTGATCTAAAAAAGCTTCAAAGGATTTTATTTTTTTTAGCGTACTCTTTTTTATTGGTCTAAATCGTGTACCAACATCATATATAAAATCTTCAAATACTTCTGGTTCTTTTTTGTCTGTTTGTGTTGAGTTAATTGCAAGGTCTTTTGAAACATTAACTTCTTTTTTGTTTCTGTTTAAAACACAAAAAGCAATAATGCTTAATGTAATAACTGTAGTACAAATAATGAGGATACTTTTTTTCATAACTTTAAATTTAATGATTAATGATGACTTATTTTGTTTGATGAAGTAAAACTAGGAGGAATAGTTTCAAAATATGTCAAAAGAATGTAAAAGAAGTGTCAACAACTACCAAAAGTCATAAAATTATGTGTTATTTACAACTAATTATGAGAAAACACATTTATTCTGTAGTATTCTATTGTACTGTTTTTGCTCTTTTATTAGTGAGTTTATCTTGTACAAAAGAACCAAACACTACACGTTCTGAAACCACAAAACTAGCTTTACGTGATGTTGGACATCATTTATTACTAAGCAATCAAGATTCAACTTCTTTAATTATGCCAGTTGTAGATTTAGGTAATTTTAAATATGAATTATCTTTTGAAAACCAACTAAGTATTCATCCAGATACTTTGGTAAAACATATAAAAATTAGTTTTGAAAAAGCTAGTTTACCTAATCAGTATCTTACCGAAGTTATAAAATGTGAAGACAATCAAGTAGCTTATAGCTACGAAATGAAAGAAAACAAAGAAAATGGAATCATCCCTTGTGGTGGCAGACAATTACATAGTGGTTGTTATTTGGTAACCGTTAGATTTACTAAAATAACTAAAGCTGGTTCTGGTTATACTTTGCCTATAGTTTTATCTATTATAGGTATTTTTGGGTTATTGATATTTAAATTTTTTAGAACAAGGTCTAAACCATCTATTGAAATTAATCAAGACAATTATAAGTCGATTGGACAGTACAAATTCTATCCAGAGCAAAACAAATTAGTAAAAGCAGCAACAGAAATTAGTCTTTCAAAAAAAGAATGCGAACTTCTTGCTCTATTTGTAGCAAACCCAAATAAAATAATAAAGCGAGACGAACTCACAAAAAAAGTATGGGAAGACCATGGTGTTTTTGTTGGTAGAAGTTTAGATACTTATATTTCTAAATTACGTAAAAAACTACAAGAGGATGCTTCAATAAAGCTAACTAACGTTCATGGAGTAGGTTATAAGTTGGAAGTACTTTAAAGTATATTTTAAGAATTGGTAGTACATCTTATAAAAGTGTAGTTATCTTTGCTCAAAATTATATTCTATGCCAAACCATTTTTCAGATTTAGGTATTAATGAAGCTTTACAACAAAGTCTTTCAGCTATAAAAATTACTGTTCCAACAGCAATTCAAGAACAGGTAATTCCTGTACTATTAAACCAAAAAGAAGATGTAGTTGCATTAGCAAAAACAGGAACTGGTAAAACAGCTGCTTTTGGCTTGCCTTTATTACAATTAATTAATGTAGAAGACAGCACTATTCAAGCAGTAATTTTAGCTCCAACAAGAGAATTAGGACAACAAATTTTTAATAATCTAGAATCTTTTGCAGCACATAGTCCCAAGATTTCTATAGCTTCTGTTTGTGGAGGCATACCAATTAAACCTCAAATTGAACGCTTAAAACAACCTACGCATATTGTTGTAGCAACACCAGGTCGATTGGCAGATTTGGTAAAGCGTGAAGCAATTAATATTAAAAACATTTCATATTTTATTTTAGACGAAGCAGATGAAATGGTAAGTGCTTTAAAAGAAGGTTTAGATAGTATAATTAAAGAAATTCCTAAAAAAAGAAGAACTTTATTATTTACTGCAACTATGCCAGGAGCCATAAAGCAATTGGTCCAAAATTACATGTCTAAAAAAGTAATTCAAATAGAAGTAGATATGGTAACTGTTGGTCATCAAGGTATAGAGCACCAATACATTGTTGTAGAGCCAATAGAGAAACTTGAAGTGTTGCTTCATTTTTTCAACACTCGAGAAGGAGAACGCGCTATTATCTTTTGTAAAACAAAAGCTGCTGTAAATAAGTTAGCAAAAAAATTAGCAATAAATAAATTTCCATCTGGTGCTTTACATGGTAGTTTATCTCAAGGTATACGAGACCGTATTATGGGTCAGTTTAGAGAAGGACATATAGATATTTTGGTAGCAACAGATTTGGCTGCTCGTGGTATTGATGTAAAAGAAGTGTCTTACGTTGTAAATTATCATTTACCAGATACTTATGATGCTTATGTGCATAGAAGTGGAAGAACAGCTAGAGCAGGAGCAAAAGGCTTGTCGCTTACCATAATTCAAAAAGAAGAGATTGAAGATATTTCGGATTTTGAAAACGAACTCGATATTGTATTTAAACGTTTTAAAAAGGCAGATGCTAAAAGTATTGAAGAAAATAACACCTTATTATGGGCAAAAAGAATTTTTAAAACCAAGCCAAATAGAACCATTTCTGAAGATGTAAAAGCTAAAGTTAAAACTATTTTTCATCATTTAACAAAAGAAGAATTAGTAGATAAAATTCTTGCAAATTATGTAAAGGAAACAGAGAATGTGATTACAAAATCTGAAGACAATAAAAATAAGAAAGGTAGCTAGTTAGTTGTAATTTACATGAAAGAAAACAAACATAATCAAGAGATAGAAGCTTGTATTGCAACGCTACAAAAGCTGCTAGAAAATACTAGTACACTTTTTGAATTGCCAGAAGCACAACGTGTCGCACTATTTAAAGCAGCTGGAGAATTAACGCGTCCTAATAGAGAAGAGTTTCAGCGCAGAAGAAAAGATGCAAAAAAAGCTGCAAAGCGTAAACAAATTGAAAGCGACAAACATGCTAGGAAATCTACAGGAATTCGTTCTGCTCGCGAAGCTGCATTATTTGTAGCTCCAAAATTATTGTTTGCGGCATCAATACCAGAAGACACACCAGAATTAGAATCTCCAAGAAACTGCTATGTTTGCAAGACTGTTTATGCAAAACTGCACCACTTTTACGATACCATGTGCACAGACTGTGGTGATTTAAATTATGCCAAACGATTTCAAACTACAGATTTAACAGATCAAGTGGCTGTAATTACAGGTTCTAGGTTAAAAATAGGCTACCATATTACACTTATGTTATTGCGTTCTGGAGCAACAGTAGTAGCTACTACGCGTTTTCCTGCAGATTCTGCAATCAGGTTTTCTAAAGAAGAAGATTATAAGGATTGGAGTGCTCGTTTACATATACACGGACTCGATTTAAGACACATACCAAGTGTAGAAATTTTCTGCAATTACATAGAACAAAAATACAACCGATTAGATATTTTAATTAATAATGCAGCGCAAACAGTAAGAAGACCATCAGGCTTTTATTTTCATTTAATGGCAAACGAAAAGCTTCCTGTAGACCAACTACCAAAATTGGCTCAACCCTTATTAAATGACCATATTAATTGTTTACAAGAACTATCAGATTTAAGTATAAGTACATCAAAAACTAGTAAAAACAATGTGTTACCAGTAACATGGCATGGTCCAGAACCTGGCATTGGATTGCGTAACTCGGCAGAATTATCTCAAATCCCTTATAGTTTTGATAATTCTTTACAAACGTCTGAAGTCTTCCCAGAAGGAAAATTGGATGCAGATTTACAACAAGTAGATTTACGTAAAACCAATAGCTGGCGTTTAAAGCTTGGTGAAATTGAAACTACCGAAATGGTAGAAGTGCAATTAGTAAATGCTGTTGCTCCATTTGTACTGTGCAATCGATTATCTAATGTTATGATGAAAGAAAACACAGGTAAAAAGCATATTATTAATGTTTCTGCTATGGAAGGTAAGTTTCATCGCTTTAAAAAAGAGGACAGACATCCACATACAAATATGGCTAAAGCTGCCTTAAATATGCTAACGCATACCTCTGCAGCAACATTTGCTAAATCTGGTATTTATATGAATGCAGTTGATACTGGTTGGGTAACAGACGAAGATCCTGCAGAATTATCTAAGAAAAAAGTAGAAGTACACGATTTTCAGCCACCTTTAGATATTGTTGATGGTGCTGCCAGAGTTATGGATCCTTTGATAGATGGTATTAACACAGGAAAACATTGGTCTGGTAAGTTTTTAAAAGATTATTTCCCTATTGATTGGTAGGTTTTAAATTCATATTAATAATTAAAAATAACTAATTTTAACCATGCCAAAATTAAGTTCTAAAGCTTTAATTATTATTGCATTTATAGGTATTTATGTTATTTGGGGATCTACATACTTGCTAAATAAAATATCTGTAACAGAGTTACCACCTTTTTTTCTTGCAGCAATTCGTTTTTTTAGTGCTAGTATTTTAATTTTTAGTATAGCAAAAGCTTTAAACTTCAATCTAAAAATCTCAAAAAAACAGCTATTAAATTCTACATTAATTGGATTTCTATTTCTAGTTTACGGTAACGGTGTTTTTGTTTGGGCTTTAAAATATGTGGATAGTGGCTTTGGTGCTTTATTAGCTTCTACACAACCTTTATTTGTTTTATTATTAATGCGTTTTATAGATAATAAAAAAATGAAACCAAAATCTTTAATAGGCATTGGTTTAGGTGTTATTGGAATGTATTTGCTTGTAGGCCAACAAGAATTAGTAACAGACAAAGACACCTTATTAGGTATTTTTATGATTTTTACATGTGTTTTTGCGTGGAGTTATGGAAGTGTGTTTGTGGGTAAAGCAGATTTGCCTAAAAACTATTTTGTAAGTACTGGCTATCAAATGCTAATAGCCAGTACTATGCTAACCATTTTAAGCCTTATTTTTGGAGAAGTATGGGTTTCGCCATTATACTGGAGCACAAATGTACAACTCTCTATGTTGGGACTTGTAACCTTTGGCAGTATTGCAGCTTTTACTGCGTTTAATTATCTTTTAAAACAAGTATCTGCAGAGAAAGTAGCAACATCTGCTTATGTAAATCCAATAGTTGCTATGGTTTTAGGATGGTATGTTTTAGATGAAACCTTAAGTACACAATCTATAATTGCAGCTGCAGTATTGCTTACAGGTGTTTATTTCATCACATCTAGAAAAAAAACGTAATATTTCTGTTTTCAACTTGTTGATTTTTTATCAAATATCTGTTGTTATTGTTAATAAATTCAGCATTTATTGATGAACTCTGATACAAAAAAACAGTAGCCATTTAAACTCATAAATTTAATTTCCTATAGATTGGTAGGTTATATCAAATTATTGGCACTATCTTTGCACTTTAGTAAACAATTATTAAAATTAAATATTACATTATTATGAGTAAAGGAACAGTAAAATTTTTCAACGACACTAAAGGTTTTGGATTTATCACAGAAGAAGGTGTAGACAAAGATCACTTTGTACACATTTCAGGTTTAGTAGATGAAATTCGTGAAGGTGACGAGGTTGAATTTGATCTACAAGAAGGAAACAAAGGATTAAATGCAGTTAACGTAAAAGTTATCTAATATATATTTCAAGTTTTTTAAAAAGCCCATCAATATTTTGATGGGCTTTTTTATTGTTGTTTTAATTTTTAACAAGATTACAATTTTATTAGGATAGGTGTTATGTTTAAATTTTAAAAATCTTTAATCTTTGCTCCTTTGTTATTAAAAACACCTTGAACTAAGTCTCCAGATTTGTTATACTTCATGACACCTAGACCATCTATTTTATCATCTTTAAAGAAGCCTTTAAATACAGAACGGTCTACATAGGTATAAATACCATAACCATTTCTTTTTCCGCCTAAAGTATAAGTTCCTGTATAAGCACTTTTGTTTTTCCATGAGTAAGTACCAATTTTATCGCGTTGGTTGTTTTTAAAAAATCCCCAATAAGTATCACCAACGCTATACTTGTATTTACCAAAACCATCAGAGCAATTTCCATTCACTTTTCCTTCTCTGTATTCTTCAGTAAGGTCTTGTGTAAGTTTGCCATCATTAAAAATTCCACCAGATGTAATTATGTTGTCTTTATTCATTGTATAACCGTAACCATGTTGCTTTCCATCTTTCCACTGTCCTATATATACATTTCCATTTGGCCATTTGTAATAACCTGTGCCATCTCTTCTATTATTTTTATACTCTCCGTGAAAGTATGATTCATCTGGGTAAGTAATGTAAGCAAGCCCATTCATAGCACTATCTTTAAATGTAGCGTCTGTAATAATATTATTAACGGTTATGCGTTCCCAACCTTCTTTACAATCACCTTTAACACAACTATAATCTGTAGACGATTTTTTTTCTGAAACCGAATTAGTTTCAGTAACAATTTTTTTATCTTTTTCTAATTCACCACTATAGAATCCACCAAATTTAACTTCATTATTTTTTGCTTCTTTAAAATCTTTAAGCACGTACAATGGTATATCGTCAACAAAAATAACAGGATTACCATTTTTTAAGTATTCGAATCTTGCCTTTTTGTAATCTATATGATTACCATTAATTACAATAAAAAAATTATCTTTTGCTAAATCTCTAGAATATATAACGCTTGTTGTGTCTGTAGATAGTAATTTTAATTCTTTTACTTGTTCAGTTTTATTACGATAATTATCAACCATGTAGGCAATTAATATCTGGCATGCGTTCTCCTTTAATATACATAGATGCTTTTGGTACTGCAGATGCACTAGCTTTGTAAAAACCAAATTCTATTATATCATTACTGTTTATTTCATCATAATATCGATTGTAGGTTTTAAAGTGTTCAGCATCGGCTTTATTAATTTGATAAAAGTCGATTTTGTTTCCTTTTTTATCCACAATTACTTTATAATCGTAAATTCCGCTTTGTAAATTTTCTTTAATTAAATAACCATTTTTGTAGTGATAGATTACATCAAAAGTGTTGGTTTTAATTGTGTTAGTGTATTTTATGGTTACAATTAAAATATCATCTTTTTGCTCATAAGTATAATCACGTTGTTGAAAAAAATCGCCTTTTTTTATAATTACCGACTTTATAACTCTATCCTTATTATCGTAAGTATGAGTTTTAACTTCGTCGTAAATGTTCTCTTCTTTAACTAATAAATTTTTATCGTTAAAAGTATAATGGGTAGATTTATTGTTATAAAACTGCTCAATTATGTTTCCACGAGAATCGGTTTTGTAAATATCACCATAGTTGTTACCAACAAGTTTTCCGTTTTCGTAATAATATTCGGTTCCAAAACTTAATATCACTTTTCCTTCGCGATCAAAAATTTTCTCACCAGAAGCATATATGTCTCCTTTTAATCCAAAGTGGTCTTTATGCCATTTAAATCCTGTTGGATTGCTAGGTGCATTTACTAAATCTGCTTTTTGAGCAATAATTAGTTGACTAATAAAACAAAAGAAGATAATGTAAATAGTGTTTTTCATTTTGATTTTTTTAGTTGATGTTTAATAAAGTTAGTGTTTTTCACAAAAAAAAAAGTAAATAGCGATGTTTACTAACATGCCGTTTATTTGTATTAATGAAACTTAGTTGCCATTAATAATTTTTTTTAAAAAGTTATAAAGTAAAACTATTGTTTGCCTTAATAAATTACAATACGATATACTGCGTATTTTTTATTGACTAAAAAAATTAGTTTATCTAGAAAACATGACTGAAGAGGAGAGGCTGTCTAAATTTTAAGTATGAAATGCTTTTAGTTCCTTTTTAAGCATATTTAAAAAGCATAATATCTACTTAAAGCTATAACGTTTTTCTTCTATTGAAGAGGCTTTTAGCAAATTGTTAAATGTTTTAATGCTATTGAAATTGAGCGTTATCGCTTCAGAAACTGCAATCCCAACTATACCTGTGTCTAAAATAGCTTTAACATCATCAGTTGTAATGCCACCAACGCTAATAATTGGTATTTGTGTATTTAAAGTATCTAAAATTGTTTTGTAAGCTTCTAATTCTAACTCAGGATTTGTAGTCTCTTTTGTTTTGCTAGCTTTAAAAGGTCCTAAACTAATATAATCTACATCCTTAGTAATTAATGTTTGACATTCTTGTAATGTACTTGCAGTGCCACCAATTATTTGCCAAGTATACAAATGTTTTCTTACTTCTTTAGGACAAGCATCTGTTGGTCCTAAATGCACACCATCTGCTTTTATATTTTTTGCAATTTTATAATAATCGTTAATAATTAATCTGGTTTGAAAATGAGAGGTGATTTCTCTTGCTTCTGTTGCTAGTTTTAAAATCTTTTTTTCAGAAATATTTTTTAAGCGTAGTTGCACTAATTCGGCTCCAGAAGAACATGCCTTTTGTATGTTTTCTATGTGTTCTTTAGGTGATTGGCCTTGAGTAATATAATGTAGTTTAGGTATAATCATGCTTTATAATTTCACTCAAATTATTAAAATAAATGTTCCTTTTTTTAAAGTCATTTAGACTTGAGGACTAAGTAGTTTACAAATATACTTTAGATTCTTCATATTTATGAACTTAAGATAAGGCTATTAGTATAAAAGTTATAAAAAGAGTCTTATAGAATCTTCTTTTTCAACATAATATTCGCTTATCTTGCACGCGTTTTATTTGTATTTGCAATATAGATAATATAAAAAAGTTAAAATCATGGAAAAAAGTAGTAAAACAGAAGATAAAGTAACACAAATTAATAAAGTTGTTGAAGCATTTTTTAACGCAAATCCAGATAAAGATTGGATTCCAGTAAAAGACATTATGCACGATTTAGTAAAAGCAGGTGTTTTTTCAAAAGATCAAAAAAAAGGATTACCACTTCGAAAAGTTTTACGTGCTTTAGATCAAGAAAACCTACTTAGTAGTATTCCTTCTGTTCATGCAGAACGAACAGAGTCAGCTGTTTATTGGTACTTGGTTAGAGAAGGTACAACATTTACACCTCAAGAACCTACAAGTACAATATCTAAAAAAGAAAGAGCAAAAGCGACAAGAGAAAGCAGCGATGAATTTTACATTTTAGATCTTTGTGATGAGTATCTTAAAGAACAATCTTCTCGAAAACATACTTTTTCTTTTTTGCTAGGCGACATGCACAAAAGAGGAAAAACTAGAACAAAGTTACCTCTAGCAGCTTATTATGAAAATGCAAATTTGGTTATAGAATTTAAAGAGAAAACGAACCACACAGAAGCTTATCAAGAGAAACTACAAGTTATGACTACCAGTGGTATTACTAGAGGTGAACAAATTATTAGATATAATAAAAGACGCAAAGACGTATTACAGAAAAAGGATATTAATTTAATAGAAATTGATTATTCTTTATTTGATTGTGATTCTAAAAATAATTTAATCCGAAATAAGGAAACAGATGTAAGGCTTATTCAAGATCTACTAAAGAAGTATGTTAAATAGCTAATAACCAAGCCTTTTAAAGGATTTTAAAGTGTTTTATAAAGACTTCTAATAGAGAATTATATTTGTGGTAAACGAATATGTAATGAAACGCTACGCTTATGGCTTCAAACCTCGTTTTTTAATAAGAGCAAAAAGGTTAGCTTTTATTTTGGCGTTGGCAAGCGATGGAGAATTATTCGCGTTATTTTTATTTTATAATATGGAGTTCGTGAATGCTTTGCATTTGAGTTTAAAATAAATTGCCAGAGTAATTTGATTTTATAAAACAATCGAGCGTTTGGTAGCGGCTATTTTACATAATGGCAAATTATAGTATCAAATGTGTAAACGTGAAGTTTCTTGAGAATCACGTATTTAAAAAAACTTGAACAATTGTACAGAATATTAAAATTAAACGAGAAGTAAAACACGAATGTATAATGACCCAAGCACAAAGGCTTCTTGTGAAGTACTAAACATACTGGGATATTTTACATAGTATAGAATTATAGCTATCAAATAAAACTAAAAGTTAATTAGCCGTAATTTCTTTTAACATAATTGTTGACGATATAGACCTAAAGGCACTATATCTACAATTATGTGTAAATAGCCTGAAAAACGGCTATACAGAAATTACTATACATTTGTACTATAATTAATATTATGTAAAATAGAATACCTTATAACAACTACTCTTTTATTAATCAAGAACATTTTAAAGTATCGTATTTAATT
>Ga0209137_1004651_pt1 | contig 10799 bp, 13 predicted proteins | sample SaaInl5LU_22_DNA_FD_184642 | JGI IMG/M metagenome (GOLD analysis project Ga0209137, IMG submission 184642) | Marine microbial communities from expanding oxygen minimum zones in the Saanich Inlet - ESP_105LU_22_DNA (SPAdes) (version 2) | ecosystem: Environmental > Aquatic > Marine > Intertidal...
TGATTTGTTTTTTTTTAATTGATTTACTCTTCTCTTAAGGCGTCTATTGGTTTTATACTTGTTGCTTTAAAGGCTGGTATTAAACCAATTAATGTTCCTAAAAACACTAATATAAGTAGTGCAATAAAAACTACAGTTATGGATACAGATGCATTTACTAATACTGCATCTGTTCCTTGACCAAAAGCATTATCTAAAGCAATTAAAATCCAGCCTCCACTTATAATACCAAATAAACCTGCTAATATTGTAATGAATACAGCTTCTACAACAATTTGTCTTTTTATTTCAAAAGGTGTTGCACCTAAGGCACGACGTACTCCTATTTCTTTGGTTCTTTCTTTTACTGTAATTAATAATATGTTTCCAATAGCAAACACGCCAGCTATTAGTGTGGCAATACCTACAAACCAAGTTAAAAATTGCATGCCTGTTAAAAAACTAGTAAGTTTAGCAAACTCTTTACCTAAGTTAAAACTACCAAAGGCTCTATTGTCTTCTGGATGCACATTATTTAAATTTCTTAATATTAGTTTAGCATCAGATTCAATTTGCACAATATCGTATTCTGGCTTACCTGTAATCATCATAAAACCAATATTCTCACCTAAATTATATATTTGCTGAAAGGTGGTAAACGGAATATGCATATCGTCTGTTGGACCCATATTTTGATTTCCAGTTTCAAACATCCCAACAACTTTAAAATTCATACTGTTAAGTTGTATGTATTTATCTATCATTTCGGCATCCTTTTCAAAAAGTTGTTTATAAATTTCTTCAGAAATAACAACTACTTTTCTTTTTTCATCTATGTCTGTTTGATTGATAAAGCGTCCACGAATCATTTTCTTTTTTGAAACTTTATCTAATAATGGATAGTCTCCAGCAACTCTAAAGTTTCCTGATAAAAAATCATGAACGACTAAGGCTTGATTTCTATTCCTAGGCACAACAAACTCAATACCATCTACATTTTCTTCTATTTTTTTAGCATCGCTAATTTTAAGCTGAACTAGTCGTCCTTCTTGAAATCCTCTAAATGGTTTGCTGGTACTTTGAGCCCACACAAAAACACTATTGGTTGCAAAACTACCAAACAAACGGTTAAATGAATTTTCTAAACCCTTAGCAGAGCCTAGAAGGCCTATTAGTAATAGAATTCCCCACCAAACACCAACCATAGTTAGTGCAGAACGTAGTTTGTTTTTTGTTAAACTATCGTAGACTTCTTGCCAAGTATCTCTTTCAAATAAAAATCGCATAATTAATCGTCTCTTAGTGCTACAATTGGTTTAATTCTTGATGCTTTTTTTGCTGGAAGATATCCAGCAATTGCTCCTGCTAATATTAGTGTAAATAGTGCACTGTTAACTATAGTCCAACTTACTGAAGGATTAGTAATAAAAAAGTCTTCTAAGGTGGGTTTTGCTAATTCTAAGATTCCCATTCCTAATAGTAAACCAAAAAATCCTGCAATTATCGTTATTAAAATAGATTCTAATAAAATAATAGATACAATAGATTTTGGAGAAGCACCTAATGCTTTTCTAATTCCTATTTCTTTGGTGCGTTCTTTTACTATAAAAATCATCATATTACTAATACCTACTATACCTGCAATTAAAGTTCCAAAGCCTATAACTAAAACCATAACACCCAATCCTCCTGTCATTTGATTAACAATCTGTGTTTCGCTTGCTAAGTTTCTAACTCTAATAGCGCGCTGATCGTTTTGAGAGACCATAAAACGCTCTTTTAATTTTTTGGTTAACATATTACCAAACCCAATAGCTGCATCAAAATCTAACTCTGGATTATAGGTTAAATTAATTTGGTCTACATAGTCGTTATTACCATAAATCTGTTGTGCTGTAGATATTGGCATATAAATTAAACGTTCTTCGTTATCTCCTCCATCATCGCTAAAAACACCTACTACTTTGTATTGAATACCATTAAGGTTAATATATTTTCCTACTGCAGTGGTTTTTAAAAACAAATCTTCTTCTACTAAACGACCAATAACAACTACTTTGGTTTTATTTTTAATATCAGACTCGTTTACGTAACGACCATAATTAACATTTGTGTTTTCTAAATATTGATGGTCTGGATTTACAGCTCTAACGGTATAATTATTTTTTTCATTTCTGAAAGAAGCTGTAACATTTAAATATTTTCTAGAAGTAATGTATTGCACCTTATCATCAAACTCTTCTTTAACCCAATCCTGATCTTCATTTCTAAATTGAATACGTCGTCCAGCTTGTAAACCATTACTAGCTTTTGATGTTGTACCAGAATTAATAAAAATTGAGTTTGAAGCATCGTCTACAAAAGCGGTATCAAAAGTATTAACTAGACCATTTACTATTCCAAATAAAATAGCAAATAAAGAAATAGCAAAGGCTACTGTAAAACCTGAGAGTAAACTTCTGGTTTTATTCATATTAATACTTTGGAAAATTTCTCTCCAGAGATCTCTATCAAACATATTGCGAGGCTCTTACTTGGTTTACAAATACATCTTCCATTATAACACCATCTTTAAGTCTTACTATACGTTTACACATATTTGCAATATCCTCTTCGTGTGTTACCATTAATATGGTTTTGCCTTCATCGTTTAAAGACTGAATAAAATCCATAATCTCGTAAGATGTTGTGGTATCAAGTGCTCCTGTTGGCTCATCTGCAAGTAATAATTTTGGATTGGCAGCTAAAGCTCTAGCAATAGCCACACGTTGTTTTTGTCCACCAGACAATTCGTTTGGTAAGTGTGTTGCCCAGTCTCTCAAGCCTACTTTTTCTAAATGAAAGAGTGCTTTTTCAATACGCTCTTTTCTTTTAAGACCTTGATAGTACAATGGCAATGCCACATTATCTAATGCGCTTTTGTAATTTATTAAGTTAAAAGATTGAAAAATGAAGCCCAAGAACTTATTACGATAAATAGCTGCTTTTTTCTCTGTAAGATTTTTAATAGGCACATTATCTAAAATATATTCGCCTTCATCTGCTTCGTCCAACATTCCTATGATATTTAGTAATGTAGATTTTCCAGAACCAGAAGATCCCATGATTGCTACCATTTCACCAGCTTCTACAGAAAGATCAATTCCTTTTAAAACATGAAGACTAGAATCGCCAATGGGATAAGACTTGTGTAGTTTACTTATTTTGAGCATAATGGTTGATTTTTTTTTGATTGATGTTTACTACATCATATCCATTAGACTACAAAGGACATTATTTGTTACAGGAATTATGTGAAATATATGTTAAAACTCTAATTATTGGTTGGCTTCTTCTTTCTAAAATATTTCCAATAAATAGCAAAGCCAACACCAAAAACTAAGATGTATGGTATTGCCATTAAATAAATAATACCATCGTTTATACTTTTTGCGGCACCTTGGCCTTCTTCATTTTCTAAAACTGCTCTACACATAGCACATTGTGCATTTGTTCTAAGAAAAAAGAATAAGGAAAAAATAAAAAAGAGAACTTTAGTTTTCATGTTTAATAGTATTACTTCTGGATACAATTTAGCTTCGCTGATTTGAAAATTCTCGTGCCTCAAAAAATCACTCGAAATGACAATAGGATTTATTATTTAACTTTTTTACTGTGTTTATAATGACAACAGTGTTCTGAATGACAGATTATGTATAATATGGTGAAATCATTAAATAGACTATAACTCCTGTTACTGCTACATAAAGCCATAACGGAAATGTAATACGTGCTATTTTTTTGTGCCTTTCTATATTATTTGTTATTGCTCTTACGTAAGTAATTAAAACAAAAGGTATTACAGCAATAGATAATAAAATATGGGTTATTAAAATAAAATAATACACGTAAGCAATAACTCCTTCTCCTCCATATTTGGTAGAATCGCTAGTCATGTGGTAAGCGATGTATAATAATAAGAATACTACAGATAAAGAAATGGCAAATTTCATTAAACGTTCGTGTAATTTTCTATTCCCTTTTTTGATTGCTGAAACGGCCACCAAAAGGATAATAGCTGTTAGTCCGTTTATTGTTGCATATATTGGAGGTAAAAAAGTTAAAGGCTCGATATCAATACCAAAGTCTTTTAACTTTATACCAAATAAAGCGGCAACTGCTAATGGTATTACAATGGAAAGTGCAACAATCCACTTGTTATATTTCTTTTCGTTTTGAATGTTTTCTGTGTTCATTTCTTCTCGATACAATTTAGCTTCGCTGATTTAAAAATTCTCGTGCCTCGAAATCATTTATAGTGACAACTCGACCATTTAAGTATTTATTACTTTTATTCGTTAAGTAGTTTTTTTATATCTTCCTTTAACATGGTAATTTCTTCTTCGTTACCATCTTCATCCATTTTCTCTTGCTCACTAATAATACCTTTATAGAAAATTTTTGGATTGCCAAAGCCGTCTAAACGCGAACGGATAAATCCGTTTTTATCTATTAGAGCAAAATCTCCAGAATGTTCAAAACCAATCTCATCATTTTCAACTTTACCAACAAAAATATTAAAACCAACATTAGCTAATTTATAAATCTCGGTCTCATCTCCTGTCATTAAGTTCCAATTTGGATTTGTAATACCATATTTATTCGCATATTCTTTTAATACTTCTGGAGTGTCTATTTCTGGTGTTATAGAAAACGAAGCGACACCAAAATCTTTAGTATTACTAAAAACATTTTGGATATTTACCAAGTTTCTATTCATTCTTGGACAAATTGTAGGACAGGTTGTAAAAAAGAACTCTACCACATAAACTTTTCCTTTATAATCGTCTTGGGTTATTGTTTTACCATCTTGATTTATGAAGCTAAATGCTGGAACTTTTTTGGGTTTTCCATTAATTTCTATAAAAGCTAAGTCACCTTTGTTTTCAAAATTATTGTCTTGCCCAACACTTATTCTTTTGTTACGTGTAACATCATTGTTCTTTACTCTATCTATAATTTTTGGTATAAAAATAATTCCAAATAATAGAATAATAAAAGCGATACCTATGTAAGAGTAGTTAGTTTTATTCATCTGTTTCTTTATTAGGATTGAGATCTTTAGCTCTTCGGTTTGAAGAATCTACTTTATTTCTTCCAGATTTTCTGTATTCTTCTAGTAGCACACGCAAATCTTCGGCAGCCATTTTATTTTTTATTATGGAGACTTCAGAACAATCGTATGCTGTAAGTGGATAAACTTGAGTTTCTTTTTCTACTTCTTTTTTTGTTCTATCATCTAATCGACCTCGTTGGTTTAAGTCTTTATCAATAACAAAAACACCACTAGTAGATAAGTTTGCATCTAACTGCAAACTTGATCTTAAGCTATTAAAGAGTTTATTAATATCGCTATCGCTAGCATAAACAAAATGCCAATATTTATGCTCACTATATTTATTTAATTCTTGAATTAATCGACTGGTTTTATCTTGAGCATCTAAAGTTACTAACATAACTATTTGAAACTTTTTAAAGCCTTTAAATTTATTATAAACCAGTTCTTTAAGGTTTGAAGCTTCTACAATTTTTGATTCTGGATCACTACCTAAAAAACCTAAAACTGTAATGTGATCTTTTAAAGCAATATCTGAATTTGTTACTGATGTTAAATTTGAAATATCTAACACATCTTCTTTAACAACATCTAATACATTATAATTGTTTGTAGAAGGATAAAGCATGAGTAAAAAAACAACAGGAAGAAAAAATAACACTCCTAAAATAAAGTATTTTTTTATTGCCATTTTGCTCATAAGTTTTATTTTTTTTGAATTACAAAAATAAAAAAAGGTGGTTTAAAAAAACCACCTTTTACTATCTTTTAATATATTTTAACTAAATTATTATTAAAAATCGTGCTTAATAAATCCGTCACTATAAACACTTTCAATATATCCACCTTCTTGTAAAAGAATAAATACTAAATAGCAAATTAAAAATACACCTGTCCATACTACCATACGTCTTAACGCTTTGGTTTCGTCTCTCATGTGCATAAAGTCCCAAGTAATATAATATGCTTTTACTATGGTTAGAAAAATAAAAATCCAGTTAAGGCCTTTCATACCTAGTACTTGTCCCATTAAAACTTCTGGTTTGTAAATACCTAAAACAACTTCTATTGCTGTTACAAAAGTTAAGAAAACTAAAACACCCCAAATTTTTTGAGTGTTAGACTTAAATTTCCATAATCCTCTAAATATTTCTAATTTGTGTTCGTGTGCCATCTTTTAAAATGCTTTATTTTTTAGATTTCCTTCTTTAGGGAAATGACTTTTATTTTATTAAACTAAGTAGAAGAAAGTAAATACAAATACCCAAACTAAATCTACAAAGTGCCAGTATAATCCTACTTTCTCTACCATTTCGTAGTTTTTGCGTTTTTCGTAAGTTCCTAAAATAACATTAAAAAATATAATGATATTAATTACAACTCCTGAAAATACGTGGAAACCGTGAAAACCTGTAATAAAGAAAAAGAAATCTGCAAACAATGGAGAACCGTATTCGTTAACTTTTAAGTTAGCACCATGAACTACTAATGTACCATTATCTTTTATTTGCTTTAGTGATTCTTCGCGAGACAATACTGTTTTCTCTCCTTCTTCATTTAAGATTTGATTTCTTACCAATACATTTTCATGTGCTGCTAAACCATTGTATACTTCTTCAACAGTATATTCTGGAAGTGTCCCTTCGCTTACATACCATATTCCGTTTTTACTTTGGTGCTGTGTTCTTTCTCCATGACCCCCTTTTACAAAATCTGCAACAGCTACACGCTTAAATTTTTGTTCTCCATCTACATCTACATACTCACCAAATTGTAAAATGTTACCACCTTTAGTTTGTACAGCTCCATATTCTCCTTTAATAAAAGTATTCCACTCCCAAGCTTGAGAGCCTACAAATATTAATCCTCCAATTACAGTTAAAAACATGTACCATGTTACTGCTTTTTGTTTCATGTGATGACCTGCATCAACAGCTAGAACCATTGTTACAGATGACATGATTAGTATAAATGTCATGAAAGCTACATAGATCATTGGGTAATTGCCATGAAAGAAAGGTACGTGTGTAAAAACCTCATCTGCTATTGGCCAAGAATCTATAAATTTAAATCTTGAAAAACCGTAAGCAGCCAAAAATGCTGAGAATGTTAAGGCATCTGAAACGATAAAAAACCACATCATCATTTTACCATAACTCGCTTTAAGAGGTTGGCTTCCTCCTCCCCAAGTTTTACCTTCTGTTCCAGTAGTTGCAACTGTAGTATTCATATAGTTGAGTTCGTTAATTTTAAATATCGCACAAAAATAATCATTTTCTTCTTCTAAAGAAATGTTAAAGTGTAATTTTTGAGCCTTGTTTTATCTGATTATTAAATTCTGTTTTATGTTATACTGTTTTTTAAGCTTTTCTAACCCACAAAATACATTAGTAAATATAAGAATATCCAAAGTATATCAATAAAATGCCAGAATGTTCCAGCGAGTTCGATACCTAACATATTATCTGCTGTATACTTTTGTTTAAAATGATTATAAATTACAACCAACAAACAAATTAAACCAACAGCTACATGTAACAAATGAAAAAAAGCAATTAAAAATATAAACGATGCTTTAGGATTACTAGTTTCTCCTGTAAAATAATATCCAGAATCTATTAATGCCTTAAAGCCTTGAAACTGTAAAAACATAAAAACAATCCCTAATAAAAAACTTATGAATAAAAAAATGGTTGTAGTTTCTCTATTTCCATTTTTTAAAGCGCGTTGCGCTAAAATGTATGTAATACTACTTGCTAATATTACAAAAACACTTATTAAAAACACTTGTGGCAGCTCTAACTCTTTAGACCAATCTGGTCGTGTACGACTAATAATAACTGCACTTGTTAATCCTGCAAAAGACATAAACAAAGCAATAAGTCCAAACCAAAGCATCATCTTTTTTGAGCGTTCGTTCTTTTCTTTAAAGGTTCCTTGGGTTAAATCCATAGTTATCTAATAAATTTATCTACAACGTAAATAATTTGTATTAATGTTATGTAAGAGACACTAGCCAACATGAGCTGTTTGGCTGCTTTCTCTGTCATTTTTTTAAACAATTGTATCGCGTAATATAACATAAAAAGGCCTAGTGCAAATACTAGTGATGCCGCAACATAAGATAATTCTAATCTGCCTGTTACACCAAAAACTGGAACTATAGAAATAAGTATGGTCCAAACAGTGTACATTATGGTTTGCACTGCTGTGCCTTTATCCTGTTTTCCTGTAGGCAGCATAAAGAAGCCTCCTTTTTTATAATCGTTGTATAAAAACCAGCCAATAGCCCAAAAATGCGGGAATTGCCAGAAAAATTGTAAAGCGAAAAGTGTGCCTGGTTCTATACCAAAATCATCTGTAGCAGCAACCCATCCCAACATAAAAGGTATAGCACCTGGAATGGCACCAACAAAAACAGCCAAAGGTGTTTTTGTTTTTAAAGGTGTATAAGCACATGTGTATAAAAAAATAGAAATAGCTCCAAATAGTGCTGTTTGAGCGTTAATATAGTATAAAATACTAATACCAAGAATAGTAAATAAAGTTGCAATAATAAATGCAGTTCGCACAGTCATACGACCAGCAGGAATAGGACGATTTTTAGTCCTGTCCATTAAGGCATCTAAGTCTTTTTCTATAATTTGATTATATGCATTAGACGCACCTACCATAAAATAACCACCTAAGGCTAATAGAAAAAGTATTGTAACGTTTACAGTTTCTACACCAAGTAAATAACCTGCAACCGAAGAAAACACCACACTTAATGCTAAACGCATTTTAGTGATTTCTTTAAAATCTGAAATTATTGAAGGTTTTACTATTATAGTTGTTGTACTCAATGTATTGCTTTGCTTTTAAGGCTTTTTAAAGCACTTAAAAATTTGATGCAAAGATACGTTGTAAAAGTAGATTTATAAAAGAAAACCACAAGCTTTTTTGCTTGTGGTTTTCTATACCTTATTACCTAGTCACATATTAATCTTCAACTTTAAAAAACACTTCTGTTTCTAAAAGCTTAAAATAACCAAAATCTGATAAGTCAATAATAATCTTTGCTTTATATGAACCAGTATCTACAATTTTTAAAAACATATCAAATTCTTTATTTAAAAAGCAAGCTGATTCGCCATTCTTTAGAGATAAAACTTCTCTTCCTGTGGTAATAGATTGTCGATTAGTTATTACTGTTTTAAATTCTTGTATATAAGATTCGTATTTGCCATCATTCTTTTTATAAAGTTCTATAAAGAGCTCACTGTTTTTTCCTGAAGATGTATTCAACCACTTTGGGACATATAAGTTTTTTGTACCATGATTAACTACCTTAATATCAAAAAATTTTTTATCTGATAGTTTGTAAACTTTTTCTTTTGGTGTTGAAGTAGTTAGTATTTTATAGAATTCTGTAAAACCTAATTCATTTGTTTCAATAGTTTTTTTTGTTGTTGAACAGTTAAAAACTAACATTATTAAAATAACACTTATAAATTGTTTCATAATTATTAATCGTTACATATTTCTTGATAGTCTTCTAAAAATCTTTCCTATTTATCACTAACCAGTGCTTTTTGTTAATCAGTCATGTCATAATAAAAATCTCTTACTCTATAAGCCCATCTTGTTTCAGATGAATCGTTACCTTTTTTCAATTTTGGAAATCTATATATAGAATACCAATATGCTTCAAACTCTCGTTCATTGTTTGTTGTTGCTCCAAACGGATAATATTTTGCTTGTAAAATATGAAATAATTCATGCTTTATGACTCTAGAATCTAAAACTGGAGGCATTTCATTATTTTCTTGAGCTATCGCGAAAGACTGAAAACAAATTATTAAAATGAAAGCAAAATACTTCATGGAGTAGTGTACATTTAATTTACTCGAAAGATAATATTTTTCTGTAGAAGGTATCACTATAAAAATAAAAAACCGCTACTACCAAAGGTAATAACGGTTATATAAAATTATAATACTATTTTTTTAAAGAATATTGAATTGTATTGGAAGCATATAAGACACTTCTACTGGTTTATTATTGTTTTTACCAGGCTCCATAGTTGGTGTTTTTTTTATTACTCTATTGGCTTCTTTTTCTATATCTTTATGATTAGCCTTAGTTTCAACAATCTCTACCTCACCTTGTTTGTTGATTTTAAAAGAGACATAAATTTTTTGTTTACCTGATAAACCTAGACCTGAAGCTACATCTACATCAAACTTTCTTTGTACTAGCTTGGTTAGTTTATCTGCTAAGCATTTTCTTCTACCATCGTTATTAGTTTCGCTTTCGCAACCCGGAAATACTGGAACCCTTTGAACAGCCATAATATTTAGAGGTTCAGAATCGATTGGGTCCACAATAATTAGACTAGGGTCGTCTGTTGAGATAATTACATTTTTATCATCTGGTACAACCTGAGTTATAATTGTATCAATTGGCTCTACAGTTTTAGTGTTGTTTTTTACAATTTCAATCGCTGGTTCTTTTGCTTTAGGCTTTTTAGTGACTTGCATTTTTTTGGGTTGAACGTCTTTAATAATTTCGAAGTCTGGCATAACATAAACATAGTCTTCTTTTACTTCTTGTTTTGGTAGCTCGTAGCTACTACCATTAGAGGTAAAAGACAACTCTAGCGCTCCATAACTTGCTAATAAGCACAAAATTAATCCAACTTGAAAGTACAGCGTTGAGTTTTTTTGTAAATTTGCATCATGTT
>Ga0209137_1004652_pt1 | contig 10798 bp, 9 predicted proteins | sample SaaInl5LU_22_DNA_FD_184642 | JGI IMG/M metagenome (GOLD analysis project Ga0209137, IMG submission 184642) | Marine microbial communities from expanding oxygen minimum zones in the Saanich Inlet - ESP_105LU_22_DNA (SPAdes) (version 2) | ecosystem: Environmental > Aquatic > Marine > Intertidal...
TGGCGCGCGCAATTCAGCTGGGTGTCGAGCAATGGTTCAAGACGCATCCGCCGGCGGGTACGCTGCTAGCATGGCAACGCAGTCAGCGTAATCAGTCTTATGTTATCGCTCGCGGTGACACCTTGTCGGGTATCGCTCAACGCTTTAGTGTCAGTGTGGACGCCTTAAAAGCCAGCAATGGCTTGCAATCTAATAGCATTCGCGTCGGTCAGGCGTTAGTGATTCCCAATAGCTGAGCACGATATGCCTAATTCAACGCCTCGTATTCGCAGCCTAGACACTCGGCTGGCCAACCAAATTGCCGCGGGTGAGGTGGTGGAGCGACCGTCTTCGGTGGTCAAAGAGGCACTGGAGAATAGTTTAGACGCGGGTGCTGACCGGATTGACGTTGATATTGAGGCGGGCGGTAGTAAGTTAATCCGCATCCGCGACAACGGCCTAGGTATTGATGCCGATGATTTGCCGCTGGCATTGGCACGCCACGCAACCTCCAAAATTGTCACCATTGATGATTTGGAGTCGGTCGGTACCCTGGGTTTTCGCGGTGAGGCTTTGGCATCGATTGCCTCAGTATCCCGGCTGAGTCTCACCTCAAATACTAGCGAGCAGGCGAGCGGCGGTATTTGTGCCGCCTCTGAGGGGCGCGACATGGCGGTCACCTTGCGACCTGCGCCGCATCCTCGGGGCACGTCGCTAGAGGTGCGTGACCTCTTCTACAACACGCCCGCGCGTCGCAAATTTTTGCGCACCGAAAAAACTGAATTTGCGCATATTGAAGAAGTGATCAAGCGGCAGGCGTTATCGCGACCAGACGTTGGCGTTACCTTGCGGCACAACGGTAAGCTGATACACAGCTTATTACCCGCCGCGGACCAGGTAGGGCGCGAGCGTCGTGTGGTGGGCGTTTGTGGTCCGGCATTTATGCAGCAGTGCGTACCCATTCATCGGGAGGCTGCTGATTTAACCTTGTCGGGCTGGGTGGGTTTGCCCACCTTTTCGCGCAGTCAGGCAGATTTGCAGTATTTCTTTGTCAATGGCCGCGTCATCCGCGACAAGTTAATTGCTCACGCCATCAAGCAGGCTTATCGCGATGTGTTGTACCACGGCCGGCACCCCGCTTACGTGTTGTTTCTCACCCTTGATCCGGCGAGAGTGGACGTCAATGTGCATCCCACCAAGCACGAGGTGCGCTTTCGCGATGGTCGAGAAATACACAGTTTTATCTTCAGTACTTTGAATCGTGCGCTGGCGGATATTCGGCCGGGTGAAGATACGCCGTCGATCACGCCCAATATTGCCGCTGCACTAGGGCGGGAACCTGCGCCGGCGCCGACGCAGGGTTTTATTGGTTTTGGCAATGTTGGCGGCCCCTCGGGTTTTGCGGGTGGTGGCGGTGCGGCCGTTGATCCGCAAGCCAGCGCAGCGCAACAGTCTGCATTGCAGCGGCTTTATGCGCAGCCGCCCGCTGGGGCAGGGGGTCGAGGTTCATTCAATGGGCTGCAAGTGAGTGAGCCCGACGCTAACGCTGAAATTCCGCCGATGGGATTTGCCTTGGCGCAGCTGTCTGGGGTTTATATTCTCGCCGAAAATGCCCATGGGCTGGTTTTGGTTGACACCCATGCCGCCCATGAGCGCATTACTTATGAGCGCTTAAAGACCGCGCGCGATGAGGCGGGCATTCGTCGTCAGCCGTTATTGGTGCCGCAAACCTTGGCGGTATCAGCGCGAGAGGTGAATGCCGTCAGTGAGTGCGCCGAGCAGCTCGCGGCGCTGGGCATGTTGGTTGAGCCCGCGGCGGAGGAGGCCGTCATTATTCGCGAGGTGCCGGTGGCGCTGGCCAATGCCGATCTCAGCCAGCTGGTACGCGATGTATTGGCGGATTTTTGCGAGTACGGCAATTCGGATCGAATCGCCGCACACATGGACGAGATTTTGTCGACCATGGCCTGCCACGGCTCGGTGCGTGCCAATCGTCGGCTCACTATTCCTGAAATGAATGCATTGCTGCGGGATATGGAACACACCGAGCGTTCGGGGCAGTGCAATCACGGGCGGCCAACCTGGGTGCAATTGAGCCTTGCGGAGCTCGATAAACTGTTTCTGCGGGGGCGTTGATGCCCGGCGACGATTTTGATGCCGAGCGCACACCCGCTGCGCTAGGGGAGAGCGCTGAAGGTCTTGCAGTGAGCCCAAGTTCTGACGCTATCCAAGGATCTATCCGAGGGGCTACCCATGGCCAAGGAACTACCCAAGGCCAAGGAACTATCCAAGGTCAAGGAGCTTTCCAAAATACTATTCAGGGCGCCACTCAAGGTGCTACTCAGAGCATCACTCAGGGTGCCACTCAGCGCGCCACTCAAGGCACCACTCAAGGCAGCACTCAAAGCAGCACTCAAAGCAGCACTCAAAGCACCACACAGGGCGGCACGAATAGCTCCGCCCAAAATGCCCCCCAAGACCCTAGCCAAGTCCCCATTGTTTGCATCATGGGCCCCACCGCGGCGGGCAAGACCGATTTAGCGATTGATTTAGCCGAATCAATGAACGGTGAGTTGGTGTCGGTAGATTCCGCTTTGGTGTACCGCGGCCTCGATATCGGTGCCGCCAAACCCGATTATCCCCATCACCTTATCGACATTCGCGATGCCAGTGAATCCTACAGTGCGGCCGATTTTGTGCGCGATGCGGTCGCTGCGGTCGCTAATATTCGCGCTCGGGGTAAGCAGCCGATCCTCGTTGGCGGCACCATGTTGTATTTTCGCGCGCTGTTACTCGGCCTAGACGCGATGCCCGAGAGCGACCCCACTGTACGCGCCGCTATTGACCAGCAAGCCCGGCAGCAAGGTTGGCCCGCGCTGCATGCCGAATTAGCCGAATGCGACCCCGTTGCCGCCGCGCGCATTCACCCGAAACACAGCCAGCGGATTTCCCGTGCCCTTGAAGTATTCAGAATCAGCGGCGTGCCCATCAGCCATTGGCAGCAAGGTGCTGGGCAAAGTGCGCTAGACGGAGATGTTTTAGCGTTTGCGGTGTGCCCCGATGATCGCGCGGTGCTGCACCAGCGCATTGAGCAGCGTTTTGATCAGATGTTGGCGATGGGTGTGTTGGATGAAGTGGCTGCTTTGCACGCGCGCGCCGACCTACATGCTGGCCTGCCCGCCATGCGTGCGGTGGGCTATCGGCAGCTGTGGGCCTACTGCGACGGCGAGGTCGATTTGGCCACCGCGCGGGAAAAATCCATTGTTGCCACGCGCCAGCTGGCCAAACGACAGCTCACTTGGCTGCGCAAGTGGCCCGATTTGACTTGGTTGGCGACTAATACGGGCGGCGAATTGGTCAAAGTGACGGGTTTTCTTGCGCAGGATTATCAAAATGAATCAAATTTGTGCGATTTTACTCGCAATGTGCTGCGGAACTATCTTGTCAGCCGTGCGTCGTAGTAAAATGGCGCCATCCACCGCGGGTGGTTTTGTCGCCTCGTTTTTTGCGACCCAAAAACAAATCCAACAGGAGTTCCCATGTCAAAAGGGCACACGCTACAAGACCCTTACCTGAATGCGCTGCGCAAAGAGCGTATTCCCGTCTCTATTTATTTGGTCAACGGCATTAAGTTGCAGGGCCAAATCGAATCTTTCGATCAGTTCGTTGTGTTGCTTAAAAATACCGTCTCACAGATGGTCTATAAGCATGCCATTTCTACCGTCGTGCCCTCGCGTAACATTCGCGTACCTATGGCCGAAGATGGGGAGTCAGAAAACGAAGACTAAATCGCAGCGCCGCTGCGGCGGCGGGTGAAGGTCGATGTTCTTTGATCGTCCCGAGAGCGGCGAGCGCGCCGTACTTGTTCAAATTGCCTTAGATGATGGCAAACCTGTTCTGGACCCGCGTGAGTTCGAGGAACTGGTGTTGTCGGCTGGCGGTGATCCTGTGGCGTTTATCACAGGCCACCGTAGAGCCCCTGTGGCTAAATACTTTATCGGCGAGGGCAAGCTTGAAGAAATCCGCTTGGCCAAAGAGGAACACGACGCCGAATTGGTGGTGTTCAATCACCCGTTATCACCCAGCCAGGAGCGCAACTTAGAGCGCAAGCTCGAGTGTCGCGTGTTGGCGCGCACCGGTCTTATCCTCGATATCTTTGCGCAACGCGCCCGCACCCATGAAGGCAAGCTGCAAGTAGAGCTGGCTCAGCTGCATCACAGCAGCACACGGCTTATTCGCGGCTGGACGCACCTAGAGAGGCAGAAGGGCGGTATTGGCCTGCGCGGCCCGGGCGAGACCCAGCTCGAAACCGACCGGCGGTTATTGCGCGCACGTATTACCCATATTGAGGGTCGGCTCGAGAAGGTGCGCTCACAGCGGGCCCAAAGTCGCCGTTCTCGTCAGCGCGCCGATATCCCGTTGGTCTCATTGGTGGGCTATACCAATGCGGGCAAATCGACATTATTCAATCGTCTAACCGAATCTGAGGTCTACGCCGCCGACCAGCTGTTCGCGACGCTTGATCCGACCTTGCGTCGTTTGGAAATTGATCATCTCGGCCCTGTCGTCATGGCCGATACCGTGGGCTTTATTGCACAGCTGCCACACACGCTGGTCGACGCCTTTAAAGCGACCCTTGAAGAAACTTTAAACGCCGATTTATTGCTACATGTCATCGATGTGGCTGCAGAGGACCGCGGCCGACTGATTCGCGATGTCGAGTCGGTGCTTGAAGATATCGGTGCCGGCGAAGTGCCTCAGCTGCGGGTATTCAATAAGGTCGACCTGCTGGAGCAGTCGCCGCGGATTGTGCGTGATGAATCGGGTATGCCGATCGCTGTTTATGTCTCGGCGCGAGACGGCCTCGGTATGGATCTGTTGCAAGAAGCATTGGCAGAGCGCCTGCAGGACGGGATGTTCAACGAGCACGTGGTGCTCCAGCCTGCTGACGGCAAGCTTCGCGCCGCGCTCTACGAGCAGGGTGCGGTGGTGAATGAGCAGTATCTCGACGATGGCAGCAGCCAAATTCACGTCCGTATGCCATTAAAAGACTGGCAGCGCTTGAAAAACTAGATTTGAGCACCATCTCACTAACAGCTATGTCATCAATCCGAGTCAGCGATAGTCGTCGTTACCATTAGCGAGTAGGTTTGCTAGACTCGACGGGAACCCAACAAAGGACTTAAACATGTCATGGAATGAGCCCGGCGGCGGCAATAACAATCGCCCCCGCGACCCTTGGGGTGGCAACGATCAAGGCCCACCCGATCTCGACGAAGCATTAAAGAAGCTAAACCAACAGCTAAAAGGGCTGTTTGGCGGCGGTAAAGGCGGTAAAGGCGGTTCCGGCGGCGGCAGTAGCGCTGGCGGCAACAGCCAAATTCCCAAAGCGCTTATCGGCGTTGTGGCGGCAGGTGCAATTGCCATCTGGGGCGTTATGGGTTTTTACCAGGTCGACGAGCAGGAGCGTGCGGTCGTACTGCGCTTTGGTGAGTATGCCGGTACCTTGCAGCCCGGTTTGCAATGGAACCCGCCGATCATCGACGAGGTGCTCACAGTCAATACCACCAAGGTGCGTGCTGCGAGCTTCCGCGAAGTGATGCTGACCAAAGACGAGAACATCGTCGAGGTCAGTATGTCGGTGCAGTACGTTATCGACAGTCCTGAAAACTTTGTACTCAACGTTCGGGATCCTGAAATTTCTTTACAGCACGCCTCTCAGAGTGCGCTGCGTCACGTCGTTGGCGATACCAGCATGGACCTGGCCTTGACCGAAGGACGTGCGGCAATCTCTGGTGAAGTGGCCGACCGCTTGCAGCAGTATTTGACGGCCTACGGTACGGGTATTTTGGTTTCTAAAATCAACATCGATGAATCTAAGCCGCCAGCGCAAGTGCAAGGCGCCTTTGACGATGTGATTAAAGCGCGTGAGGACGAAGAGCGGGTTAAAGACGAAGCCGAGTCGTACGCAAACGGTATTGTCCCTGAGTCTCGGGGCCGCGCGCAGCGCATGCTTGAGGAGGCCAATGCCTACCGCGAGCAGGTGGTTGCGTCGGCAGAAGGTGAGGCGGAGCGTTTCACACAGCTGCTGACCGAGTATCGCAAAGCACCTGAGGTGACTCGTGAACGTTTATATATCGATGCCATGCAGTCGGTGCTGAGCAGTACCAATAAAGTGCTCGTCGATGTCGAAGGTGGCAACAACATGATGTACATACCGCTCGACAAATTGGCCCCTAAAGCGGGTCTCGACGCGATCTCAGGCAGTTCGTCACAGGGTTTAACCGAACGACAAATTCGCCAAATCACCGATCAAGTCACCGAGCAGTTACGCCGTGACGTCAACAGTACGAGCAGTCGTCGGGGAGGTCGCTAATGAGCCCTAAGCAAATGTTTACCGGTGCGCTACTGATCATCGCGATCATGGTGTTCTCGAATTCGGTGTATATCGTGCGTGCAACAGAGCGCGGTGTTTTGCTCAAGTTTGGTGAGGTGGTCAACCCCGACCTCCAGCCTGGCCTGCATTTTAAAGTGCCTTTTGTGAACAACGTGCGGCTATTTGATGGCCGTATTCTGACCGTTGACTCCAACCCAGAGCGTTTCTTCACACAGGAGAAAAAGGCGCTGATCGTTGATTCGTATGCAAAGTTCCGTGTTAAAGACACCGCTAAGTTCTACACGGCAACCAACGGCGAAGAGGCGCGAGCAGCGGGTTTGTTGGCGCAGCGTATTAATGCCGGCCTGCGCGACGAAGTCGCGGTGCGCACCGTGCAAGAGGTGGTTTCTGGCGAGCGCGATGAATTGATGGATTCAATCACTTCGGGTTTGAGTGAAGTGGCTGCCCTCGAGCTGGGTGTTGAAGTCATTGATGTTCGGGTTAAGAAAATCGATTTGCCGCCCGATGTCTCTGAGTCGGTTTACCGACGTATGAACGCCGAGCGCGAGAAAGAAGCCAACGAACTGCGCTCACAAGGTCGCGAATTGGCTGAGGGTATTCGCGCTGCAGCGGACCGTGAAGTCACCGTTATTGAAGCGAATGCCTTTCGTGAATCGGAAATCCTTCGCGGTGAAGGCGACGCCATAGCCACGAGCACCTACGCGGATGCATTCAACCAAGACCCTGAGTTTTATGCCTTTGTGCGTAGCTTGAAGGCCTATGAAGAAACATTCTCAGGTGGCAGCGACATGATGTTGCTCAAGCCCGACAGTGATTTCTTTAAGTACCTGCGCGACCCGAAAGCGGGCCGCTAAGGCGTATTGCTAGTCATATACCGGCCTCTAGTTAAGCTAGAGGCCGCGTTTTTTTCCTTCTGTAATCTTGCTACCCCCGATACGGCACGTCTGTGGTACGATTGCCGGCCGTTTTAAACACTGGCGTTACATTGCATCCTACGACGTCATCGTGACCGGGATTTTCCTATGACCTCCGACAATCGCTGGCTACTGCCTGATGGCATTGATGAGCTGCTGCCCGAACGGGCCGCCGCCGTAGAAGCCTTGCGCCGCCAACTTTTAGACCACTGTCATGGCTGGGGTTACCGCTACGTGATTCCGCCTTTGGTTGAGTTCACGGATTCTTTATTGGTCGGCCTCGGCGCCGACCTCGATGTGCTGACTTGTAAGTTTGGTGACCGCTTGAGCGGTAGAACCATGGGTGTCCGTGCCGATATCACCCCCCAAGTGGCGCGCATTGATGCGCACAGCCTGGGTGAGCCCGGTGTCACACGGCTCTGTTATGCGGGTTCGACACTGCACAGCGCGCCACAGTCGGTTATGGCCAGCCGCTCGCCGATACAGTTAGGTGCGGAGCTTTACGGTTGTGCCAGTATTGAGGCCGACTTAGAGGTTATTCGGCTGTTGTTATCGCTGCTCAAGTCGCTCGATATTGCCCCCAATCATCGGCCAATGACCTTGGATGTGGGGCATGTGGGCGTTTATCAGGCAATTATGTCCAGCGCTGGCTTAGACGGCGACACGCAGCGGGCATTATTTGATGCGCTGCAGCGCAAGTCAGCACCCGATTTGTCGTTGGCGTTGGCGCAGGTTGATGCCGCAGTCGCCGAACAGCTGCGCGCCCTGGCGCAATTACACGGCGACGCTTCGGTGTTAGTCGCCGCTCGTGAGCTCTTGCAGAATGAGCCCGCGGCCTTGCTGGCCCTTGATCAAGTGGCGGCTGTCGTAGAAGTCGTTACCCGAGAATTCGGCGATGTGGCTATCTATATTGATCTGTCGGAATTACGTAGTTTTGAGTACCACACCGGTTTAGTGTTCGCCGCTTATCTTGAGGGCGTGGGCACGGCGGTCGCCAAGGGCGGTCGCTACGATAATATCGGCAGCGTATTTGGCCGCCAGCGCCCGGCTACGGGTTTCGCGTGCGATGTCAAAGCCCTTGCGGTGGCCAATACCCAAGCGGCGCCTGCACAGGGCGCCGTTGCGGTGGCGGCCAGCGACGACCCTGAACTCGCCATTAAAGTGGCACAATTGCGCGCCGAAGGGCGTGTGGTAATTGCGGTGATCGACGACATGATCGACCCGCGCTGTGGTGAACAATTGACCAAATCTGGTGCGGCTTGGGTGCTGACACCATTGCAATCTGTGGAGTCCTGATGAGTAAGAATGTAGTAGTGCTAGGTACCCAGTGGGGTGACGAAGGCAAAGGTAAAATCGTCGACTTACTGACCGAGCAGGCGAGCGCAGTTGTGCGCTTCCAGGGCGGACACAACGCGGGCCACACTTTGGTCATCAATGGCGAGAAAACCGTATTACACGTGATCCCATCGGGTATTTTGCGTGACAACGTCGAGTGCCTGATCGGCAACGGCGTGGTGCTCTCGCCCTCGGCGTTGCTCAAGGAAATTGCCGAGCTTGAAGCGCGCGGCGTACCCGTGCGAGATCGTCTCAAAATCTCAGCGGCTTGCCCGCTGATCCTGCCCTACCATGTGGCCCTGGATCAGGCGCGCGAGTCGCGTCGTGGTGAGAACAAAATTGGCACAACCGGTCGCGGTATTGGCCCCGCCTATGAAGACAAAGTCGCACGGCGCGGCCTCCGGTTGGGCGATTTACGCCACCCCAAGCGTTTTGAAGAAACCCTGCGCGAAGTGCTCGATTACCACAACCATGCCTTGGTCCATTACTACCATGTGCCCGCGCTCGATGCGGAGGCCGTGTTAGAAGAGGCGCTACGTGAAGGTGAACAGCTGCTGCCAATGATGGCTGATGTGACCACCATGCTGCACGACTATCGTAAAACCCAAGCGAAGATTTTGTTCGAAGGCGCGCAGGGCTCGTTACTCGATATCGACCATGGTACTTACCCCTTTGTCACCAGTTCAAACACCACCGCCGGCGGTACGGCGACGGGCTCGGGCTTTGGCCCGTTGTATCTCGATTATGTTTTGGGCATTACCAAGGCCTACACCACCCGCGTCGGTTCAGGGCCATTCCCCACTGAGCTCTTTGATGCCGTGGGCGCACGCTTGGCTGAGCGTGGGCATGAATTTGGTGCAACAACCGGTCGGCCGCGCCGCTGTGGCTGGTTTGATGCGGTTGCCTTGCGCACTGCGGTCAATATCAACTCGGTCTCGGGCCTGTGCCTGACCAAGCTCGACGTGCTCGACGGCTTGGACGAAATATCGATTTGTATTGGTTACCAGGATGCGGCGGGTAATCCGGTTGCCAATCCTATCGACGCCTATGACTACGACGATTTAGAACCGGTTTACGAAACTGTGCCGGGCTGGCAGGAATCAACCGTCGGTGCCAAAACGTTGGATGTCTTACCTGCTGCTGCGCGTGACTACATCAAGCGCATCGAAGACTTAGTGGGTGCGCCGATCGATATCATTTCTACCGGCCCTGATCGCGAAGAAACTATCGTCCTTCGCAATCCATTCGACTAAGCTCGACGCATGTTGCTGCTGACCAAAGTTCTATCGCTGTTGGTCTATCCCCTGTTTTTGGGGATGCTTTTGCTGGGCCTGTCGTTAATGGCCCTGCTGCGCGGTAGTCGTGGTGGTGGCTTTTTGTGGGCCTTTTTAGCGTTTGGGCTGCTGTATTTTTGTTCTACTGAGTTCGGTGCTAATGCGCTCATGGAGCCCTTAGAGGCCCGTTACCCTGCCTTCTCCCCGGAAGAATTGCCAAAGGCCGACGCGATCGTTGTCTTAGGCGGAGCAACCGAGGGCGAGTCGCGCTTTGGTCGCGGCGCTGATTTTAACCACGCTGCCGATCGGCTGTTTACCGGCGCTGAGCTGTATCTGCGCGGTATGGCGACCAAAATTGTCCTCTCGGGTGGCTCGCCGTCAGGCCAGCGTTCTGAAGCGGTGCTGATGGCGGAAAAGCTGCGTGCGCTCGGCATCTCTGATGATGCCTTAATTCTTGAGACCGAAAGTCGAACGACTTACGAAAATGCGGTTCAAACCGGCGTTATTTTAATGGCGCAAGGTCGTAAACATATCTTGTTAGTCACCAGTGGCGCGCACATGCGGCGCTCGGTGCCGTTGTTTGAGGCCCAGGGATTCCAAGTTACCGCTGTGGCCACAGACCACCAAATTCCGCGCTATGCGCCGCTGGTGCCCGGTTGGCTGCCCACCGCTGATCGCCTTGCCCGTTCAACACGCGCCGTGCACGAGTGGGTGGGTTATTGGGTTTACGATATTACCGGGAAAATCTAGCCACAGTGATGCAGTGCTCAAGTGGTGCCTGCGCCGAAGCTAGCACCTAGATGAGAACCGCCACCCTCAGGCATAGACTCGGTGAAGTGATCTGTAGCGAAGGTGCCCGCGGGTCCTGCCAGGCACCTTGCCGGTATGGCTCAAGGCCA
>Ga0209137_1004653_pt1 | contig 10798 bp, 12 predicted proteins | sample SaaInl5LU_22_DNA_FD_184642 | JGI IMG/M metagenome (GOLD analysis project Ga0209137, IMG submission 184642) | Marine microbial communities from expanding oxygen minimum zones in the Saanich Inlet - ESP_105LU_22_DNA (SPAdes) (version 2) | ecosystem: Environmental > Aquatic > Marine > Intertidal...
AGATAAAGCTGTCCGGAGATACTACCGCCTTGGGCCGTTGCCGCCTCGGACGCGCAGGCCAGATCGCGGTATTTGATCCACGCGCGCTGTGCCTGACGCAACAGGCGCGCTGTCTCATCACTCTCAAGGTTTTGTGCGCGCTCCATCGCACCTTGATACGCCAAGTTGAGGCGCGCATCCTCACGTGCCAAGGCCTCCCCCTCGCAATACGTCATTTCCAATTGGTTTTGCGGATCGCCACAATTTACATCAGCGCCGTAAGCCTGATCCGCTTGGGCATTATGTGGAGCCAAACAAAGGCCACCAACAACAAGCGCCAGAGCACCTGCGCGCACGGCATTATTCACCCGACCGAAATCCTGCAATGATGCGTTGCCCGTAAAGGCCGATCAGCGTGCCAAGCGCCAGCAGAAACGCAGACGACGATATATCGAGTAGCCCGCAAATCAGCGATGCCCCAATCATCAAGACCAGCACAGAGATCACATCCATTTCCGCCGGCTCAAGGTTCAGTTTGATCAGGCTAATTTTTTCAATCGCTGTCCGAAGCGGCTGCTCTACACGCGGCACCGCAAGTCCGCAGCCAATTCCAAGCAAAAATGTTAACAGCATATTCTCAACCTCACGCGTAACTCATTAACCCAGCACCAAAATGACCGACACAGGCCCACAGGTCCAGATCATGCGCCCGCAATAAGCGTATTGTCACCGATTGCGTACAGCCGCTTTGCTGCATCACCCTATTCAATTCTGCTGGCCCTTTGGTGGAGTTTTGATGTATCGCGCCTGCATGAGCACTTCATTGACCATCCGCCGCCCCGATGATTGGCACCTGCACCTGCGCGACGGCGCAATGCTTGAAGCCGTCTTGCCCGAAACAGCCCGCCATTTCGGGCGCGCGATCATTATGCCGAACTTGGTTCCGCCAGTTGTGACGGCAGATGACGCAAACGCATACCGCGCGCGCATCATGAACGCCTTGCCAGCAGGCATGCAGTTCGATCCGCTGATGATGCTCTATTTGACCGAACAAACCGATCCTGCCGATGTTGTTGCCGCCCACAAAGCAGGGCTTATCACCGGCGTGAAGCTCTATCCCGCAGGCGCCACCACAAACTCCGTATCTGGTGTGCGTGATATGGACAAAGTGCGTCCTGTTCTTGAAGCCATGGCCGAAGCCGGTGTGCCCCTGTGCTGTCACGGTGAGGTCACTGATGCGGACATTGATATTTTCGACCGTGAAGCAGTTTTCATCGACCGCATTCTGGAGCCGTTGCGCCGCGACGTACCGCAATTGCGTGTCACGATGGAGCACATCACAACCTCAACAGCCGTTGAATATGTGCGCAGCGCGGATGCAAATCTTGCGGGTTCCATCACAACCCATCACCTGATCATCAACCGCAATCATATCTTGGTTGGCGGGATCAAACCCCACTACTACTGCTTGCCTGTCGCAAAGCGCGAAAGTCATCGCGTGGCATTGGTAGAGGCCGCCACCAGCGGTGATGCGCGGTTCTTCTTGGGCACGGACTCCGCGCCCCATACGGATCCGAACAAAGAGCAGGCCTGCGGATGCGCTGGCGTTTTCTCTGCAACAAACACGATGTCGTGCCTCGCACATGTTTTTGAAGTCGCGGGCGCGCTGGATAAACTTGAGGCTTTCGCTTCGCTCAACGGTCCTTTGCATTACGGCCTGCCGGCAAATGACACGACGATTACGCTGACCAAGCGCGATACGCCCGTTGGCTATCCTGAAAAACTGAACACCGGCGAGGGTCCCGTCACTCTCTTTGATCCGGGCTTCCCCCTCCACTGGCATATTGAGGCATAGATGATCCCTTCTTCCTTCCCCGACAGCACCGAAATCGCCCGTCTCACAGCGCGTATGTTGCTGGAAATTAAGGCCGTCCACTTTAACGCAGCCGAGCCGTTCAAGCTGGCATCAGGGCTTCCCTCGCCCACATATATTGATTGTCGCAAGCTTATCAGCCACCCGCGCATCCGCAGCACGTTGATGGATTTCTTGGTGGTCGAAACCATGCGCACCGCAGGTTTCGAGGCATTTGACAACATTGCCGGTGGCGAAACCGCGGGCATTCCGTTCTCGGCCTTAGTAGCCGAGCGCATGGCACTTCCAATGACGTACGTGCGCAAAAAACCCAAAGGTTATGGGCGCAACGCTCGAATCGAAGGTGACATGAGCGAAGGCCAGCGCGTGCTTTTGGTTGAGGATCTGACAACCGATGGGGGCAGCAAGCTGTCTTTTGTCGACGCAATCCGCGAAACCGGCGCGAGTTGTGCATGGACTGCGGTAATTTTCTACTACGGCATCTTCCCAGAGACGGAAAAAACACTTGGCGATCATGGGGTTGGCCTGATCAGCCTGTGTACTTGGTGGGATGTATTGGCCGAGGCAAAAGCCCAAGGCGCATTCGACACCGCCACTTTAACCGAAGTTGAGGCGTTTTTGAACGCCCCACGCGAGTGGCAGAAGGCCAACGCCGACAAAGTCTAGCGCGACTTTTTCCGCGCTATCTTACGACACCACACGCACAGATATAGCGGCGCAGATTGCTTGCGCCGCTATATTTTGTTAGGAATGAGTTATTCACAGGATTATACAATTTGCCCTCTCCATGCGGGTTTGGCAAAATGTAAATGGTGAGAGGTGAAGGCTCTGCAAGAGCAGCATCTAAGTGGGTTTGACGCGCTGCGACAGCAGTTGGGGGAATGATGAACGAGATATCGAACATGGGCCAAGTGGTCCCCGTTGGTGCGCAAAATGGTGACGCTGGCGCGGACGCAGGACTTTTGCCGCACTCGATTGAGGCTGAACAGCAGCTGTTGGGCGCAATTCTTACCAACAACGATATCTTTGACCGTATCGACGCCATTCTGAATCCAGAGCATTTCTACGACCCCGTTCACACGCGCATCTATGAAACGGCAAAAGCACGGATTACCAAGAATGCGCTTGCGTCTCCTGTTACGCTCAAATCCTTCATGGAAGACGATGAAGGGCTAAAAGAGCTTGGCGGCGCAACGTATTTGGCCAAGCTGGCAGGTGCGTCCGTTGCGGGCTTTGCCGCGCGGGACTACGCGCAAATGATTTATGATCTGGCGATCCGTCGTGAGTTGATCAGCGTAGGCCGCGATATCGCTGCGAAAGCAGGCAAAGTCGATGTGGACAGCGAGCCCAAAGAACAAATCGTCGAAGCCGAGCAAAAGCTCTACGCACTTGCCGAACAAGGTCAGGCCGAACAGGGTTTTCAATCGTTTTTGAAAGCCGTCACTGACGCGGTGAATGTCGCAAACGCCGCCTATCAACGCGAAGGTGGCATGGCGGGGATCAGCACTGGGTTGGTCGACTTGGACAAGATGTTGGGCGGCTTGCACCGATCTGACCTACTCATTTTGGCGGGACGCCCGTCGATGGGTAAAACATCTCTTGCCACGAACATCGCGTTCAACATCGCCAAAGCTTACCGCAAAGGCATCACGCCCGAAGGACATGAAGGCGCTGAAGATGGCGGTGTTGTGGGCTTTTTCAGCCTTGAGATGAGCGCCGAACAGCTAGCGTCGCGGATTTTGTCCGAAGCTTCCGAAATCCCATCCGAACAGATCCGGAAGGGCGACATGACAGAAGGCGAATTCCGCCGTTTTGTGGATGCCGCCAAATCGCTTGAGGCCTGCCCGCTTTATATTGATGACACACCTGCCCTACCCATTTCGCAGCTTGCCGCACGGGCGCGCCGCTTGAAACGGACCCATGGGTTGGACGTGATCATCGTTGACTACCTGCAGCTTCTTCGCCCCGCGACCGCAAAAGACAGCCGCGTAAACGAGGTCTCGGAAATTACTCAGGGTCTTAAAGCGATTGCTAAAGAACTCGATATTCCGGTCATCGCGTTGTCACAGTTGTCGCGACAAGTGGAAAACCGCGAAGACAAGCGCCCACAGTTGTCGGATCTGCGCGAATCCGGCTCAATTGAGCAAGACGCCGATATCGTTATGTTTGTGTACCGTGCTGAATATTACAAAGAGCGTGAAAAACCCGCAGATCACGAGCTAGACAAGATGGCTGCGTGGCAAGATGAGATGTCACAGCTTCACGGCAAAGCAGATGTCATCATCGGCAAACAGCGCCACGGTCCGATTGGCGATGTGCACTTGTCGTTTGAGGGTAAGTTCACACGTTTCGGCAACCTTGCCAAACCGTGGCAAGGCGACCAAGGCAGCGAATATTAATCAGCAGCTTAGCTCATCACAGTCGTTGGGGCGCGATCATTTGCGATCACTGCTTTGATCTGTGTGATCAGGCCCGAAATGCGCGCAATAACAACAACATCATCCAGCCCTGCACTTAGGGCTGGTGTGTCCTCGCCGCGCGGCCACAGCGCATCGACCAACACGCGCCCATAAAACGCCCCTGCATCGCTGCCCTGATCCACAAAATCAGCCAGAACATCTGCCACATCTTCTTTCAACGCGTCAATTGCGCCCGTTCCACGCACTGCATCAGAGCATAAAAGCGCACGCTCACTCGACAACATGCGGCGATATTTCAACAGTGCTACCAAAACATCATTAATGCCTTCTGCTGCGCGCAACGTGGCAACCATCGCATCGTGCTTGGGCCGAACAATATCAGCTGCAAGCGCGCCCAAATCCGGAAAATGGCGGTAAACTGTGGCACGACCTAGGCCTGAGGCTTTCGCAACTTCTGTCATCGTGCGCGGAACATCGCCTGCGGCTGACATTTGCATCACATTGCCAAGGATGGTCTTTTTGGTTCTCAGTTTTGCTGAACTCACCGCCTCCGTGTTTGGTACCGCGGCGGGAACCGCGATTGATGCAGGTGTTTGGCTTGGAAATTGTGTAATTTGCGACACGAGGCCACTCCGTTCTAGTGTGCTTTGTCAGCAACCTAAGCCGCAAGCAGTTAAGCATCCGTAAATGCCCGTCTCTATTTGGCCTTGACCTTACCCGTTAGCTTAGGCACCCGTTCACTATGGCTACAGGAACTCTCACGATCTCACTGGACGCTGTCGTCCAAAACTGGCGCGCGCTAGATGCAATGTCCCAATCAGGGGTGCAAACGGCAGCCGTGATCAAAGCGGATGGCTACGGGCTTGGCTCAGACCGCGTTGCAAAATCCCTCGCCAATGCGGGTGCAAAGACGTTTTTCGTAGCAACGGCACAAGAAGGCGCGAAAGTGCGCCAAGCGCTTGGACCGGGCCTCGACATCATGGTCTTTGGTGGCCACATGCGCGGCGACACAGACATCATCAATGATCTGCACCTGACGCCCTTATTGAACAGTGTCGAACAACTCACCCGCCACTTTGAAGCGCTGCCATCCGCACCCTTTGGCATTCAGCTTGATAGTGGGATGAACCGGCTTGGCATGGAACCCGGCGAATGGGCCGCTGTGCGCGACGTTGCCCTTGGTCAAGGCCCCGCCTTAGTGATGAGCCATCTGGCCTGTGCGGACGAGCCCGATCACCCGATGAACGATTTTCAATGCGACGTCTTTTTAGAGATGACCGCCGGTGTGCAAGCCCCCCTTTCGCTTGCCGCTACTGGCGGCACGTTGCTTGGGCCAAAGTTTCACTTCGACATGGTGCGCCCTGGTATCGGGCTTTACGGCGGACTGCCTTTCGCAGATGCCACACCGACGGTGCATTTATCACTGCCAATTATTCAGGTGCGCGATGTGCTTGAAGGCGAGGCCGTTGGGTACGGCAATGCCTATATCGCGAAATCAGCGCGGCGCGTTGCCACTGTCTCTGCTGGTTATGCGGACGGGTTGATCCGCGCTATTGGAAACGATGCAAAAGTATATGCAGGGGACACGATGTGCCCTGTGATTGGCCGTGTCTCAATGGATTTGATCACCGTTGATATTACTGATCTGTCCGGCACCCCAGATGCCCTTGATATTTTGTGTCCGCACCAGACAGTTGATGATCTGGCAGACAGTGCTGGCACCATCGGCTATGAAATCCTGACCTCGCTCGGGCATCGTTACGAAAGACGCTACACGTGATCCGGTCCGCTACATCACTTTTGGGCAGCACAGGTCGCGCTGTTCTAAACGCGATTGGCGCGATTGGCGCTGTCGCCCTGTTTGCTGCACAAACAATCGGTCAAATTGCACGCCCCCCATTTTACTGGCGTGAATTTGTCTCAGCCTGCATCACCATTGGATACTTCAGCCTGCCTGTTGTGGGACTAACGGCGCTATTTACGGGTGGGGCCCTTGCGCTACAAATCTATGCCGGCGGCGCGCGGTTTAACGCAGAAGCCGTGGTGCCGTCGATTGTCGCCATCGGAATGGTCCGCGAGTTGGGACCCGTCTTGGGTGGTCTTATGGTTGCGGCGCGTGTTGCCTCATCGATTGCCGCCGAAATCGGCACCATGAAAGTAACCGAACAAATTGATGCGCTGGTCACCCTGTCGACCAACCCGATGAAATACCTCACAGTTCCACGGGTTCTGGCTGCCACACTGACTGTACCTGTATTGGTGCTGATCGGTGACATCATCGGGATTATGGGCGGCTATCTTGTTGGCACAAGCAGGCTTGGATTTAACGCAGCCGCGTATTTGCAAAACACCGCTGATTTTCTGGAGTTCTGGGACATTGCGAGCGGCCTTGTGAAAGGCGCGGTTTTTGGGTTCATTGTCGCATTGATGGGCTGCTATTTCGGCATGACTTCAGGGCGCGGCGCACAAGGTGTAGGTGCCGCAACAAAAGCGGCTGTGGTGGCGGCGAGTGTGCTTATCTTAGCTGCTAACTACATTCTAACAGAGGCATTTTTCACAGCATGATCCGCCTCAAAAATGTTCATAAAGCCTTTGGAAACAATGCCGTACTAAACGGAGTTGATCTTCATGTCCCTAAAGGGGAAAGCATGGTGATCATTGGTGGTTCAGGCACAGGCAAGTCTGTAACGCTGAAATGTATTCTTGGGCTGGTAAAACCTGATATCGGCACCATTACGGTGGCGGACAAAGACATCAAAGACGGCGATCGTGATGCGCTGCTGTCGCGTTTCGGAATGCTGTTTCAGGGTGGCGCGCTTTTTGACAGCATGCCGGTTTGGCAAAACATCGCTTTTCGCCTTATTCAATCGGGCGTCTCAACCGACGAAGCCCGTGCGCTGGCAATTGAAAAGCTGCGCCGCGTCGGCCTCAAACCTGATGTCGCAAACCGGTTTCCGGCCGAGCTGTCCGGCGGCATGCAAAAGCGCGTAGGGCTTGCGCGCGCCATCGCCGCCGACCCCGAGATTATTTTCTTCGACGAACCCACCACAGGTCTCGACCCAATTATGGCAGGTGTGATCAACGATTTGATCCGCGAAATTGTCGTGGAAATGGGCGCAACCGCGATGACCATCACCCATGATATGTCATCAGTCCGCGCCATCGCCGACCGCGTTGCAATGTTGCACGACGGGACGATCAAATGGACCGGCACTGTTACAGAAATGGACACGACGGGTGATCCTTACGTGCATCAGTTTATCAACGGACTAAGCGAAGGTCCCATTGCGGCAATTCGCTAGCCTGCGCTTATTTTCAAGCGAATTATGACGCGCCCACAGGATACGCTACTGTTAACCATAGCCCTTGGGCGACTTCTTCAAAGATGAACTAAATCGACAGCGGCGGAGGTTTCGAGTGTGATGAAGGTGTTGATTGCCGCAAATACTCTTTTGCTGATCCTGTTCCCCCTATCGTGGTTTGCGCCGCTCATGCGGGCAGGTCTGCTGCCGCTGTTCGGTCTTAACGAAATTTCACTTTGGTCGGGTATTGCAAGCCTTTGGCAGAGCGATGTGCTGCTTGCTTTGGTTGTCATTATCTTCGCGATCATCGCCCCAATCGCAAAAACGCTGGGTCTGTTGCTTGTTCAGTTGCGCATTATGGCACCAACCGCCCTGCCCTTGATCGGCGTGTTAGGCAAGTTTGCGATGGCAGATGTCTTCTTGATCGCGCTCTACATTGTTTTGGCGAAAGGTGCGGGCTTTGGGCGGGTTGAACCGGCTTGGGGATTATATCTTTTCACGGCTACAATCCTCGCCTCATTGTGCCTCTCCATTGCAACCGCGCGCAGCTTGCGGCACTAACGAAACGCAAGGGCTCACAAAGGACGTAACATGGCCAAATCAGCCAGCTTTCGCTGTACATCATGCGCCGCCGTCACGTCCAAATGGTCGGGGCAATGTGATAGCTGTGGCGAGTGGAACTCGATTGAAGAAGAAAAGGCTCTGTCCTCCGGACCTGCCTCCAAATCCCTTGGCATGCGTCGTGGCAAAGCCTTGAACCTGACCGATTTGGCAGCACAAGACACACCACCTGCGCGGACTCTGTCGGGCGTCGAAGAACTTGACCGTGTTTTGGGGGGCGGATTGGTCGAGGCCTCTGCCCTGCTTGTGGGTGGCGACCCAGGCATCGGTAAGTCAACACTCTTGCTGCAAGCGGCGGCAAGGTTTGCGCGCAACGGCCTCAAGGTTGTCTATGTCTCGGGCGAAGAAGCAGCGGGACAAGTCCGCATGCGCGCTCAGCGTCTTAAACTTACCAGCAGCCCTGTCTTATTAGCCGCTGAGACAAACCTGCGCGATATTCTGACCACCCTCGAAGACGAAAAGCCTGATCTGTGCATCATCGATTCAATCCAGACAATGTGGGCCGATCACGTTGAGGCAGCACCTGGATCGGTCAGTCAGGTGCGGGCAGCGGCCCATGAGTTGACAAGTTTTGCCAAGCGCAACGGCATCGCCGTGATCATGGTCGGTCACGTCACTAAAGGTGGGCAAATTGCTGGGCCGCGCGTTGTTGAACACATGGTAGATACAGTCCTTTATTTTGAGGGCGAGCGCGGCCACCCGTTCCGGATTTTGCGCGCCGTTAAGAACCGCTTTGGCCCTGCAGACGAGATCGGTGTTTTTGAAATGACGGGCCGCGGTCTTGCAGAAGTCAAAAATCCCTCTGCCCTCTTTCTATCGGAACGGGGCAAACCAACACCGGGCTCCGTTGTTTTTGCGGGCATAGAAGGCTCACGGCCCGTTTTGTGTGAATTCCAAGCGCTCGTGGCCCCTTCTCCACATGCCCAACCCCGCCGAACAGTTGTGGGATGGGACGGGGGCCGTCTTGCGATGATTTTGGCCGTGCTGGAGGCGCGCGCAGGCGTGCCATTCACCGGACTTGATGTCTATCTCAATGTGGCCGGTGGGATGCGCGTGACCGAACCCGCAGCAGATTTGGCCGTGGCCGCCGCTTTGGTGAGCGCACGCGAGGACGCAACATTGCCCGCAGACAGTGTCATATTTGGCGAAATCAGCCTGTCCGGTGCGCTCAGACCGGCCTCCCAAACCGAAAATAGGTTGAAAGAAGCCCAAAAACTTGGTTTTAGCGGTGCCATTACGGCGCAAACTGCAAAACCACCTGCGACACAGGGTATGGCGCTGCGGCAAATGCCAGATCTAGCGAGTTTCGTGACTGAAATCTTTGGCGACAGGTAACGCCAGCAAGAAGGACAAGTGTAAATGGACGGATTCACTCTGATTGATGGAATTGTAGCGCTTGTGATCGTGGTTTCCGCGTTGCTTGCATACTCCCGTGGCTTTGTCCGCGAGGCACTTTCCATCGCGGGTTGGATCGGTGCTGCTATCTTGGCGTCTGTTTTTGCTTCACAAGCCGAGCCATTGGTCAAAGAGCTGCCCGTCATCGGCGGATTTATCGGTGAAAGCTGTGAGTTGGCCATCATCGCCGCTTTTGCAGCCGTGTTTGCGCTTGCCCTTGTGATCATGTCGATCATCACCCCACTTTTTTCATCCCTTGTTCAGCGATCTGTCTTGGGCGGGCTTGATCAGGGCATCGGCTTTTTGTTTGGCGTATTGCGCGGCATCGTTTTGGTGGCTGTCGCGTTCTTTGTCTACGATGTGGTGTTGACCAGTCAAAACCTCGATATGATCGACAACTCCCGCTCGGCGGCCGTTTTCGGCAAGCTTACAGGGCAAGTCGAAGAGCGCAATCCAGAGCAAGCATTGGGCTGGGTTACAGCACAATATGAGAACCTTGTCGGAGAATGCGGCGCGGCCACTTAACCCACAAGATATTTACTTTATGTAAACCGTTTAGGTTTCGTTCATACAAATCGCGTTATGTGTATCTGACAACTTATTTAGTCGGTGACAGTAATGGATGTTTTGGTTCTCGAAGACTCACAGGAATTGCGTCAGGTTTGGTGTGATTTTCTTGAGGATGAAGGCCACACCGTAACGCCGGTCGACAACGCTGAAAGCGCGATGGCGGCAATGCACGAGCAACCTTATGATTTGCTTATGCTCGACCTGCATCTGGAACGCGGCACCTCAATCGGTGTGTCACATTACGCACGCACAGCCCTACCCGACTGCCGGATCATCATGATAACTGGCGAGCGCGTTTTTGCACATGGCAACCACATGGCCGAAATGCCGGGGGTGGATTGGCTTTTGCGCAAACCGGTTTCACTTCCTGATCTTGCAGCCCTTATTGATTACGCTGCGATGTCGCACTCGCCCAAGGCTGAGCGGGCTTAATATGGCGGACGTTCAAAAATACAATCAACGCAAAACATTTGCTGGCGTCATGGGGTTAACCATCGTTGTCGCCGCTGTAACTTGGGTCTACCTGAATGCAGAACGCAATGACCAAGCGATCCGCGCAACCCAAGCCCGCGCAGATGCCTTTGCCAAAACACTCAAAGCTGATCTGACAAACCGCAAAGAGGCAGCCAAACGTATGG
>Ga0209137_1004655_pt1 | contig 10795 bp, 13 predicted proteins | sample SaaInl5LU_22_DNA_FD_184642 | JGI IMG/M metagenome (GOLD analysis project Ga0209137, IMG submission 184642) | Marine microbial communities from expanding oxygen minimum zones in the Saanich Inlet - ESP_105LU_22_DNA (SPAdes) (version 2) | ecosystem: Environmental > Aquatic > Marine > Intertidal...
CCCTTGCTTTTGGCAGTGTTCTTGGGAGGGCAGTTGGGGGTGCGCTATAGCATTAAAAAAAACAGCTCCAAATTCATTAAAATCTTTACCGGGATTTTGGTTTTCATCGTTGGCATCCGAATCTTTGTCCTCAAAGGGTTGTTGGCATAGAACCCTATTTGGGAGGGTGATATTTTTGATAACGTTCGGGGGTATCAATATCTACTAGATGTGCTGGGGCAATAGCGATAGGAATGCAATGGGCACTATTTTTTTTCATCAATTGTTGTGCACCAAAATCTTCGGAAAGTTGCGATAAAGCATCAAAATAACAGGCATCAAACAATGCTGGAACCCCTTTTTTTTGTGGGGTGTAGGCGGTGCAAATAAGCTGTTGTTTTCCCACTTCAAAAGCCGAATAATATTTTTGGATGATCGCTGGAGTGATAAAAGGTTGATCGGCAAGAAAGATAAAAACGCCAGCCATGGACTCCTCAAGAGCTTGCAAAGCCTCGATTCCTTTTGCTATGGAGGTTCCGATACCGGTTTCCCAGTTGGGATTGTGAATTACTTTGACATTGTATTTTTCTAGTAGGGGTAAAATCGCCTCCTCATAGGCACCCACTACAACGTATAATTCTTGATCGGATTTTTGGCTCCCGGTGATGATCGCATTTTCCAATAGCGTTTTTCCCTTCCAGGGCAGCAACTGTTTAGAAGTCCCCATTCGTCGGGATTTTCCTGCAGCGAGTAAAAGCAGTGGAATCTTGGTCATAGTGGAATTATATTGTCAAACGATGAACAAAATACAAAATATTAGCAGGGGATTGTAAGGCTGTCAAAAAAAGGGCGGCTGTTTTTTCCTTTAGCATCAGGAAATTTAAATGCCTATCTTAGATTTTGCTTTTAATGGTTGAAACCGAGTTTATGAAATCAATAAAATTAAAGGAGGCTACTCTATCCTTTTACAAGGTTCCTTTAAAAAAAAGGTTTGCCCTTGCCATCAGTCGAGGGGTGCGTTCTTATTCCGAAAATCTTTTTGTTCGCTATGAATGTGAAGGTATAGTGGGTTGGGGAGAAGCGGCACCGGGGAAAAGTGAAGGGGCTGATACTCCAGAAGCCATTCAAGAGCAATTGGAACGTTTTGTCGCCTCGGGTATTGAAGGCGAAGCCCTTCACAGTCTTTACGATCGATCGCGTGCCATGAATATTGCCCCTTGCGCCTATGTGGCTTTGGATACTGCCCTTTGGGATTGGAAAGCGAAAAAAGCGGGGCTTCCCTTAAATGAGTTGCTGGGGATACCCCGAGCGCAAACGCCTACTTCGGTCACTATTGGAATTAATCCTCCCGAAGTGGTGAAAGAAAGAGTTCCCTTGTTATTGGATGGAACTACAGTCAAATCATTAAAAATAAAACTCGGTGCTCCGGCAGGTCTGGAGGTAGACAAGGCGATGTTTGAACAAGTCGTACAAAGCACTCGAGATTACGAAGTACAATTACGGGTCGATGCCAATGGAGGTTGGTCTTTGGAGCAGGCCAAACAGATGTTGCCTTGGTTGGCGGAACGCGGCGTGGATTATATCGAACAACCCCTGAAAGAAGGAGCGGAACAGCAGCTGGAGAATCTGTATGCCGATCGGGTGTTGCCCATTTATGTGGACGAATCCTGCCGGTTTGCGGCCAACATTCCTTCTTTTGCGCACTGCGTAGATGGGGTAAATATGAAGCTGATGAAATGCGGGGGAATCACCGAAGCCCTCAGAATTATCGCTACGGCAAAGGCATTTGGACTTAAAACCATGATTGGATGTATGAGCGAAACATCCGTGGCGATTGCTGCAGCGGCTTCCATTTCAGGAATTATTGATCATATAGACCTCGATTCACATTACAATTTAAATCCCGATCCAGCCTCAGGAGCCCCCCTTGTAGATGGGGTTACCCTACCGGTGTATCAAGCTGGACACGGAGGAATGCTTAAACCGGAATATTATGCTTAAACCTGAACAAACAATCGCCCTCTATATGGAAGGGCATGTGGATAGTGATTATGGCAAAATGGGCATGGGCGTTATTCGCTATTGTTCCAACCCCATCTGTTGTGTAATTGACAGTTCACAACAAGGGAACACCATGGATGCTTTTATGCCCACAAAACGCAACATCCCCATCGTCGCTAATTTGGAAGCGGCTTTGGAGGCAGGTGCCGAGGTCTTGATATTGGGCATTGCCCCCTCTGGAGGGAAAATCCCGGAAACGTGGATTCCTGTAATAGAAGCAGCACTTCAAGCGGGTTTGAGTTTGGTAAATGGGCTACACGATCTCATCGCTCCACGGTGGGGGGCATTGCTGCAGCATCCCCAACAATGGATATGGGACGTGCGTGTTCCTTCTTTTGTGCCTCCCATTGCGACAGGGCGTGCGGCCACGTGTGGTAATCGCAGAGTGCTTTTGGTGGGAACGGACATGGCCGTTGGGAAAATGACCACAGGTTTGGAATTGTTTTCGTATTTAAAAAATAACGGACATCAAGTGGGTTTTGTCGCTACGGGTCAAATTGGGATCACCATTATGGGAAAAGGAATTCCATTGGACGCTTTTAAGGTGGATCATGCATGTGGTGCCGTAGAAACGGCGGTATTGGAACAGCAGGAGGATTGGGTCATCATCGAGGGTCAAGGCTCCTTGTTACATCCTGGGAGTACGGCAACCCTTCCGCTGATGCGTGGCAGTTGCCCAACGGATTTAATCTTGTGTCACCGTGCAGGGAAAGAACGTTTGCGAAGTCCCGAACACATCAGAGTCCCTGATTTAAAAGCGTTTATTGCACTGAATGAGGACTTGTGTACGGTGGTGGGGACATTTCCCCAAGCCAAAGTAAGGGGTATCGCGGTCAATACCAGTACCCTAACGGAAGCGGCTGCGCGGGACTATCTCGCTGCAGTTTCAAAAAAAACCGGAATTGTGGCGGTTGATCCTGTCCGTTTTTCGATCGACCCTTTGGCCAAAGCTTTACTTTCGGCTTAGTACATTTTGGAACGATCCACTAGATTCAGTAATGGCATCCCTTTTTGAACCCGTTCAAAATTTTCTAACACCTGATAGACTCCTTCTTTGGGATAGGTCAAACTGGCAATATGCGGCGTGATTTTTACTTTTGGGTGCAACCACAATGGACTTTCGGTAGGGAGCGGTTCTTCTTCAAAGACATCTAAAAAAGCACCATTCAACTGCCCTTTTTCCAAAGCTGTAAGGATGTCTTTTTCCACTTGTACGGCTCCTCTTGAAACATTGATCAGATAGGTGGGTTGTTCCAATTGATCAAAAAGGGATTGACTCAAAAGGCCTTTGGTTTTTTGAGTAAAAGGCACCACACAGACCAAAACATTGATTTGTTTTAAAAAATCTCCGAGCGCAGCCCCAGAAAAAGAAGGGAAAGGAGTTTCTTTTGGATGTACGCTATATCCCATCACATCAAAACCCAAGTATTGAAGCTTTAGGGCGGCATCCATTCCCAAGTGTCCAATGCCTAAAATTCCAATGCGCAGGGGTTTTTCGTTAAATTCAAATTGTGCCCAATGGCGATTCCGTTGGGCGTGTTCAAAATCATACCAAGAACGATGATGGTTCAATACCGCCATTAGTATATAGTTGGTCATGGAAAAGGCCATTTGGGGATCTACCACACGGCAAATGGGAATATGTTCCGGAATACTATGATCTTCTAAAATATGATCTACTCCAGCACCCATCGAAAAAATAAGTTTTAGGTTTTGAAATGCGTTCAAAGCCCCCTTGGGATGCTTCCAAACCAAGGCACATTCTACATCCTCGGGATGGTCGGTTTCTGCACCAATTAACAGCGGAATGTGGGGAGCAATTTTTTCAAAATCAATACGCCATCGGTCGGTAGGAATTTTTGGGGCAATAATCGCAAAGCGCATACTTCAATAGTTTTTTTCAAAAGATTTGTTTTAAAAGTAGTAATTTTATTTTCTATACAAATTCATGAAAACTAAATTTAGATTATTCGGACTGCTCCTTTTTACCTTGGTAGTTCTCAACTGCGCAAAGGAAGATGTCTCAGCACTGGACGAAAACAGCAGCCTAAACGAACAATTGGCAACTTTAATCCTCCAAAAAACCAATAAAATTCGAACGGACCAAGGGCTGACCGCCCTAATTCAGAACGATGAAATGGATGCTTTGGCGAAGTTTCATTCGGACAATATGGTCAAGGAAGGATTTTTTGACCACACCGATCACGAAGGGAATTCGCCCAGTGACCGTGCTGACAATGCGGGTTATGGTTGGTCGCAGATAGCAGAAAATATTGTCTATGTGCCTTGGTTTGAAAATGTCAGTGGCTGTGGCGACACCCGTTCTGCGGAGGCGTTATCAGCATGTATGGTAGAAGGGTGGAGAAATTCCCCTGGGCATTATGCCAATATGATTGGCGATTATGTTCAATTGGGGGTGGGCGTTAGCTTTACGCAAGACAGTATTGCCTATGCTACTCAAGTATTTCGAACCCCCTAAATTTATTTGCAATGATAATCCGCCGCACGTGTGGCAATTTGATTATTGGGTTTAACATTGACTTTGTATCCCAAGGAATTGGCCCAACCGCGGGTTGCTGAAATTAATTTATTAGACTTAAAGTTTTCATCTTCGTTGTAGTCCATGTCAATTTCAACTTTAATATTGATCTGTTTGGTGAGCCACTCTGCAACATCGATACTCAATTCGGCTTCTTTCCACAAACGTGTCCACATGTCGTTGATGATGGAAACTTTGGACTTACTCAAAATATAATGAACGCCCCGCGTCCCCAGTCGATAGGCAATTACGGTAGTGTAACGGGTTTCTTTGTTGATGTTTTGAGAATCGGAACCGATGTGAATTTCCACATAAGGATAGACTCGAATCAAATCGAGGGTGTGCTTGACAGGATCAATTTTAACGCCATGAATATCTCTGAATAACAACATAGTAGCCCTCTAATTTAAAAAGACTAATTTGTTAAACTAAATTTAAATAAGAAATTATGACATCGCTGCTTTTCAATTTGTGTAATACGGGAGTGCTTTTCGCTTGGTTTTTAATTTTATTTCTTCCTCGTATTCGAATCTCTAAAGCTTTGATTTCCTTTCCTTGGGTGCCGCTATTCCTCAGTTTTTTTTATTTGTATTTTTTCACTCAAACAGAAGGTTTTATGGAGGCTGATTTCACTTCTTTGGAAGGAATATTACTTTTGTTTCAGCAGGCAACTTTGTCCTCGGCAGCAGCGGGCTGGCTGCACTATCTCGGTTTTGACTTTTGGGTGGCCTGTTGGATGATTCAATACAGCCAAAAACATCAGATTCCGCATTACGCAATTGTACTGCCTATGTTGGCAACCTTTATGCTGGGACCTACGGGTGTCCTCCTATTTTCAATCGTATTGTTGATTTACAAAAAACCTTTTTGGCGTCTCTGAGACCCTTCTTAAACCGGCCAGTGAAATTGTATGTTCTGCACTAGGTCTGTATGGAGCGATTGGGCAACCGGACAGGTCAAGGCCGCTCTTTCTAAAATCCGTTGGGTTTTGGTGTCCGTACGCAGTGTAAATTCCACATCAATATGAATTTCACTAATTCTGCGGGGCTGAGATGCCATGACTTTTTTTACTTGAGCGGAGGTTCCCGAGAGATCCACTCCCAGATCCTTCGATTTGATTCCCATGATGGTCAACAAGCAACTCGCCAAAGCGGTTGCTACCAGATCTGTAGGGGAAAAGGCTTCTCCTTTGCCGTGATTGTCAAGGGGCGCATCAGTGATAATACTGTTGTTGGATGCCAAGTGCACGGCCGTGGTGCGCAGCGGATTTTGATAGGTTACTTTACTCGTCATGGAGCTAATTTTTGATAGATGAAATTCCCTAAAACAGCGCCTCCTCCCAAGATTAGTGGGTAGAGCAAGAACAGCCATAGGTAATCGAAAAAGGTGAGTTGTTTTATATACATATTTGAATTCGAAAGTCCTTGTAAGAGGTCATACCAAGTTTTCAAGTGCCATTTTGCAGCAACAAGGTTGGCTGCAATTGCACTCACAAGGATGAGTATTCCAATGAGATAAATTCGAATCATTTTCAAAAGTAAAGAACTTTCGTTGTAAATTTTTATTAATTTCACTCCAAAGCGCGGATATGGTTGTACGAATTATCTTAAAAATATTTTTTGCCTTAGTAGCGATCCTCTGTTTTGTTGTGGTGGGCATCATGTACACCAAACTTTCTTTTATCGATTGGCCTTATCTTATTGGCGCTTTGTTTTTTTTAGGGCTTGCTTTGGTGATTCCAAGACGAAAAAAATAAGAGGAGGTTTACTATGACATCCACCGCCGTTCCTGCATTTCTTTTTTGACGGAATGGGCGAGTAGCACTATGGCAAGCATATTGGGAATGCACATCAAGGCAAAAGAAAGATCAATAATCCCAATGACCTCCTCCACAGTTGCCAAAGCAGAGAAAATAATACTGCCGATATAAAAATAATTATACGCCTGTCCCCAAGCTTTTTTCGTCAAAAAGCCAAAACATTTTACACCGTAATAGGAATAGGTGAACAAAGTAGAGATCCCAAACACAAAGACCATTCCCAGGAGTAATACATCTCCAAATCCAAAAAATAAGCGTCTAAAAGCTTCCAAGGTGAGGACAATTCCGTTGAGTTCTTCCAAATGGTAGGCACCACTGATAATAACGATTAAACCTGTTATGGTACACACAAGAACTGTGTCCAGCAATGGGCCAAGCATGGCCACCAAGCCTTCATCTGTCCCCTTTTTGCTTTGCGATTGTCCGTGATACATGGGTGCATTTCCAACCCCGCTTTCGTTGGAAAAAACAGCTCGACGAACCCCTAAAATCACCAACCCCCAAAAGCCACCGGCCACCGCTGTTTGAAGATTAAAAGCCTCTGAAAAGATCAATTCAAAAGCAGGGAGTACCGCACTTCCGTTGGAAAAAAGGATGAAAAGCCCCATCAGGAAATAGATCCCAACCATCAATGGAACCAAGTTGGAAGTAACTTTTACGATGGCTTTTAGCCCGCCAAAAATCACCACCCCACTGATGACCGATAAGCCAATTCCAAGACTGAGTTTCCATCCAAAATCTCCCAAAGCCATATATTGGTTGGGGTCAATGACATTGATAAACGTTTGGGTTAATTGATTGGCAGTAAAAGCAGGTAGCACCCCAAAAAGACCCGCCACAGAAAACCAAATGGCGAGTGGCTTCCCCCATTTTTTTAACCCCAACTGCATATAATACATAGGCCCTCCCAAGGGTTGCCCATCAGCAGCTGTTATTCGTAATTGAACCGCCAAAGTGCAGGAATAAAATTTGATAATCATTCCAAGAAAAGCGGTCATCCACATCCAAAATAAGACTCCGGGACCGCCCATATGAATGGCAATGGCTACTCCCGAAATATTTCCTAAACCTACGGTGGCGGCCAAGACCGCCGAAAGGGCTTGAAAACGGGAAATTCCTTTGTTTTCCTCTTTGGAAAGCAAAAGAACAAAAGCTTTTTTGATTTTTAAAAGGGGATACCCCCTGCTGTGAAAAAGCAAAAACAGCCCTCCTCCAAGCACCACAAACAGCATGATCCATTCCAACGGTTGAATCAGCCTTTGTAATAGGTATGTTAAGTTTGAAATCTCAGGCTCCACTGTGGAAAAGTAGGGAATAATTTTGGAATTTCTTTGAAACCCTACTGTAAAGAAAAAATTTCAAAGGCTTATTTTTCTTTGACAATGATGTAGGTCGCTTTGACACCGGTGGCCAAATTCCAACGGTTGGCACCTACCAATTTTCCTTCATCGTCAAAGACACGGACTTCGGCGGTGTTGGGTCCGGAAGTCCCTTGATTTAAAGCCACAAAGTCAATTTTGTTAAAGCCCATAACCAAATCTACAGCGATACTGCGAAAGCGTTCTTGCAAAAGCACACTGGGCACTACCACTTGGTCGTTGAGCATGATTTTAATTAAATCACCGTCCGGCGATTCGTGATCACGAACAGCGATTTGAACAAATTTGCCATTGTTTCTAAAATCACCCAAATACTGATCGACTTTAAATTGATCGGGATTTTTTTGTTTTTCATCTTCTCCTCGATTCAGCCGCTTCAGATATTGTTCTCCCGGGTCAATAAACTGTTCTTGGGTTCCAAACTTATTTTTAGGATCGTTTAAACTGTTTTTGGGATTGATATAATCTGGAGGAGGATTAAAAAAATCTTGATTTAAAAATTCACTTTTAGGGGTAATTTTAAAAGGACTTTCGGATTTTTCTTCGGCTTGCGGGAAAATGACTTTAGGGGTATTGGAGGTTTCCACGCCTCCACTTTGGGCATGCACTAAATAAAAATTTAGCGGAATCAATAGCACCAAAAAACACGATAACGTCTTCATACAATAAATCGTTGGGGAATCTTCCCTTACAACATACAAACCTACTAGGAAATCAATTAGTTACTAAATGTTTTAACAACAATTTAATCATATTTTATTTATTGTATATTTAGTAATTAAAATTGAATTTAAACCGTTTTTATTATGCAAATAGCTCCAATTGATTGGGTAATCATCATTTTTTTCTTTGTTATTTCTCTAGGTATAGGGCTATTGGTGTCCAAATCTTCTGGGAAAAGTGCCAACGATTTTTTCCTTTCCGGGCGTAACATGCCTTGGTGGTTGTTAGGTCTTTCTATGGTGGCCACCACTTTTTCAACCGATACGCCCAACTTAGTGACGGATATTGTTCGTACCAATGGCGTTTCTGGCAACTGGGTTTGGTGGGCTTTTTTAATTACGGGTTTGCTCACTGTTTTTGTTTATGCCAAACTGTGGCGCAAATCCAATGTCAACACCGACCTTGAGTTTTATGAATTGCGATATGGTGGTAAACCCGCTAGTTTTTTACGCAAATTTAGAGCCTTGTACTTGGGAATAATTTTTAATGTGATCACTATGTCAGCAGTAACGCTGGCAGCCATTAAGATTGGGAGCGTGATGTTGGGACTGGATCCGTGGCAAACGGTCATCACGGCTGGGCTAGTAACGGTAACTTTTAGTGCCATTGGTGGATTTAAGGGCGTGGTATACACCGATGTTATTTTGTTTTTTGTCGCCATGGGAGGATCCATAGGTGCGGCCTATTATTTGGTCAACCTTCCGGAAGTGGGGGGCTTAGAAGCTTTAATAGCGCACGAAAATGTGTCCGGTAAAATCTCCATCTTACCCGATTTTGGAAATACAGAAGCTTTGATTACACTCCTGATCATTCCGTTGGCGGTTCAATGGTGGAGTTCTTGGTATCCCGGGGCGGAACCCGGCGGGGGAGGGTATATTGCGCAGCGTATGTTGGCTGCCAAAGATGAAAATCACGCCATTGGAGCCACCCTGTTTTTCAATATTATGCATTACGCTTTTAGACCTTGGCCATGGATTTTAGTGGCTTTGGCGTCTTTGGTTGTCTTTCCCGACATTGCCAGTATTCAATTAGCATTCCCCGATATTACAGCGGATAAATTAGGAAATGATTTAGCTTATCCGGCCATGTTGACCAAGCTCCCTACGGGCTTGCTCGGGTTGGTATTGGCGTCTTTGATTTCGGCTTATATGAGTACTATTTCTACACAGCTGAATTGGGGTTCTTCTTATATTGTTTATGATTTTTATAAAAGACAAATCAATCCCGGAGCTTCTCAAAAACGTTTGGTAGCTGTGGGACGTCTTTCCACTGTTTTACTGATGGTGTTGAGTACTTTGCTGGCGTTGTTCTTACAAAATGCGGTGCAATTATTTAATCTTTTATTGGTCTTTGGTGCTGGAACCGGGCTGATTTTTATTTTACGCTGGTTTTGGTGGCGGATAAACGCATGGAGTGAGATTGCTGCTATGGTAGCCTCGGGCGTCATTTCCTTGCTATTGGCCATACCCGCTTTACATGAATTTTTGTTTGCATCCGCCGGAGGGGTCTTCCCCCCTTGGTTTGAATTTCCTTTTGTCGTTTTGGTGACCTCCATTATTTGGTTGGCTGTAACCTTTTTAACGGCTGCGGAAAAACAGGAAGTTTTGGAAGGATTTTATAATAAAACGCAGCCGGGAGGTCCTGGTTGGGCTAAAGTTTTGAAAAAAGCGGGGGCCAATAGTATTCAAAAGGAGCAGGTTTGGAGCGTTCCTTCTGGTATTATTGCAATGTTATTGGGTTGTGTCATGATTTACAGCACCATGTTTGCCACAGGTTATTATATCTACGGACGCATCAATCTAGCTGTAGGACTCACTTTTTTGGCATTGCTTTCCACGTTCTTGTTGATTCGAATTTGGAAAAAAATAAAAGCAAAAGTTTTTTAACCCAATAGGATACCGGCAATGGTGGCGGACATCAGCGACACCAAACTTCCTGCGATCATGGCTTTAAAACCGAGTTCCGTGAGCAGTTTTTTGGTTTTAGGTGCGATGATTCCAATACCTCCCACTTGGATTCCAATGGAGGCAAAATTGGCAAAACCGCAGAGCATATACGTCGCCATGAGCACAGATTTTTGATAGGTAAAATGGATGGGGTACAAAGGATTTTTTAAATCGACCAATTGCGTGTAACCGACAAACTCACTAGCGACAATTTTGATTCCCAAAAGCTGTCCCATCAAAGCCATGTCTTCAGCAGCAACACCGATCAACCACATTAGGGGAGCAAAAAGATAGCCCAACAAAAAAGACAACGAAAATCGATCATAAGGGGTATTTACGGCAATCCAAT
>Ga0209137_1004659_pt1 | contig 10788 bp, 9 predicted proteins | sample SaaInl5LU_22_DNA_FD_184642 | JGI IMG/M metagenome (GOLD analysis project Ga0209137, IMG submission 184642) | Marine microbial communities from expanding oxygen minimum zones in the Saanich Inlet - ESP_105LU_22_DNA (SPAdes) (version 2) | ecosystem: Environmental > Aquatic > Marine > Intertidal...
AATAAGTAGTAATATTGCACCCTCCTTTCACTGAAAGGTTCGCAGTAATGCGGGTCCTATAGCTCAGTTGGTTAGAGCACCTGACTCATAATCAGGTGGTCCCTGGTTCGAGCCCAGGTGGGACCACAGGTAGAAACCCCAACCTCTTGTATATCAAGGAGTTGGGGTTCTTTTTTTCTTCAAAAAGAGGTAGGTGTTCCAAATGGTGGGTTAAGTCTTGTTTGACTAACTAAGATTGAGGGGATTTCCAATTTGATAAAGTTTCATCCCAAACTAATCACTTTTTTTTCATTATTCCCCCTTTCTTAGTTTTCAAACTTTTGTAGTGTTTGAAAAAGTTATCCCACAGGAAAGGGAATTAGAGAAAAAATTAATCCTATGTAAGAATAAAAAGGGTTATTAGTAAAAGACTAGTTAGACAGGAGAGTAGAGACCCGATGATTAAGTCCTTTCGTTTTTTTACTATTGAAAAAAGACTCAGTCCGAATGGAGTAACTATTAACGATATAAGTATCATTGTAACAAAATCATTTGAAAGAAAAAAATCAAGTGTGTAGAGGAACTCATACAACCCATTTTTATCACGAGTTTGTTTTTCAATTATAAAGTTGGTAATTAAAAAAAACATTAAAAGAAAAAAAATGTGAACTAACGGAATGGTGACAATTGATTTTTTCATATTGTAAAGTTAATTTTTTTTTTGAAAGAGTCGTTTTCCCTCTGGAAAGGGAATTAGAGAAAAAATTAACCCACCAAAGACCTTTTTAACCCACAATTTGGAACAATTTAACCCACTAGGTGGGACAAACATAGTCAAAATAATCATATAACATATTGTTAGTTAATTAGTTACAAAATTGGTTAAAGTTCAGGTGGAACTTGAACCTTTGGAACACCTATTCGTTTTTAATCCAATTGTTTGGAACACCCATAGAAGTAGTGGAACACTAAATGTTCTAAATTTAAATAGATGGAACACTTGGTGTTCCATTATAAAATTATACATTTGTATAAGTAGTTGAACAACAATTGTTTAAATACCAAAATTTAACTTGGTTAGAGTTCAGGTGGGACCACAAACAAGAAAGTCATTCAAAGGGCTTTAAAATTAAACCTTCACAAGTAGTGAGGGTTTTTTTATGCACTAAAATTACACTTCTAAATTAGTCATTTATTTTTCAACTGTCAGTTTGCTGTCAACTATTTAAGTGTTTTTTGACACCTATATGACACTTGAATTATCTTAATATATAGGTATATTAAGTTCATTATCCCAATCATCTTCCCACTCCCCTATAGATTGGAGGTACTCTTTAAGTAATCTAGGGTCTTTGTTATTCGATAAATCCTCATCCTTTATTGATACTGTAGTAATCTTAAATAACTTATCTAAGTTTTCATCGTTAGAGATTATCTCAGAGAATAGTTCTTTGGTTCTTCCGATTAGTTTTTCTTTAACTAATTCTTTATCTCCCTCAGTACATAGTATGCTGTCGTGTATTATTAAAAAGAATCTATCATCTGGAAGTTGCTTGAAAACATTAACAAAGATATTTGCCTCAATACTTTGACCTAAATGACTGGCTATTTTAAACCCCTCTTTTTGCTTAATAGAATTTAACCAACTCATAAAGCTAGGGAAGACCTTTTGTAATTCAATATTTTTTACTGAGGTCAAGTCTTCTTCATATAAGGCGCTTAACGTTTCCTTTTTAAGTTCGCTATATTTTAGTGGCTTAAAGTACTCTGAATTATCACTAATGTGTTTATAGACGCCTCCATTAATGATTAGTTTTTTACATAAGTTAAATTCTTTTTCAATTGTGTTGCCATAGTCTTTTGAATAAGATGTTTTAAGCCACTCTAAGAGTAGAACAGAGGGTTGAGCTGCACTCATATCCACTTCCCATATCAGGTCGTTTTCATTGGCTCTCATAGAATGCCTAATATATCTTGGGATAGAGGCAACAGTATGGTATATTCTGCCTGATTTAGCAACACTAGGTTTGAAGCATATTTTACTATCATATACTTCTCTAGTTGATTTTACATTGTTAAGGGCTTTAAATTCATTGTAGAATGCTTTATACCTATAGTATCTTTGTTTGTTCTCTCTGATTTTTTCATCAGGGTCAATGTCATTACCCATTTCTTGCTCAGTCAGGATAGTAATCTTCTCTTTATAGTAATCCTCACTTTCAACTACTATAAGTTTTGCTGTATTGTTTAGTATTTTTTTCAATACGGGCTCTTTAAAGCAATCCTCATACTCTTTGTCTTTAATTTTTTTCACTCTATTTTTAAACTTATTAGAAAAAATTTCTATTGTATTATTTCAGAGTTAAGTGCTTTATCTGTTAAGAAGCAAGACTTAGAAAATTTTCTTTGCTGATATTTTGGAGGTCTTCCAATATAATCCAATCCAATAAGAAGGTTTGTAATTTTTATATAGTGTCTAGAACCAAGATATTGCCTAAATATTTTTGAGTGTATGTTTACATAGTAATTTAAAGGCTTGTTTCTAGCCTTGATGTTTAATACAATGAAGGATAATATCCAATTACACTTATCAAGACACTCTAGTCTTTCTTCAGTATTAGTTAATGTTAAAAACTCAATACTTTCTTCAAGCACATCCCTAAAACCATTTATCGTGTATTGCTCCATATACTGAAGTTAATAATTTTTTAAAAATAATTTCACTATTGGGGAGACATATGATATATAGATATGTTTTATATGTATACTTCATATCTATACTACATAAACATATGGTATGAAAATGCAAAACGCCTATATATACTCGTTATATATATTGGACTAAAGTAGATAAATATAGATACTATGAGTAGACAAAAGTATGGAGGTAGAGAAAAGGGAACTCTTAATAGACTAACAAGTAAAGTAAAGGATAAGTTAGAGCGAATCTTAGATGAATGTATAGAGTCATTAAGTGTAGATGATATGAGTAAGCAAGAGAAGCTAAAAGCAATACAATTATGTCTTCAGTACTTAATGCCTAAACCAACACCTGAGAGAGAGGATAAGAACATAGTTCAACACTTTGAAGTAGAAATAATAGAGCCCTTGGATTGATCATTCAATCTAAACGAACATACTTTTAGTCTTATTTTTTTAGATTAAAATAGTCTCAATACAATAATATCATTTTATAAGATCGAAAGGATTTATATTTAATACACCAAATCTTATCATAAATGAAAGCCAAACTATTTACTATTGTTTTTGTATTATTTTGTTGTTCAGCCTATTCTCAAGTTGGTATAGGAATTGATGAAGCAGATAGTTCTTCAATCTTAGACATAACTTCCACATCCAAAGGACTTTTGGTGCCTAGAATGACAGCAGCTCAGAGGGATGCAATAGCATCTCCAGCTACAAGCCTATTGATCTATCAAACTGATGGTGTGGTAGGTTTCTATTCCTATGATGGCACGAATTGGTTGCGTCTAATAAATAATGATTCTCCAACTTTCACAGGAACTATAACTTCAGGGACTGTTTCAGCTACGGCTTTTGTGGGAGATGGATCAGGATTGACCGGTATTGATACTAATACTGCTAGTATAACAGCGCTTCAAGGTTACATTGATGGCAATAGAACTGATATTCTTGTCAACAGAACAGCTGTAAATGGACTTAGTAGTTTATCATCTGGTGTCTCAGCACTTCAAGCACAAACCGCAGCACTTCAATCAGCAGTAGCTTCTATAGATCTTAGTGGCATAGATACAAACGCCGCTGCAGTAACCTCTATTGAAAGTGATTTAGCAGATAAAACTGCGAATATAGCACAAATGCAAGCTAACTTAACAGATGTACAAGCTGACACTATATCAAATACTTTAAAAATCCTTAGCAATACAGCTAGCATTACATCTAACATAAGTGATATAGCATTAAAAGCCAATAAAGCAAGCCCAACTTTCACAGGAACTATTTCATCCGGAGCAATTTCTGCAACTGGTACGATAAGCGCTACATCTTTTGTGGGTGATGGATCGGGTCTAACTAATTTGAATATTAATTCTGCGGTATCTTCTTCTACGCATTTGGATGATTTAAATAATATTTATGTTGGTTCAGAAGCTAGTGATATAACGGGCGAAAACAATACTGCAGTAGGAGCGCTTGCCTTAACCTCTAATACTACTGGTCTTTCAAATACAGCTTTTGGAGCATATTCATTGTTATTTAATACTACTGGGGGAGAAAATACTGCAATTGGTTATGGGGCATTAGTTGGAAATATAGGTGGAAGTTATAATACTAGTATTGGTAGAGTTGCTTTAAGATTTAATACTTCAGGGGCAGGAAATGTTGCAGTTGGTCATAGTGCTTTATATTCAAATACTATTTCAAACTTTAATACCGCTGTTGGTGTAAGTTCAATGGAAAATAATATTAATGGATCTTTAAATACTGCATTAGGTGCTGAATCATTAAATTTTAATAAGGCTAATTCTGGAATTGTAGCAGTTGGTTACCAGGCTATGTATTATGCAAATGATAATACTACTGGTGAAAATACTTTTAATACCGCTATAGGATTCCAGGCTTTAAGAGGGTCTGAAACACCATCTAATAACACAGGGATAAGAAATACAGCAATAGGAGGGGGGGCTCTTATGTCGAATAGTAGTGGGCAATATAATGTAGCAGTTGGTTCTTTATCACTATATAAAAACACAACAGGTAACCGTAACGTAGCAATTGGAGACGGATCATTATATGAAAATATTAATGGTTTCAGGAATACTGCTCTTGGTACAATTGCATTACAAAGTAATACCTCAGGAAGTTCTAATGTTTCAATAGGAGATTTAGCTTTATATAACAACACAACTGGGTTTAATAATACAGTAATTGGAACCGACTCAATGGTAGATAACATTTCTGGATATTATAATACCTCTATAGGCAGTAATTCTTTATATCATAATAAATCAAAAAGTGAGAGCGTAGCAGTTGGTTACGAGGCTATGTATTATGCAGACGACTCAACAGATGGGGGTAGTAGTTATAATACAGCTTTAGGTTACCAAGCCTTAATGGGCTCTTCAACTCCATCTAATAATACGGGTGTAAGCAATACAGCAATTGGCAACAAATCATTGCAACTAAACACATCTGGAAGCTTTAATGTTGGAGTTGGTCCTTCGACATTAAATGATAATACTACAGGCACTAGAAATATATCAATTGGTTCAGATTCTCAAAGATATAATACAACAGGTCAATATAATGTTTCAATTGGGGTTGGAGCACTAAGAGATAATGTTGCAGGCAATGGATCTGTGGCAATTGGCTACCAGTCAATGCTTAATGCTAATTCTACTAGCACACAGGCTTTAACAGGTAATACGGCTATTGGATTTGGAGCATTAAAAGGTTCATCAACAAGCTCTAATAATACAGGTAATTTTAATACATCAGTTGGACATAATTCTTTAACCAACAATGCAGAAGGGTTTCTTAATGTCGCGATGGGTATGAATGTATTAAAATCAAATACGACTGGGAATACTAATGTTGGTGTTGGCTCAAATGCATTAGAAAATAATTTTGATGGTCTTTCAAACACAGCAATTGGTTCAGATTCGATGAAATTAAACACAAGCGGTTTTGCAAACACCTCAATTGGTTACGGATCCTTATCTAACAATACATCTGGATATAATAATATAGCTATTGGAAACTTTGCTAATGTAGCCTCAGGAAGTTTAAATAACTCAACCGCTATTGGAGCTAACGCAATTGTAAACGCCTCCAATAAAATTAGGTTAGGAGATTCCAATGTTACTGTCATAGAAGGACAAGTAGCATTTACAAATGCATCAGATAGAAGGTTAAAAAAAGAAATTGAAATCACTAAATACGGTCTAGAAGAGATTCTAAAACTAGAGCCGGTAGATTACATTTTAAAGTCTAACGGATTAAAACAAATTGGTTTTATTGCTCAAGATGTAAAGCCACTTATTCCTGAAGTAGTTACAGGGAAAGAAGGAGATCTTGAAAAAGGAGAAACCTTAGGAATTACTTATACTTCATTAATACCAGTACTAACAAAGGCTATTCAAGAACAGCAGGATTCAATTAATAGTCAACAAAAAACAATCAGTGATCAACAAGCCCTACTAAAAGAATTATTATCAAGAATAGAAAAATTAGAAAAGCAATAGGTCGTAAATGAAAAAGCTGCTATTCTTTTTGTTTGTTGCAATCTCATTTGCCAATGCGCAGAGTATTTCCGTTGGTCCAAACTCAAATGAACGATTGAGTTTAAATAATGGCGCTACATTAAGTTTAAATGGGCTTTCATTGTCTCCCACTGAAACGCATTTTATATCTAATAATAGACTCAGTTATTCAAGCACTGTTAGTAATACCATAACTTCTTCTATTAATCGCTCCTATGTTATGAGTAAGACCTCTGAATTATTTACAGGGGCTGTTAGAATAACATACAAGGATTCAGAATTAAATGGAGAAACAGAGTCGGATATAAAAATCATTTTATTTGACGGTGCAAACTGGTTAAATCAAACCAATACGAGTAGTAACACTACTACAAATGTTTTTGAAGCATCCATTGTAAATAAATCATTTGAAGAACTGACAATGTCTTCTTATGTTTCACTAGTAAATTCTGCTCCAACAGATATTGCTTTGTCTTCAGAGGCCGTGACGGAGAATGTCCCAATAGGAACCACTATTGGGATGTTTACAACAGTAGATTCCGACCAGGGAAATACTCACACTTACAACTTTATTTCTGGAAGTGGAGACATAGATAATTCAAACTTTACAATAAGTGGCACTATATTACTCACAGCCACTCCAATAGATTACGAGACTAAAAACAGCTATTCTATTTTAGTAGAAACATCAGACGGGTCAGCTACTTACTCAAAGTCATTTACCATTTCAGTTAGAGATGTAGATGAGGACTCGGATGGAGACGGAGTAGGAAATAGCATAGACAACTGTCCTAATACGTTTAACCCCGATCAGGCAGATTTAGATCAGGATGGTGTAGGAGATATATGCGACAACGCTCCAGAAGTGGCGAATGCATCACAAACAGATACAGATGGAGATGGAGTTGGAGATGCTCAAGATGAAGATGATGATGGAGATGGAGTTCCAGATAGCTTAGATGCCTTTCCATTAGACCCAAGTGAAAGCAGCGATACAGATGGAGACAGAATGGGAGATAATTCGGATAACGACATTGACGACGACGGTATTGTTAATAGTTTGGATAATTGTGTTGAAACACCAAATGCTTCTCAATTAGATACAGATGGAGATGGAATAGGAAATACTTGTGATTCAGATGACGACGGAGATGGCTCAAGTGATGAAGAAGAGGCTATTTGTGGCACAAATCCATTAGATGCTTCAGATACGCCTTTAGATACAGACAATGACGGTACTCCTGATTGCATAGACAATGACAAAGACAATGACGGATATTCAGATGATCAGGATACATTCCCATTAGATCCTTCAGAGTGGGTAGACACTGACAATGACGGCATAGGGAATAATGCAGATACGGATGATGATAATGATGGTCAATTAGACGATGAAGAAGAATTCTGTGAAACGGACCCATTAGATGCTACAAGTTTCTCTGGAGACCAGGACAACGACGGAATAACCGATTGTAGGGACTTAGACAACGATAATGATGGTGTAAACGATGATAGTGACGCTTTCCCATTAGATCCTACAGAGTGGACAGATACTGATTTAGATGGCATAGGGAACAACGCAGATGACGACGACGACAACGATGGGTTTTCAGACTTAGATGAATTAGAATGTAATAGTAATCCATTGGATGTAAATGACCTTCCAGGAGATTTAGACGGAGATGGAACCCCTGATTGTAAAGATGAAGATATTGATGGAGACGGTTGTCTTAATACAGAAGATGAATTTCCAAGAGATCCAAGTGAATGTGTAGATACTGACGGAGATGGTCTTGGAGACAATGTGGATATTGACTCGGATAACGATGGGATCCCAGATAGTCAGGATGCATTCCCATTAGATCCAAATGAATCAAATGATGTTGACGGAGATGGAATAGGAGACAACGCAGATCTAGATGACAATAATGATGGATATGACGATGAAGTAATTTATACTTCAGGTGTCTTAACACCTAATAGCTCTGGAATTGAAAGCACTTGGAAAATAATTAATATTGAAAAGTTCCCTATTAATAGGGTATCTGTTTATGATAAAAATGGTAATCTAATATTCACGGCTCAAAATTACAAGAACGACTGGAGAGGAACGTATAAGCAAACCAATACATATATTCCAGCAGGATCCTATTTTTATGTAGTAGATTTAAATAATGGAGAAGAGCAAATAAAGGGCTGGTTATACATTACGTACTAATTCACTAAAAGCAATACAAAATGAAAAACACTATTAAAACACTTGCTTTTACGGTCTTAGTACTTTCAAGTATAGTCGTTAAAGCGCAGCAACAGCCTAACTTTTTATTCTTTGAACAGAATATGAGTTTGTTTAACCCAGCTTACACCGGTAGTGAAGGATCACTCGCTGGCTTGCAATACCGCTCTGCCTGGTCAGGAATAGAAGATGCCCCTAGAGCAGCTTCTTTTATCTACCATACCAAAGAGAAGAATAAAGCCTCTTGGGGGATTAGTTATTTAACGGACAGGGTTTATGTAGAAAATCAAGGAATAGTGGCTGTAGACTATAGCTATAAGCTTACCCTAGGGGGTAATACAAACCTTTACCTAGGAATAAAAGCAGGAGTAGTCTATAATAATCTAGATGCAGCTGGCTTAGATAGAATTACACAAGAAAGCAATGCCAGTTTAAACAGCATTCAAAACTATATGAACCCGCTAGTGGGTATTGGCTTACTATTAAAAGGTGAAAAATACTTTATAGGACTCTCTACCCCAAATATGCTTAATTCAAAACGTTATAAAGAAGCAGAGGGACTATCTACCACAGCTACAGACAAGCCTCATTTATACACCACAGCGGGCTTTCATTTAAAGCTGAACAATGCCATTAAACTAAGTCCTTCTATGTTGTACAGAATGGTGGCCGATGCGCCCAATCAGCTTACAGCTATAGCCAAGCTAACTTTAAAAGAGAAACTAAGTCTAGGAGTAGGTGTTAGTAACAATGACTACATCTCCACAATGCTTCAATTCAAAATGAAACAGATGGATCTAGGCTTTGGTTATGAGATAGGGCAAAGAACATCGGCTACAGCACTAAGAGCCAATACTAGTGAGTTAATCCTAAGATATAGGTTTGGACAAAGTAATTCTAACTCAATCACAACAAAATCTAAAGAATCAACTGATAGTAATTGATGTGTTGCAGCAAATTTTTATAGAAGTTATCTTCTAGATAACCATTTAATCTTGTATGAATACTAAACCATAGGCATATCACATTCTTCTAACTCACTTACTTCAAGTTTGCGTAAAAGCTTTTTAATTTAAGCAGTTACATATTATTGATAGTATCTATTCTAAATTGAATGATTTCAGAAATCAGAGCCATAGGTAGTTCTTCATTATTAGGAAACTGAATACTTCCTTTTCCAGTTTTGTAATACTTTAAACTATCTGCAAATTCAATGTTGGTTTCAGGAAGAGCATATAATCCAATATGGTGTTTCTGCGCTGCAAAGTAAATCAATACACTTCCTTTATATTTAACAGTTGGCATATCATAACTTATTTTTTCTTCCCTTTCAGGCAACACTTCTTTTATTAAATTATAAATCTGATTGAGCCTTGATTGCTGTGGTTCAGGAGTTATTTTAATATACTCTTCTATGCTAACCGCGCTTGTTTTTTTATACATCATTATATAAATTTGGTTTTTAAATTTATCATAAAATATGGAAGCTTTGAATAAAAACTGGTTTATTATAACACTTACTGCTGTTGTTTTTGGAATACTTGGATTTCTATTAGGAAGTCAAGAAAAACATCACGAAAAATGCCCTATGATAAATGGAACTCATAATATGATGTTCACAAAAGGTGGTTCTCACAAAATGTTAGGCGGTGAAGAAATGTTTATTTTTAAATCCGACGATGGAAAAGAAATTGAGTGGATTGAAGATATAGATGTTCAAAGGGAAGAAGGTGAGAATGGAGAAAAGAAAATCAAAATTCAAGTAAAAGCGAAAGAGGAGTAGAAAGCTTGATTTTACGTTAAACCATAGGAATATCTTCTTTCTATAACTCACTTACTTTTAAACCTCTTAGATAGGTGAGACTAACTGCTAAAGATGAATGTCCCATAGCCTTTTGTATCTTACTTAGAGACCCTGTTCTTTTATAGATTAAATACACTCATTATCATTAGGCGTTTAATTTTTTTCTAAATTAGATTACCCTAATTTTATCACAATCTACTATGAGAAAGCTATTCTTCCTACTTACTGCATTCACTTTAATTTTATCCTGTTCTTCAGATGAAACCTCAACACTTGTTACACCACCTTCTCCAATAGTTAAATATACTATTACCTTATCTGCAGGAGAAGGAGGAACTGTATCTACTACAGGAGGTGAATATGAAGCAGGTCAGACAGTTTCTGTTACTGCAACTCCTCACGAGAAACTGCTAAAATAGCAGCTTTGGTCATACTGTATGCAATTAAATCAGGAGGGGTTAGACTGGCACATTCGCTTGAGATAAATAAAATCCGCCCCCAATTATTAGCCAACATACTCGGTAGAA
>Ga0209137_1004662_pt1 | contig 10779 bp, 10 predicted proteins | sample SaaInl5LU_22_DNA_FD_184642 | JGI IMG/M metagenome (GOLD analysis project Ga0209137, IMG submission 184642) | Marine microbial communities from expanding oxygen minimum zones in the Saanich Inlet - ESP_105LU_22_DNA (SPAdes) (version 2) | ecosystem: Environmental > Aquatic > Marine > Intertidal...
ATCAGCATGTCGCATCCCCATCCCGAACCTCGCGCAAAATCGATCGTGCCATGAAAAATGCAGATCGGCGAGGGTCTATGTGATCATCCGGGATGGAACAGCTAAATCAAGTCGCCCCAAACACAACATCAGCACACATGCAGGAAACCACACAATCAATTTTTGAGAGCTTGCAAGAATTGGCTCGAACTGAGGCACTGTGGCGAATGTTACAGCGTGAGTCCACCATCAGCCCCGCGCAGCTGAGCAGCGCAGCTGAGCAGCGCAGTGGAGCTGGCATAATGGCAGCGCGGACTGTGGTGGCGCTACAAAGACAGCTTGAGCGTGAGATTAAACACAGGGCGTGGCTGGCGCAGAACCTGCAGCACACAGCACAATACCAGCAGTGTGTTCACAGTATAGCCCAGCTTGAACGCACACTGGCATTGGCGACATTAGAAGACTAAAGCTCAGCGTGACTATTCAAACAAGTCACCCAATGCGCGGAAATCGTCGCCCATGCAATCGATAAACTTGCAGGTGTCCCACTGCCTTGTCACACTGCACAAATGAGACATCACTCCAAGAAGTTTGCGGATAATCAAAAAAATGGTCAATGATCCAAAGAAGATAGTTGAATTAGCACGGCGGGGTAAACTTATAGAGGCGTCATTTCTTTATGATGGTTCCTTTGCCAAATTCGAGCGAGATACCAGTCACTTGAAGTTTGGAGTGCAGCTATTTTTTGAACTTGGTCGAAGAGAAAGATGCCTTGACCTTCTTGACCGAATGTCGCGTCTTTCGCCAATGGAGCCTGAAGCAGCTCTTTTTGTCCTGAAGAGTTACGAACAGCTAAATGCAACCGCTGAACTCGCATCAACTGCTGAGTTGTTCTCTAAAACTTTCCCCAAAAATATACATTTCCAAAGTGAGTATGCCAGAATTCTTCAAACGACAGGCGATTTTGAGAGATCAAGCAGAATATTTGAGAAAATATTGAAGCAGTTTGGAGACGACGCACAAATTTATCGTATGCATATGATCTCAGTTCATGGCGGCGACCTAAAATCATCCGTTATCAAAGGCATGGAGGATCTCTGGAAAAAAACAGACTTGAGTATCATTGACAGGATCAACTTGGGGTTTGCTCTTGGAAAGGTATTTGACGATCGCGGAGACTATCAAAAAGCGGGGCACTTCTTCAAAATCGCCAATGATGTTCAAGCTAATCAGTATCCATACGATTTTGATGAAAGAGTTGCTGAAGCAAAGATGTTTTTCGAAGCACAAAAGGGAGCGCACAAATTACAGGCTTCCTCAGTCGCTGAATTCATACCAGTATTTATTACAGGCATGCCGCGATCTGGCACAACGGTGATGGAGACTAAACTCTTGCAATCAGGTGGCTTTCAATCTGTAGGAGAGTCATCAATAGCACATAAAGCAGCGTATAAATTTTTTGCTCCGGAGAAGAAGCTGATTTGGATCGAAGAAGCACCTACCGAACTAATTAATGTGTTCAGAAAATATTGCGAATCTCAATTTAGATTAAGAGTGCCCGAAGTTTCGCTTGCAATTTTGGATAAGTCGATGCGAAACTTTTTAGTTGCAGGGTATATTGTTTCTTCTCTTCCTGGAGCGCGGATATTTTTCATTAACAGAAATCCGCTGGATATTGCACAAAGTCTTTATAGGAGTTTTTTTCAATTAGGCTCTCATCGTTATTCGAATCGAATAGACACGATTGCTAAGGAAATGGCGATATATGATGTGGTAACAGAGAAGTTTTTGAACATTCTGGATAGAAATATTACGCGAGTAAATTATGAGAATTTTGTGACAGAACCACGCCATACGATAAGTATGATGAAGAACTTCGTAGGAATTAAAGATGAAACCCAAAGTCTTGCAGTAAGCAGTGATCAACAAGCGATCAAGACTTTGAGTGTTTATCAGGCAAGGCAGCCGCTGCATACTGGACGAATTGCTGCCTGGACGAAATATCAAGATATTTTTCAGGATTTTCCAGAAATCTATGAAACGGCACGTTCATGTGTCGACTTGCAACTCCAGTGAAAGAGGGAAGCACACTGGCATTGAGCGCGGCAGAAGACTAAAGCTCAGCGTTACTATTCAAACAAGTCGCCCAATGCGCGGAAATCGTCGCCCATGCCATCGAACACCGCACCCACGCCGTGCCCCACACCTCGTGCCGTGCCGCACCCTGCGAATGTCGCAACCACAATCAACAATAAGACCACACGCTGCATGTATTCCACTCCGCTGCCTCACCCCGTTCGCGCTCGTCGCTTTACAGGGGGTTTATATAGAAAAGGGGCAGGCTTGCGCCCACCCCAATCCTGTTTCCAATCCTGTGAAGGATTAGAAGCTCATCGAGAGACCGAGCGACCAAGTGCTATCTTCAGAAGTCTTCGTCTCATGCTTGGAGGTTGTTTCGTAGCCGAACAATGCCTTAGCACCGCCGCCCAGATCGTAGCCTGCACTGAAGCCGTAGCCCGCACGATCAGCTCCCGCCACATAGCCAGCATTGTCATACTGACCGTAGTTCGCTCCAAGGGTCAGAGCGTCCATGGAATACGACACACCCACCGCCATGTGAGTTTCCTCATCTGCGTCTGTGGAAATATCTTTCTGGGAGTAATTGGCGCCCATGGAGTAGTCGCCCATGCTGTAAGCAAGGCTGAAACCAGTGACGGTCAGGTCAGCGCGAGGAGCTGCACCAGTATCTTCGCCGGTCTGGTAGCCGACGCCAATGCCAAGGTCACCAACGCTGTATTTGAAACCGACCCCGATGATCGAGTCTGCTTGGGTTGCGCCCGAGGTGTCGTCGAGTTCGACCGATACTGCAAAGCCCAGCCCGCCGACTGTGTGGTTGTAGCGGAGGATCTGACCGTCATGTGTGCCATCAAGACCGCTGTTTCCGTTCCAGCCAGAGTGGGAAGACTCGTTGTCAGCAATGGAGCCAGAACCAGTCGGCACTTCTGCCATCGCCCAGTCAAAACCGCCGTCGGTGTCGCCCATGGTCAGGGTGCCCATGGCGCCCGAAATGAAGATCGCAACGCCATCATCATCTGCAACGTCGGTGCCTGCACCGCTTGTTCCAGCTTCGTCGAGGTCGATGGCGGCGCCAAAGTTCAGACCGTTTTCAGTTGCGCCGGAAAGCTTGAACGTTACTTCGATATCCTGATGGAACTGCGTTACGGCAGTCGAAGCGTCACCGCCGGAGATGCCCATTTCAGCGGAGCCAGAAAGAGAAACATCTGCGGATGCGAAACCAGCGGTTGCGATCAGTGCGGTAGTAGCGAAGAGAACCTTTTTCATGGTTTTTCCCTCGTGTTGGTATTCAAAGGTGCACCTCAAGACGGGGAATCCGAATTGAGTATGCTGTTGTGTCGCGCCGCGCGCCCTCGATTGCAAGAAAGGCGAACATGCCCACCGCGTCTTGCCGCGCGGCTGGTGCAGACATGCCACAGTCACCTTCGCCGGACCCATAAGGGAAAGACACTTGCCGCGAACGGGTCGCTCCTATACCAACAAGCACATCATATTTAAGGCCATTCAGGGACCGGCGAATGCTTGGTAAACTGGCAAAACTAGCGGGAATTTGCACGATCGCGGTGCTTTTGACGGGCTGCGGCGGTGGCGCTGGCCTGTTCGGCGGCGGTACGGGTGGTGGGCTCTTCTCGCGCGATGGTGCCGATGAACGGCGCGAGGCGCGGCGTGAGGCCAACCGCCAAGCCGCCATCGAAGAGGGGCTGTTGCCCGATCCAAATCGCGAGTCGATCTTCGACCTTTTCACCAATTCCGACGACCCCAACAGCACGGTCGAGGTGAATCGCTACCTCTGGAACGCCGCGATCGAGATTTTGAATTTCATGCCGGTCGAGGCGGCCGATCCGTTTTCGGGCGTCATTCAGTTCGGCTTCGGCACACCGCCGGGCGGACGCACCGCCTATCGCGCCACCGTCTTTGTACAAGACCCGGCACTGGAAGCGCGTAGCTTGCGTGTCTCGGTGCAATCGCGGAGTGGCGCGGTCAGCCGCGATGTCGCGCGCCAGATCGAAGATGCGATCTTGACCCGCGCGCGCCAGCTGCGCATTCGCGACGCGAGCCTGTAAGTCCGCTTTACGCGGCGGCGCGCCTTATCTATCAGCACGCCGGGCCATGATGCCCGGCGTTTTCGTCTCAGACCCAAGGATGCCTGCCCCATGTCGCGCTACGACCCCGCCACCCTGGAACCCAAATGGCAACAAGAATGGGAAAAGGCCGGAACGTTCGTCGCGCGCCGCAGTGACGACAAGCCGAAATACTATGTGCTTGAGATGTTCCCCTATCCCTCGGGGCGCATCCATATCGGCCATGTCCGCAACTACACGATGGGCGACGTCATCGCGCGCTACAAGCTGGCGCGCGGCTTTAACGTGTTGCACCCGATGGGCTTTGACGCCTTCGGCATGCCCGCCGAAAATGCAGCAATGGCCAGCGGTGGCCACCCCGCCGATTGGACCTATCAAAATATCGACACGATGGTCGCCCAGATGAAGCCGTTGGGCTTCGGCCTTGACTGGTCGCGCATGTTCGCGACCTGCGACGTGGAATACTACGGCCAGCAACAGGCGCTCTTTCTCGATTTCCTTGAAAAGGGCCTCGTCTATCGCAAGAACGCGGTCGTGAATTGGGACCCGGTCGATATGACCGTGCTTGCCAATGAACAGGTGATCGACGGCAAGGGCTGGCGCTCGGGCGCCGATGTGGAACGGCGCGAGCTGACGCAATGGTTCTTCAAGATCTCCGATTTCTCGGGCGAATTGCTTGATGCACTGGACGGGCTTGATGATTGGCCCGCCAAGGTCAAAACGATGCAGGCCAATTGGATCGGCCGTTCGCGCGGGCTTCAATTCGCCTTCGACATGGTCGTCCCGGCGCATGGCCATACACACGTCCAGGTCTATACCACCCGCCCCGACACGCTGATGGGCGCAAGTTTCGTCGGCATCTCGCCCGATCACCCCATCGCCCGCGCCCTCGAAGCGCAAAGCCCCGCTGTCGCCGATTTCTGCGTGCTGGCCCGCAAGGGCGGCACCACCGAGGAAGCCATCGAAAAGGCCGAAAAGCTGGGCCATGACACTGGCCTACGCGTGCGCCACCCCTTTGATCCCGCGTGGGAATTGCCCGTCTATATCGCCAATTTCATCTTGATGGATTACGGCACCGGCGCGATCTTCGGCTGCCCGGCCCATGACCAGCGCGACCTCGATTTCGCGCGGAAATACGGCCTTCCCGTCATTTCGACCTTCGTGCCGCTTGCAGGCGATCATGTGCTGCCCGAAAACGGCGGCGCGGCCTTCGTGCCACCCAAAACCGAAAAAATCCGCTGGACGCTGCCCTTCAACTGGCCCGCAGAGGCCACCGGCGCAGAGGCGGTCGATGCCGCCATCACCCATTGCGAAGCCAAGGGCATCGGCCATGGCGTGACCAAGTTCCGCCTGCGCGATTGGGGCCTGTCGCGCCAACGCTACTGGGGCTGCCCCATTCCCGTGGTGCATTGCGACGCCTGCGGCGTGGTGCCCGAGCGCAAAGAGAACCTGCCCGTTGAGCTGCCCCGCGATGTCAGCTTCGACATTCCCGGCAACCCGCTCGACCGCCACCCGACGTGGAAAGACTGCGCCTGCCCGGCCTGCGGCGCCCCCGCCCGGCGCGAGACCGACACGATGGATACCTTCGTCGATAGCTCATGGTACTACGCGCGCTTCACCGCACCCCGCGCCGACACGCCCACCGATCTGGCCGAGGCCGCCTATTGGATGAATGTCGACCAATATATCGGCGGTATCGAGCACGCGATCCTGCACCTGCTTTATTCCCGCTTCTTCGCCCGCGCGATGGCGATCTGCGGCCACCTGCCCGACAGCGCGATCGAGCCTTTCGATGCGCTCTTCACGCAAGGGATGGTGACCCACGCGATCTATAAAACCACCGACGGCAATGGCCGCCCCGTCTACCATTACCCAGAAGAGGTGACGCTCAAGGATGGTCGCGGCTATCTGGCCGATGGCCGCGAGGTCGAGATCATCCCCTCCGCCAAGATGTCGAAATCGAAAAACAACGTGGTCGACCCCGTCGCCATCATCGCCCAATACGGCGCCGATACCGCGCGCTGGTTCGTGCTCTCCGACAGCCCGCCCGAGCGTGACGTGGAATGGACCGCCGCTGGCGCCGAGGCCACCGCCAAGCACCTCGCCCGCGTCCACCGCATCGCCGCCGACATCATCGCCACCCCCGCCGAAAAGGCCTCGCCCGAGGCCGATGAGGCGCTCTTGCGTGAAATGCACAAGGCGATCTTCGATGTCACCGCAGGTGTCGAAAGCTTCGGCTTCAACGCGGCCATCGCCAAGCTCTACGCCTTCACCAACGCGCTGCAGAAATCGCAAGCAGGTGCCGCCACCAAGCGACAGGCGATGCTGACACTGGCCCAACTCATGTCCCCCATGACCCCGCATCTGGCCGAAGAGATCTGGGCCATGCTGGGCGGCCAAGGGCTGATCGCCAACGCAGCTTGGCCCACACCAGATGAGGCGATGCTGGTCTCCGACACCGTCACCCTGCCCATCCAGATCAACGGCAAGCGCAAATCCGAAATCACCGTTCCCAAGGACATGCCAAAGGAAGAGGTTGAAAAGATCGCGCTGGCAGATGACGCTGTGCAAAAGGCGCTGGCAGGTGGCCAGCCCAAAAAGCTCATCGTCGTCCCCGGCCGGATCGTGAATGTCGTTCTTTGACCCAAACACGCTCGCCAAGATCATGGTGCGCCCATGAAACTCGCCGCGCGTGACATCGCCGCCTTTTGCCGCGCGCCCGATCTCAAATCGGCGGGCTGCCTGATCTTCGGCGATGACGCGATGCGCGTGGCCCTGCGTCGCCAAGAGCTGCTCAAGGCGCTCTTGGGCGAAAATGCCGAGCAGGAAATGCGCCTCACGCGGCTGGCCGCCGCCGATCTGCGCAGCGATCCCGCAGCGCTGATCGATGCGATCAAGGCGGTGGGGTTCTTCCCTGGTCCGCGTGCCGTCTTCGTCGAGGGCGCAACCGACGGGCTGGCCCCGGTTTTGGCCAGCGCACTGGCCGATTGGCAAGCCGGTGATGCCCAGATCATCGCCACCGCCGCCAGGCTCACCCCGAAATCGGCGCTGCGCAAGCTGTTCGAGGAGCACAAGACCGCGCGGGCCGCCGCGATCTACGACGACCCCCCCTCGCGCGCCGAGATTGCGGCCCTTCTGGCCGAGGCCAGTCTACGCGATCTGCCCCGCGACGCGATGGATGATCTAGAGGCGCTGGCGCGTAGCCTGCCCCCCGGCGATCTGCGCCAAACGATCGAGAAGCTCGGCCTTTACAAGCGCGGCGATGCAGCCCCCGTCACCCCCGCCGATATCGCCGCCGTCGCCCCCCTCATGCGCGAGGCCGAGCTTGACGAGATCTTGCATGCCGCAGCCGAGGCCGAGGCCGGCGCCATCGGCCCGCTTCTGTCGCGCCTCGCAGGCCAAGGTGTGGCCCCCGTCACGCTGTGCATCGCCGCCTTGCGTCACTTCCGCACGCTGCATGCCGCCGCCTGCCATCCCGGTGGCGCGGCAGCAGGGCTGCAAGCGCAACGCCCCCCCGTCTTCGGCCCACGCCGCGACCGCATGCTGACCCAGATCAGCCGCTGGGGGCGCGAACCTTTGGAAACCGCGCTCAGCTTGCTGGTGGAGACCGACCTGACCTTGCGTTCGGCGCAAAGCGCGCCACAAATGGCGCTGATGGAACGGGCATTGATCCGGCTGGCGATGATGCCGGGCAAGGGGAGACGATAATCATGGGCTACACTTTGATCGGCGCTGTCAAAAGCCGCGCCTTCCGCGTGCTCTGGACGCTCGAGGAATTGGGCCTCGACTATGACCATATCGACGCTGCCCCAAGATCCGCAGAGGTGATGCGCGTCAGCCCCGCGGGCAAGGTGCCGGTGTTCATCGCCGATGATGTCCCCATCACCGATTCGGTGGCGATCATGACCTATCTGGCCGACCGCCACGGTGCTTTGTCCTTCGCCCCCGGCACCACGGAACGCGCTCATCAAGACAGCCTGACGCATCTGATCCTCGATGAGTTCGACGCGCTCCTCTGGACCGCCGCGCGCCACAGCTTCGTCTTGCCCGAGGAACATCGCCTTCCCGCGATCAAGGACAGCTTGCAGTGGGAATTCACCCGCAGCCAAAGCCATATCGTCAGCCGCATGGATGCAAACGGCCCCTTCCTGATGGGCGAGACGATGACCATCGCCGATATCCTGCTTGCCCATTGCTGCGGCCGGGCCACGAACGCCAAATTCCCCATCACCGAGCCGCGCCTGCAAGAGCATATGGCGATGATGCGCGCGCGCCCCGCATTCAACCGCGCCCTCAAAGGGTAACTCCGCTCTCAGGTGAACACCCCCCATCTTTGCTTCATAAATACTCCGGGGGAGTCCCGGAACGGGACGGGGGCAGAGCCCCCTCAACACAGAGTCGTCGCCTTGGGCGACGGGGGCAGAGCCCCCTCAACGACGACTCGTCGCCACAGGCAGCCGGTATCGCGGATGCCGCCATATGTACGCGGTCTGTACGGCATGTGTCGCGGCCTTGACGCAGCTTTTACCGCCCCCAATCCGCCGCGTGCCGCCCGGCCCAAAGCCCTGTTGCCAGACAGCCGGTGATCAAGTAGCCGCCCGTCGGCGCCTCCCAATCCAGCATTTCGCCTGCAACGAAAACACCGGGCAGAGCGCGTAGCATCAGCCCGTCATCCACCGCTGCACGGCTCACCCCACCCACGGTCGAGATCGCCTCATCCATCGGGCGCGGTCCGCGATGGTGGATCGTCAACCCCTTGATCAACCGTGCTAAATCCAGCCCCTCGGGCAAGGGGCGGCCAAATTCCTGCAACAGCGCCCGCTTGACCGGGTCCAGCTTCAGCGCCTTTTCCAGATGTTGCGCCAGCGTCCGCTTGGCCGGGCGTTTTGCAAGCCTTGCCGCCACCTCCGCCAGCGTCAGGTCAGGCAAGAGATCGACAACCAGTGCCGCGCCATCGCGCACCGAAGCGCTCACCGCATAGATCCCCCCACCCTCGATCCCCCGGGCCGAGATCACGCATTCCCCCCGCACCCATCCCGCACCTAGGCCAAAGGCTAAACCCTTCACCGGCTTACCAAAATGCGCCGCCATATGCGCGGACCAATCGACGCAGAAGCCCATATTGGCGGGCCGAAACGGGGCAATCTCTACCCCAAGCGGCGCAAGATGACCGGCCCATGACCCATCCGATCCCAACCGCGCCCAACTGGACCCGCCCAAGGCCAGAACGACGACCCTTGGCGCAAGCCGCGCTGCACCTTGATCCGTTGCGAAAACCCACGTCGCCCCGTCGATCCCCACCCAGCGCCAACCGGTCCGGACCGCCGCGCCGACGCGCCTGACCCATGTGCGCAGAAGCGGGCTGGCCTTCATCGCAGTCGGGAAAACACGGCCGGAACTGCCTGTGAACACGGGCTGACCCAAATCTTCGGCCCATGCTTTCACCGCGTCCGGCCCCATCTCGGCCAACATCGGGGCAAGCCAAGCCTGCGCCGCGCCATAGGCACTGATGCAAGCCTCCAGCGGCTCATCCTTGGTCAGGTTCAGCCCGGATTTACCGGCCATCAAGAACTTCCGCCCGACCGAGGGCTTGGCCTCGGCAATGACCACCGACCGCCCGGCACGGCCAAGCGCCTCTGCCGCCATCAAGCCCGCAGGCCCCGATCCGATCACCAGCGCATCGACTGTTTCAGCCATGCCGCCCTGCCCCTTGTCCAAAGGCGCACCCGCGCCATTCTTGCAGCCTATGACCGAAACGCCCATCTGCCCGCTTTGCGACCGCCCGATCCCGCAAGATGCGAAACAAAGCCTGCATCACCTGACGCTGAAACTGCGCGGCGGCAAGGGCGGGCCGGTCGTGCTTTTGCACCAGATCTGCCATAACGAGATTCACGCTACCCTGTCCGAGGCGGAATTGGCGCGCAGCTACAACACCGTTGCGGCCCTGCGCGCCCATCCAAGGCTTGCGGCCTTTCTCGCATGGATCGCCAAGCGCCCGGCCGATTTCCACGCCAAGACCGCCGGTGGCAGGCGGGCTTGGAAACGCCGCTAGCGGTCTGCGCACATCGCCTTGATCCGCGTCAGCACATCGGGGTTTCCCGCCAAGGCATCTGCTGCGATCTCGCGCGTTTGGTCCATCAGATGCGCGCCCAGCACGATCCGATCGATCAGCCCAAAAGCCAGCGCTTCATCGGCGGTGAACTTCTGCCCACCCAAAAGCAACAGCTTGGCCCGCGCAGGCCCCATCAATGCCACAAGCCGCCCGGGGTCCGAGGGTTGCGGCAAGAAGCCAAGCTTTGCGACAGGATAGAAAAACCGCGCTTGCGGCACCGCGATGCGGATGTCGCAGGCCAGCGCCATGCCGAAAGCACCACCCGCCAATGTGCCGTTGAGTGCGGCAATCGTCAGGCATGGCAAGGCCGCAACCGCACCCGAGACCTGTTCCCACAAAGGCGAGGTCGCCAGACCCGCGCGCGCCGCATCCAGATCGGCGCCGGCCGAAAAAACCTTGTCACCCGCCCCGGTAATGACCAGCGCGCGCAGATGCGGATCGACCGATGCCTCCATCAACAGATTGACCAACTGCTCCAGCATCTTTGCCGTCAGGGAATTGGCCTTTTCCGGGCGGTTCAGCGTCAGCGTC
>Ga0209137_1004666_pt1 | contig 10778 bp, 11 predicted proteins | sample SaaInl5LU_22_DNA_FD_184642 | JGI IMG/M metagenome (GOLD analysis project Ga0209137, IMG submission 184642) | Marine microbial communities from expanding oxygen minimum zones in the Saanich Inlet - ESP_105LU_22_DNA (SPAdes) (version 2) | ecosystem: Environmental > Aquatic > Marine > Intertidal...
AATGCTGTAACTTTTAAATCGTTTCCATTAGCTTCAGCAATAACCCAATTATTATTTAATTTATAAATTATTGCATCTCTATCTTTCACTATATATAAATCAGTTTTTCCAGAAAATAAAATACTATAAACTTTATTACCATTACTATTTATTAAATTATAAGCAAAGGCACTATCTGGTATGGCTTCAGCACGAAGACGATAATTAGAATCAGCTGTGTTTTTTGAAGATTCTTCTTTTTTTATTTGTTGCTCTTTAATTTCTTCAACAACTACACTCTCATCCTTTGTAGCTTCTTTAAGTTGCTTTACTTCTGCTTTAAGTTTATCTATTTCTTCTTGCTTCTCCTCGACTACTGGAATTTCTTGATTTAAAGTCATTTCATTTTTAGCATTATAATTGTAATTTTCAGATTCAAAACTTGTAAATGCTTGCCTTAAAGCTTCGTTATAAGCTACTTTTAAATTCTTATCTCTAGATTCTCCTTGAATACTTGTAAAAATCACTTCATTTTTACAATTTTTTAATTGTACCAAAAGCTTGGTTTTAAAAAAGTTAGACTCTTTTAATACATCTGCTTTTAAAGCCAAACAATTGTTTTTAGCATAATCACTTGGCAAAACAACATCATCTGCCATTATAGGCTCAAAATTGTATTTTTCGAATAAATATTTAGTTAATGAATTTAATCTATATTGATCTGCTTCTTTTAAAAATTCGAACTTTTCTGGAACGATAATATATTTATAATCGTTAAGGCTTTGTTGAGCAAAAGTTGCTATAAAAGCAAAAAAAGTGAGTAAAATTAAAACTGTTTTTTTCATAATAATTGTTATAAGAATTCTTTTAAATCTAGTAAATGCTTAACTTCTTTAATATCCTTTTCTAGTGTTACATTATGGTAATTATAACAAATAGCATCTAAGCCAATGTTTAAAGCTCCAAGTATATCTGCTTCGTAATTATCACCAATCATTATACCATTTTCTTTTTTAATGTTTGCAAGCGATAATGCATGATGAAACACTTTTGCATTTGGTTTTTTAACTCCTACAGCTTCAGAGCTTGTTACGGTTTCAAAGTAGTGCGAAATATTAGATTTTTCTAATTTTGTTTGCTGTACTTCAATAAAACCATTGGTAATAATATGCAATTTATATTTTGGTTTTAAATAGTCTAAAATTTCAATAGTACCATCAAAAACATGATTATAGGTTGTTAAATAATCGATATAATCTATTGCTAATTGATGTATTACTTGGTCTTCAACTACAATATCTAAAGCATCAAAAGCTTCTTTAAGTCTGCCATAACGCAAATTACTTTTAGTTACTTTCTCTTCTCGATAGAGTTTCCAATATTTTAAATTTATTGGTTGATAAATTTCAGAAAAACGTTTCAAGTCTACATCAATAGTATTCTTTTTAAAAATTATTCCGAAGGTTAGTTCAGAATTTTTATCGAAATCCCAAAGCGTGTGGTCCAAATCGAAAAAGATATCTGTTATTTTATGCTTCATTTATAGAATCTAATATAATATTGAAAAGTTCTTTATAATCTTTCCATGTATCTGTTGTGCCAAAGGTATAATTATGGAACACAGGAACAAACTCACCATTCACCTTTTTTACAGCATTAATAATTTGATTTAAATGCATTTTTTTATCTAAAGTCGACTGGTATTTTAGTAAAGCATAATCTAAAACATGGTAAGTATTAATGCGTAACGGTGTTTGGATTTCGTAATCTAAGTCGTAAAAGAAAAAAGGTGTACAGGTTCCAGCTCTAAAACCAATTTGGTTTATATAACCCATAGTAAAATCTTCAGGTATTTCTAACTCTACAAGGTTTCTGTAAGATTCTGGTAAATTTAATTTAGAATAGGAATTTCTGGACGCATATAAATCTTGATTAATAATAGATTCCATTCTTAGTTTTTCGGTTTTAAGAATTGCACTATCTGTAAGCGCAAAATAGGAAGCTTTAAGTCCAATTTTAGAGTAGTCTCCTACTTCTTTTATTAGAGAAATAAACTTACTTTTTTGTGCGTTTATATTTTTATCGTAAGTAGAAAAATCGCCAATTAAAAAAAAGAATATAAATTTATCTTTTACTTGTTTCTGTTTATTAATAATATATTTAAATGTATCGTAAGGATCGTTTCTAAACCCAAATAACACAGAATATCGAGTGTAAATGTTTTTTAGTTTAAAACGAAACAAATCGTTAAACGTGCCACCAACACTTCGCATGATGCCTTTTAATTTATAACTGTAGGCTTTTGGAATATCTATAACTGGTGTAATTTTATACTGTCGCTCTGGAAATGTAAAGGCTGGAAATTGTGTTTCCAAAGCTTTTCTAAATTTTAAAGCCCAAATATCTACTACTGGCTGTCTTAAAAAACCATTATTAAAAGCTAGACTTTCTTTGGCAGTAAAACGTCCAAACTCGTCTTTTACATGTGGCATATATTCTTCATAACGACTCAGCAAATAAAAAGAAGCTGCAAAAATATCGAATGGTAAAGCACTTTGTTCTCCATTTGGGAAAAAGCATTTTGTGTCTTCCCAATCGCTAACCTTTATTTCGACATCGTTTAATCCTTGTTCAAAAAGCAACTCATTAGAGCGTATAAAAAACTCTTTACCTAATGGCTGCCTTGTGTAAGACATTTTTAAATTGTCATGTGCTATAAAATCTTCTATAGTAGTAGTAAAACTTACAGGCACTCCTAGAATTCGCGTACAGATTTGTTTAAAAGTGTAGCGCAATCTTGGTGTAATTTTATGAGTGTATACTAATAACATATAGCTTTGGCAAATTCCAATCGCTAAAATACCAAATTCCAAGTACAATATGTTATTTCAAATCACACATCTAGTAAAAGTGTTTCTGACTTAGAATTTAACTAATTAAATTAAGTTTTCGTCTGCAAAACTAAAGTATGCGTTTTCTGTAATTATTAAATGATCAAGGACTTTAATGTCTAAACTCTGTCCTGCAGTTTTTAATTTTGTTGTTAAATCTTTATCGGCTTGACTTGGTTTTAAAGTTCCAGAAGGATGGTTATGAACTAGAATAATAGCTGTTGCACTAACTTCTAATGCTGTTTTTAGAGCCAAACGCACATCTACTAAAGTACCAGTAATACCACCTTTGCTGAGCTGATTTTTCTGGATAACCTTATTAGAATTATTTAAATAAACAATCCAGAATTCTTCATGTGGTAAGTCTCCAATTACAGGTTGCATCAACTCAAAAACCGAAACGCTTGATGTAATTTTTTTGCGTTCTAAAGCATCTGCTCCTCTTCTACGTCTTCCTAACTCTAATGCTGCAATAATAGATATGGCTTTGGCTTCACCAATCCCTTTAAAAGCTGTAAGCTGTTTAATAGATAGTTTTCCTAATTCGCTTAAGTTATTATCTGTACTCGCTAAAATACGCTTACATAATGCAACTGCACTTTCTGCCTTAGTTCCAGAACCTATTAAAATAGCTACAAGCTCAGCATCGCTTAAAGCGGCTTTGCCTTTATCTCTTAATTTCTCTCTTGGCTGGTCGTCTTGAGACCAGTTTTTTATTGAAAATGAAGCGCCTTTTTCTGTCATCTAGTAAATATAAAAATTGTAAATTTATAAATCGTTAATCTAAATTAGTAATTGTTTTTGAAATATCCACCAAAACACCATCAAGATAACGATAGAAATCACATAATAGAAGTGATTAAAACCTATCCTTTAGCAACTATAATATCGGTTAAAAATAATGAGCCTTTAATTACACATTTACCTTTAATTTTTAAAGATGATAAGCTTGTTGGACACATAGACATCTACAATCCACAAACTCAATTACTAAAAGACAATAACAACATAACTATTCTATTTTATGGTCCGCAATGTTATATTTCACCAAGTATTTACACAACTCCACAGTTACCAACCTGGAACTATATTCGCGTGCATTTAAAAGGAAAAGTGAATGCAATAGAAAGTACAGAAGCTTTAAAAGCATCGCTAATAAGTATGACCGAATTTCTAGAAGCACCAGACCACAAATACACTTTAGAGGCTAATAATCATAGATTAGATGCTAACCTCAACTACATAAAACTTTTTGAAATTACTATTGATACTTGGGAAGGTAAATTTAAACTCTCGCAAGACAAACACCCAAAAGACATAGAAAATGCGAGAGCCGAATTGGTTCGTGCTAACCAAGAGAGTATTAAGGTGTTTTTGGATGGTGTGTTAAAACCATAAACATGACTTTGTGAAAAATAAACCCTAACTTAGTTTACGATTGATGTAAAACATTTAAACGATTTTATATCATCGAAACATTGGCAAACATTAAAAAAATAAGCCAATAGAAGGTTTAAAATAAGTCAACAGAAATCAATTAAAAATAATAAATATGAAAAAACTAATGTTGGTAGTTTTTATGCTTACGTTACAAGTTACATTCTCACAATCAAGAAAGTCAAAAGAAAAAGCATTTAAACAAGTTGTGTCCTTAATAAAGAAAGGTGAAAATTTTAATGGTGGTAATAATATTAAAATTATATCACATGATTTCGATGATTTAACAATAACTGTAAAAATAAATGTTCATTTTTCGGGTGGAGCAAAACGTCTAGTACATTTAAAACTTAAAGACCTTAAAGACCTAAATAAAAATACGAGTAGAACTTTAAGTACAACAAAAATATATGTAAGCGTGGTCATGACATTTAAAAATGATTTTAAAATTGAAACCATAAAAAATGAAGAAACATCCTTAAAATATGCTGGTTCAGCCTTTGTAACTTTTGAAGAAGATTCTAAGTATATCGACAAGTTCATTAAAGCATTAGACGTATTAATGTAAAACAAATTAGATAAAAATGAAAAAAATAATTTTAGCGTTAGTATTAGGATCTATATTAAATTATTCGACTGCTCAAGAAGTCAAGTCATATTATTTAAATGGGCAATTAGAATCTGTAGGAATGGAAAAAGACGGAAAGCGAACAGGTCTCTGGAAATTTTACGAGGGAAAAAATGATGGTTTAGGAGTTGTAGAAGATGAAACTAAAACTGGCCCATTAATTAAAGAAGGTACTTATAAAAATGGTCAAAAAACAGGAGAATGGAAAGAGTATTATAACAATGGTAAATTGAAGTCCTTACTCAATTATGAAGAAGGAAAGATAACAGGAGAATGGAAAGAGTATTATAACAATGGAAAACTTGAGTTTATAAAGAATTTAAAATCAGATAAACAAAATGGAATGTTTACACATTATGATAAAAAAGGAGAGTTAATCTGTAAAATTTAAGACTATGACGAAAACAATCCAGATATCTATATTTCCACATATAAATCTAAAATTGTTCCTGCGTATTTAAAAGTTGTAAAATTTTCAGAAAATAAATTATTGATCGAAGGTCTTAAGGATTTTTTTGGAGATGCTTTTACTAATAGCGAAGAATTAGTAAAGGTAAGTAAGCATACATATAAAGTTGAATTAAAAAATTCAGATAATATAGTTTTTGAGTTCACACCTTATAATTCAGAATTAATATTAAATATAAATACTGAACAAGCTGAAATGAGATTAGTTTTTCGTAAAATAAATAAAGTAAAAATGTTTAGTGAAATAGAGTATTATTCAGAATTGTATTTTATTTTAAATTAAAAAATAACGATTTGCTAACATCGTGTAAAATTTATAGCTTGCTTCTAACCTACTTTCGAAAATCATCGAAGATTTTCTATTCGGTTTGTATTTGGTAAATTAAGTGCTTAAAACAAGCAACTAATCTTATACAAATACAAAAATAAACGAAACTTACTAAAAACCCTACCCAACCAACTTCTTCAAAGCCTCAAAATCCAAACCTCCATAATTTCCAGAACTCATCAACAACAAAGCTTTATCATCAAAATTCTGAGAGAATAAAAAGTCTTTAAATGCTTCAGGATTGGTATAAATAATTAAATCGTCTCTCTGGAAAGCATTAGCAATTTGCTCGTGTGTTACTGCTTCCAATTTTTTAATTTCTACAGCATGAGGAGAATAAAAAACCACTGCAACGTCTGCTGCATCTAGTGCGCCTTTATATTCCTTTAAAAACTCAGCATTTAAACTACTGTAAGTATGTAGTTCTAAACAAGCAACTAATGTTCTATTTTGGTATTGTTCTTTTACAGCATTTGTAGTAGCTTCAACCTTACTTGGTGAATGTGCAAAATCTTTGTAAGCGACACTATTTTTGCTTTCGGCTATTTTTTCTAAACGTTTACTTGCACCTTTAAAAGTTGAAATCGCCTCGTAAAAATCGTCTTCATCAATTCCCATGTGTTGGCAAATCCATTTTGCGCCAGCTAAATTATTTAGGTTATGTTTTCCAAAGACTTCAATTGGCAATGGTCCTTCTGGAGTTTCTAATAAGGTTTCACCAGCTTCTACAGTATATTCTGGAGTGTTGTAGGCTAGTTTTCTAATTTGGTTTTCGCTGGCTTCTACTACACGTTTCACCTCAGCATCTTCTTCGTTATAATTAATGCTTCCACCTTGAATTATAGAGTCTACAAAAATGCTAAACTGCTCTACATAATTCTCGTAAGTTGGGAACACATTGATATGATCCCAAGCAATACCACTTAATAAAGCAATATTAGGTTTATAGAGATGAAATTTTGGTCGTCTATCTATTGGTGAACTTAAATACTCATCGCCTTCTAAAACGATAAAATCGTTAGTATCAGTGAGTTTTACCATAACATCAAAACCTTCTAATTGTGCACCAACCATATAATCGACATCGCGATTATGGTAATGCATAACATACAAAATCATAGAGGTAATGGTTGTTTTTCCATGGCTTCCACCAATAACCACTCTAGTTTTATGCTTAGATTGCTCGTATAAAAACTCTGGATAGCTGTAAATTTTTAAACCTAATTCTTGGGCTTTTAACAATTCTGGATTATCTGCTTTTGCATGCATACCAAGAACAATAGCCTCTAAACTAGACGTGATTTTCTCTGGAAACCAACCAAAAGCTTTTGGTAATAATCCTTTTACTTCTAATCTTGATTTTGAAGGCTCGAAAACTGTATCGTCGCTTCCTGTAACTTGGTATCCTTTATTATGTAAAGCTAAGGCAAGGTTGTGCATGGCACTACCACCAATGGCTATAAAATGTACATTCATGTTTTAATGTTGAAGATGATTCAAAGATAGTTTTTTGGTACGAATTTTAGGAATATTCCCAGAGAAAAAGAATCAACGTAACGTTTCTTTAAATTCCTTAAAAACATCAATTTCTGGCAAATCGGTAATCGCTTTATCAATCCAAATTAACGCTTCATCTTTATCTTTTTTATGCTTATAAATTTGTGCTAATCTATAATAAGCCCAAGCTTTTGGAACGCCATCTTGTGAGCTATAATTATCGATATAAACTTTTAAACAAAACTCACCTTTTTCTAGTTGTACATTGTAATCTGCACACACTTTTCCTATTTGGTAGTGCATGGCATTACGTTTATGTTTTACATGTGCTGCTTCAAGATTAGAAATTGCTTTTATAGATTTTCCTTCTTTCTCGTAGAATTTAGTCAACTTATCGTAACAGGTTATGGAGCCTCCTTCCTTAATGGCTAGCTTGTAGAATTTTTCAGCTAATTCAGGCTCTTTATCGTATTCGTAAATATAACCTTTTGCCAAATAACCATCTACTTTAGACAATTTTTCAAGCTCGTTAGCATATTTAAAACTTTTACTTTTACTGCCACCAATAATACCTGGTAGTTGCATATATAATTCTACCAAAGCCCAACGTGTATCTACATGGTTTGGGTCGAGTTGTGCAGCTTTTAAAAAGGCTTCTTTTACATCACCAATAATCCCTATCGCTCTAATTTTACTCACATTTAATGCTTTCATTCCTAAAGCACCTCCATATTTGTAATGAAAATTAGCTTCAGTAGGTTTGGCTTCAACTAACAGCTTGTATTGTGTTATGGCATCGTCCCATTTTTTTTGATATCCAAAAGCATCACCAAGTAATTCAGTTGCTTGAATATTATCAGGATTATTATTTACAAAAAGAATAAGCACTTTTTCTGCTTTATAAAATTGCTTACTTTCAATTAATTTTTGGGCTTCAGTAAGGCTTGTTTGCCCAATCAAAAAGAGCGGAAAAAACACTAAACCTAGTACGATTTTTTTCATAATTTATAAGTTAATGCAAAAATAATAATCTATTGGTATTGTTTTTGATTTTGTATCAAAAATGTTCCGCTAACATTTAAGTTAGTGTATCTTTAAAATGTTATTGCTTTAAAAAAAGGAAACTAAAATAAAAGGTTACTTTTAAAACTGCTTAGTTTACTCATTGAAACGACTACATTACGTGTTTAGTGTTTTGTTGAACATACTTTGCAATTAAATTGCTTCAAAAAATTGATTACAATGAACAAATTAGCGACTATATTAATGATTATTCTCTTTGCCAACACTTCGCTTTCTCAAAACAACAACTATTACAAATTATGGAGTGACATTGAAAATTTTGAAGTTGAAGGTCTACCAAAATCTGCTTTAAAAGTTTTAGAGAAAATAGAGACTATTGCAAAAGCCGAAAATAATGCACCACAGCTTATTAAAATAATGCTCTTTAAAAGTAAGTTTATGCTTACTCTGGAAGAGGATGCGCAGCTTAATATTATAAATGCGTTTAGAGCAGAAATTAAAGTTAACCAAGCACCAACTAAAAACGTGTTAGAAAACATTCTAGCTACTTTATATTGGCAATATTTTCAGCAAAACCGATGGAAATTTTATAATCGTACAAAAACTAACGAGAAAGTAGACACGGTAGATTTTAGAACTTGGGATTTAGAAACCTTATTTGAAGAAGTACACACCCATTATAAAAATTCTCTAGACAACGGATTGATTTTACAGCAAACCAGTTTAGAAAATTTTGATGTTGTTATAGATAAACAAAAAGATTCTAGAATTTATAGACCAACACTTTTCGATTTTTTAGCACACAATGCGCTTATATTCTATAAACATCAAGAAAGTAAAATTGCAAGACCTGCTTATAAGTTTAGTATCGATGATGCTGCTTACCTCTCGCCTGCTAATGAATATGCTAGGTTAAAAATAAAATCTAAAGACACGTTATCTCTAGAGTTAAATGCTATAAAATTATATCAAGATTTAATTAAATTCCATTTAAAAGACAAAGCGCCTTACGCACTGGCAGACGCTAATTTAGAACGCTTAGATTTTGTAAAACAATATGCCAATTTTAAAGCTAAAGATTCGGTTTATATTGCTGCGCTTGAAGCTGAAATAGAAAAACATAATACACACGAAGTCTCTACTTTATATGCTTTTAAATTAGCTTCAATTTTAAACACTCAAGGTACTACTTACAATGCTGAAATCAATGCAGAAGTACGTTGGAAAATTAAAAAAGCGATTGCTATTTGCGCTGCAGCTATTTCAAAATTCCCAGAAAGTAAAGGTGCAAAACAGTGTCACGTTTTAAAGCATTACATGGAAAACCCAAGTCTGCAAATTTTAACAGAAGCTATACTTCCTATTCAAACAGAGGCAAGACTTTTAGTCACTTATAAAGAGTTAGAGAGTATAAATCTTAATGCATATAAACTCTCAGATAGGCAATATAAAAAGTTTATAAAACTCTATAGACATGAGAGAATCCTAAAAATGTCCAAGCCAATCCCATTGGAGAAGTATCACCAATAGAACTGATCAATCTGTAGGGTCCTGGAGGAGCAAACTGAAGCTGTATTATTTTAGAAAAACCATAATCTATAAGCATAAAAGCGATGTAGTATCTAACAGCTACCGTTAGCCAATAGTATAGTTTACTATAGTTACCTTGATTTCTGTCTATTAAAGACCATATCAAGGAAGCAAAAACTGCAATTGAAAACAAGGTTAAAACTACCATATAATCAAATAAAGTATCAACACTGCCAGTATACTTATAGGTCACTTCTTCTGCGATACCAAAAACATTAGAACACAACCAAGGAATAAACGCATTTAATGCTTCAAATGGATATTTAAAAATTACATACCAATATGGAAATGCTCCATTATTTTGAAAACATATAAATAGTATGAAATAGATAAAAAGAAATCTAAAACCTATTTTTTGAAATTTTGACCATTGAGGTGCTAAGTTTTCAATTTTCATGTTAAGTTTAATATTTATTAAACCTAAAAATAATGAAAATATAACTATTAAGAATATTAAAATAACCGTTCGTGATTATTTTAGATTTTAATATCTTTAACATTTTGTATTTATTTTTAATTAAAAAAACGATTTAGAATATGTTACTTTATAAAAAAACACAATACGGAAAACTAGTTATAATAATATTAATTGTTGTGGTAATTTCTATTCTAACACCTTTTATTCTACAATCAGGAAATTACTCTATTCCTTGGTTTTATTTAGCCTCTATTGTATTACTCTTACTTTTAGTTGCCTTAACATTTTACAAATTGACTATTACAATAGATCATGAAAAAATAGAAGCTAAATTTGGCGTAGGTTTACTTAAACGTTCACTAAAAATTAAAAATATTAATTATGATTCTATAGAAAGCATTAAAGTACCTGCTCTTTATGGAATTGGTATTAGATTAACACCTCATGGCTGGTTATATAATGTAAGTATTGGAAATGCTATTAAAATAAAGTCTAACAATAAAACGTTTTTTGTAGGTA
>Ga0209137_1004670_pt1 | contig 10772 bp, 8 predicted proteins | sample SaaInl5LU_22_DNA_FD_184642 | JGI IMG/M metagenome (GOLD analysis project Ga0209137, IMG submission 184642) | Marine microbial communities from expanding oxygen minimum zones in the Saanich Inlet - ESP_105LU_22_DNA (SPAdes) (version 2) | ecosystem: Environmental > Aquatic > Marine > Intertidal...
CGTCGCTTGTTATGCTCAACAATACTGTAAACGCCACAAAAAGCCTGAGCTTATAGAGCGTGAGCTGACCTCTCAGTACTCACCATTTTAATTAAAATGAGCTGATTAATCCCTAAACGTCTCAACCTGGTCTTTTATTAGACTTTACGCATAGGCCGACCTGGCTCACTCCAGTGCACATGATACTTACCCTCATTAAGGTCTACACGCGCGAAGGTATGAGCACCAAAGTAGTCTCTCTGCCCTTGCAGTAAGTTCGCCGGCAAAACCTCGGTGCGGTAAGAGTCATAGTAGGCCAATGCTGAACTGATGGCCCCCGCGGGTATGCCCGCTAATACGGCTTGAGCCACAACCGAACGCCAGTTGTCTTGATAACGAACCAGTTGCTCAACGAAAAAGGGGTCCATTAAGAGGCTATCAAGCTGAGGATTACGTTCAAACGCGTCTGCAATGGGTTGCAAGAAGACAGCACGGATAATACAGCCTGCACGCCATATTTTAGCGATTGAAGAGAAGTTGAGGTCCCATCCATGCTCTTTTGCAGCTAACTGCATTAACTGAAATCCCTGAGCATAGGCGCAAATCTTGGCACAATAGAGCGCATCATGAAGCTGCTCTATCATGTGCTCTTTGTCAGTCGTAATGCCACCACTTTTTGGACCAGGCAGCGTTTTAGATGCGGCTACACGCACCTCTTTTAAAGTTGAAAGCGCACGTGCAAATACAGCGTTAGTGATAGTAGGTGCTGGTGCGCCAATTTGTAGCGCACTCACAGCGGTCCACAACCCCGTGCCCTTTTGACCGGCTTTATCCATAATAATATCGACGAGTGGTTTACCCGTCTCTTGATCTTTGTGATCAAGCACCTCAGCGCTGATCTCAATCAGGTAAGAGTGCAGTGGCCCCTTGTTCCACTCACGCAAAACGCTCGCGATTTCTGAGGGAGTCATCGCCATGGCATGGCGCATGACATGATACACTTCACAGATCAACTGCATATCGGCATACTCGATACCGTTATGCACCATCTTTACGTAATGCCCAGAGCCTGAATCACCAATGTAAGCGGCACAGGGCTCCCCTTCTTTAACAGGATTACCGGGTTCATTGCGCTCTATGGGTAAACCTGTCGCAGCATCAACCTTTGCAGAAATCGCTTCAAAGACGGGACGAAGACGTGTCCATGCAACTGGATCGCCGGATGGCATTAGAGCAGGCCCAAACCGAGCACCCTCTTCACCCCCAGATACTGCAGTAGAAAAAAAGATAAAGCGATCAGCGTAATGCTTTTCGCGATCACGTGTATCGGTCCACAGCGAATTACCGGTATCAACAACGATATCCTCGGACTCAATGCCTGCATCGATCAATTGATTACAGACCTGATCAACAGGATCTCCAGCAGGAACCGACACCATGATGATCCGTGGAGTCGATAGCGAACTCAGCAACTCGGTATAGGATGAATACCCAAAGATACGTTGAGGCAGGTGCGGCGCCTCCAATCGATCTTGAGCTATGGCAGCATCCACTCGATGGCTCTCAAGATCAAATGCAGCAACGGTGTAACCGTTATCGGCAAGGTTAAGAGCAAGGCTTTTACCCATTACACCTAAACCAACAAATCCGATACTCGCCGTTACAGCTTGCTTATTCATCTAATACTCCTTAAATGGGACTTATCCGGCGCGGAATTATATCAGCCACTTTACTTATCGTCTTCACATTGCGAATGATAAAGTCTTTGTATTCGTGCTTAGGCCAATACTCGACTATTATTAAACGAATATTGATTGAGAGAAGCAGATGAGCGACATAAAAAAAACCATTTTATGTATTGATGATGATACCTTCACCCTGTCAAGCCTGAAGGATGCGCTTCGCGAAGAATACCAGGTAGTACTGGCTCTTGATCCTGAAGTTGGTCTTAATCTCGCCATTAAACACCGCCCTGATCTTATTATGCTCGACATAAGTATGCCGAAAATAACAGGATTAGAACTGGCAGAGATGCTTCGAAAAGTTGAGTCTACTAAGACTATCCCGATTATTTTTTTAAGCGCCTACGACACAACGCTGGAGCTAAAACGGGCTGAGCAGATTGGTGTTCAGGCTTTTCTTGGCAAGCCTTGTTCTTTAACGAAGGTGCGAGAAACTGTTGCAAATATCCTGTCCCACGCCCAAGAAAACTCAGCGCAAGACTAGGGACGCAACAGGGTTCATATCGGTCTAACTAACCAGACCAAAAATTACAACATAAAAAGCACATATCAAAACACACAAAAATAAACAATCTAAAACAACCGTTTAGAGATCAGCCATGACCGCTACTATTGATTACTACTTTTCACCTATATCACCGTTCGCTTACCTTGCAGGCGATGAGCTTGAACAGAAAATGTCAGGTAAAGTTCGATATTTCCCCGTGGATCTAGCCACCGTTTTTGCTGAAACAGGTGGAATCCCCCTGGGTCAGCGCTCTAAACAGCGCCTAGACTATAGAATGACGGAACTTCATCGCACAGCGGCAAAACGTAACTTGCCGATTAACTTCACACCTGCTTTTTTTCCTACAGATCCAAAACCTTCTACGAAACTACTGATTGCTGCCCGTGATGCGGGTCTAGATGTAGCAAAGCTATTACGTGCACTGCTACGTGCTGTATGGGCCGAGGAGCGTAATATTGCAGATGCAGCAACATTGTCAGAAATTCTAAGCGAAAATGGTTTTGATACAGGGCTGCTAGCGATATCAGCTGAACTTGATCAGCAGTTGCAAGAGGAGACTCAAGCCGCGATTACAGCGGGCGTATTCGGCTTCCCGTTTTATATTGTCAATGGCGAACCCTTTTGGGGACAAGACCGTCTCGATGATGCCATAAACGCCGCACATAAAGCCTAAGATCCACCCTTATATCGTTTTAGTATGCGTTTAATGGTAAGAATCTCCTTGGCACCCAAGGAGATTTTTTTGTGTACCGCTTGAACCTGTTTTTACCGTTACCAACTACCGATATTCGTCATTGAGGCCCAGGGCTCAGATGGGGCGAGTGAATCGCCTTTTTGCAGTAATTCGACCGATATTCCGTCAGGCGATCTTACAAATGCCATATGCCCGTCACGTGGTGGTCGATTTATAGTAACGCCATTGTCCATTAAATGCTGACAAGTGACGTAAATATCGTCAACCTCGTAAGCCAAGTGGCCAAAGTTTCGACCGCCCGTGTACTCTTGCGAATCCCAGTTATAGGTCAACTCAACTAGAGGTGCTTTGTTTACCTCTGCAGATTCGGCATCGTCTGGGGCTGCCAGAAAAACAAGTGTGAAACGACCGCCCTCACTCTCATATCGCCTTACCTCTTTGAGCCCTAAACAGTCGACATAAAAGTTCAAAGATGTTTTAAGGTCTCTCACTCGAACCATTGTATGTAAGTAACGCATATAACCTCCAAATATCGTAAAGCGCGGTTTGATCATATAACTGATTAGGTTAGATGTCTTTATGCGGTTTAAGCGTAAAGCTCTAGTTCGTAGCGTGCGGCGGCCTCACTCCACAAAAATCGTTTGGATGAAGCATTTTCTGAAATTGTTTGCCATTGCACGGGTTCATTAAATTTTGTGAAGGCTCTTTCTGCCGTCTCTAGTAAAGCATCGCACTGCGACGATAAGCTGTTACCCGTAAACGAAAAACCGGTTATTTCATCCTCTACAGTATCAGCAAGACCACCAACAGCATGAACCAAACAAGGCTGACCTGCGCGCATGGCTAACATCTGGCTTATACCACAGGGCTCAAAGGAGCTTGGCATCAGAAAAAGGTCACCCGCATGATAAAGGCTTTGTGACATATCGATTGAAAATCCACGAAGGAACAAAAAATGACTGTGCCGGCCTGCTACATCAAGAAGGAATTGCTCTAATTTCGCGTCACCACTACCTAGCAGTATTAAACGACCACGCCCCTTCATCTTAAGCAGTAAGTGATCTAAGAGTGACAGGCCGTCAGCCATCGCTTGACGAAGCAGCAATACTTTTTGATCGGTCAGGCGTCCAACAGACGTCAAGAGCATCTCTTTGTTGGACACAGTCCTCAACCATTGAGCAATCCGACCCAGTGCTAGGGTATGCCCAGGATAAACAGACGGTGATTTGGCTACCCATGATAATAAGCTGTCTTCAATTTCAAGAAGCAGCGCTTCACGCGTATTATCGTGTCCGTACAGCATTTCAGACGCTTCAACACTAGGATATTCAGCCCCATTAAGAATACCGCTAAGACGGCCATGCGCCTCTGCCCGGAGTAGATCAGACTCCAACCCCTCACCGCCGAAAAATCCAAGCGCATGATTACTGGGTCGAGTAATCTCTTTCACATAGGTCGGTGATACGGCATGCACAGCATCGGAAAGGTTAATACCAACCCGCATCAGGTTAATACAATCGGCGTAACGAGGATCTCTTACTTGATCATAATCAATGGAGATACCGGGGAACCATGCGTGAACAGCTGAGATGTCACCATCAAATGGACGTATACCTTGTAGGGCTAAATTATGGATACTATATACCAAGCGTATTGATCCTAAGCTTAAATACCTAGAGTGATACGCACGCAATAGTGCAACACAGGATGCATGCCAATCATGTAGATGAATAACATCTAAACTATTGAAAAAGTTAAGCTTAATAGCCTCGGCGACAGCCGTACAGAAGAGTGCAAACTTGGTAGCATCAGTAGCGAAGGGGCGATCAGGCGGATCATCATGATAGACACGCCCTCTTCCCTCTGCCGCAAATAAATGATGTTGTAGCACCCACTGCGTTACACCAGAAACGGCACTGCGCCCGGGTACTTGGTAGAGCGCTATCGATTCGCTATTTGAAGCAAAAGAGACCTGAAAAGAGCCTATCAGTTGACTGCCAGCTTGATCTGATAACGAGTGATAACCGGGCACAACGACATGAATTTGATGACCACGTACGGCTAGCGCAGGTGCAATATCTCGAACAACATCGGCGATACCGCCCACTTTTGCGCCCTCAAGCGCATCGTTTTCTGCGGCGACCATTAGAATATTCATCTAATTTCCTATTGGGTTTAGTAAAACGACCCAAGTGCGCGCCTGGGGCGTGCGCACTCAATGGGTCTTGTTCGGCTGGTTAAACCTAAAGAAACACTTAGCTAAACAACCAAGGCTAAGGTACTTAATAGCCGCTCAGTAACAACTAGGTAATGACATCAGGCGTGCTGCGACCAGTAAACTGAGCAATACCCACTAGCTGTTCAGCAGCGCTTATTAAATTGGCAAGAGCCGTTTGTGGGTCTTGTACAAGTTGCCCTTCTGGCGCTTCATATTGGTCATAATAGACGCGAAGTGTGGCGCCACTCGTACCTGTACCCGAAAGACGAAGCACTACGCGACCCCCATTGGAGAAAAATAGACGCAACCCCTGCCCCGAACTGTACGAGCCATCAACTGGATCAGTATAGGTAAACTCATCAGCATCACTAATCTCAAGGCCCCCAAACTGTTGACCTTTTAAGCTATTCAGCTTCTGACGCAGTTGCCCTAACATTGACTGAGCCGCTTCAGCATCTACACCCTCGTAATCGTGACGAGTGAAGAAGTCGCGACCGAAGGTCGCCCAATGCTCATGCATTAACTCACTGACGCTTTTACCGGTAACGGCAAGAACATTAAGCCAGCATAAAACGGCCCAAAGTCCATCTTTCTCACGGACATGATTAGAGCCTGTACCAAAGCTCTCCTCTCCGCAGAATGTGATTCGACCTGCATCCATCAGATTGCCAAAAAACTTCCACCCCGTTGGCGTCTCATAACAATCTATACCAAGATGTGCCGCGACTCTATCTAGAGCCCTACTTGTCGGCATAGAACGTGCAACGCCCGCAAGCCCTTTTGCATAAGCCGGTATATGAGCAGACTGAGCGGCGAGAATTGCCAAACTATCACAGGGGTTTATGTACGCATTATGACCTAGCACCATATTGCGATCACCATCCCCATCAGAGGCTGCTCCGAAGTCTAATTCATGGCTGTTTACAATGTCGACCAGCTGAGCGGCATGCACTAAGTTAGGATCAGGATGATGCCCCCCAAAGTCTTCAAGTGGCTCTGCATTGATAACGCTAGAGGGCGAAGCACCCAACAGATCAACCAGAATCGTTTTAGCATAAGGCCCAGTAACAGCGTGCATTGCGTCAAAGCAGAGTTTAAACCCACCCTCTGAAATCATGTGTCGCATGGCGTTGAAATCGAACAGTGATTGCATCAAGTCGGCATAGTCGGTTACCGAATCTATTATTCGTATGCGTGTATCGCCCCGTTGTGTATCGCCGATACAATCAAGATCAACGGGTTCGATTTCAGTCTTTTTATACTCACTAATCTGTTCAGTTTGCTGATAGATAAGATCGGTCATCGACTCAGTCGCAGGTCCACCATTAGAACCATTAAACTTTATTCCGAAATCTTCATCTGGACCGCCCGGGTTATGGCTAGCAGACAGGATAATTCCGCCACAACTTGGGTACTTACGTATGACACAAGAGGCAGCAGGCGTAGATAAAATCCCACCCTGTCCAATAATTAACTCGCCAAAACCATTTGCGACCGCCATTGCAATAATCGTTTGAGTAGCCTGACGGTTGTAGTATCGACCATCACCACCTATTACTAATCGCTCACCTTCACAGCGCTCAAGAGCGTTAAATATGGACTGAACAAAATTCTCTAAATAGTTGGGCTGCTGAAAAACTTTTACCTTTTTGCGCAGTCCCGACGTACCCGGCTTTTGACCGGCACATGGCTGTGTCTTATGTATCGTCATCATATCAGGGCCCTTAAGCGGACCCGACCTCCTGTCCAAGCATACCGCGGGTAATAAGCACAACGCCCTCTTGCGTTACACGGAAACCACGGGCGCGATCTTCATCATGATTAAAACCAGCCACAAACCCATCTTTTAGTGACACTCTGCGGTCTACTATCACCTTATGCAGGCGTACACCTTTGCCAACCTGAACACCTGGGAGTATGACCGAATGACTTATGTCCGTATGCTCTTGAATATGAACATTACTGAACAAAACCGAGTGAGTCACCTTAGCACCCGATATAATACAACCGCCCGAAACCATCGATTCAGTGGCATACCCTCTTCGGGTCTCTTCATCAAAGACAAACTTGGCTGGCGGAAGCTGTTCTTGATACGTCCACAAAGGCCATTCGGCATCGTAGATATTAAACGGAGGCGTTGTTTGAATAAGCTCCATGTTAGCCTTCCAAAAGGAGTCTAAGGTGCCTACATCACGCCAATAAGCGCGCTCACCTGAGTCATCTCTAAATGGAAAGGCAAGTACCTTATGCTGCTCGATAATGTTCGGAATGATGTCGTTACCGAAGTCACGACTCGAACCCTGTGTAATGGCGTCGTCCTCAAGCACCTTGAATAGAAAGTCAGTGTTAAATACGTAGTTACCCATTGAGGCTAGGGTAAGGTTATCGCTTCCAGGAATTGTGGATGGGTGGGCGGGTTTCTCTTCAAATCCAATAACGCGGTTAGTCTCATCCACTTTCATTACGCCAAAAGCACCCGCCGCTTCTTGCACCGGAACCTCTAGACAAGAAACCGTCATCTCAGCACCACTCGCCACATGCTCTGCTAGCATAAGGCCGTAATCCATTTTGTAAATGTGATCACCCGAGAGCACCAATACATACTTTGGACGCTCAGCACGAATAATATCTAGGTTTTGATAAATAGCGTCAGCTGTACCCTGATACCAGGACTCGTTATTACGCTGAGACGCTGGAAGAATATCTACAAACTCACCGAGTTCATTCTTGAAGAAACCCCAACCACGAACTAAGTGACGCACGAGCGAGTGCGCCTTGTACTGGGTTAGCACACCTATTCTACGGATACCGGAGTTCACACAGTTCGACAATGGAAAGTCAATGATGCGGTATTTTCCGCCGAAATAGAGTGCAGGTTTTGCACGCCAGTCAGTTAGTTCATGAAGGCGCGAACCGCGCCCGCCTGCCAAAACAAGTGCCAGTGTGTCACGTGTTAATCGACTTACATGGCGTGGGTTAGAGTTTCCATCACTCATAAACAAATCCTTTATTATGTTGTTGAACCGCGCGTAAAGCCTGTTTAGCTTACGCGCCAGATATCTGTGTTGTACTCTCCAATTGTACGATCACTTGAGAACATGCCACTTGAAGCAGTATTAAGAATACTCATTTTCCACCAGTGCTCAGGCTGCTGATACGCATCAGCGACACGTTGTTGAGCATCAATAAAACTGCGGAAATCAGCGGCCGTCAACCATGCATCGTATGGGCTGCGAATAGATGCAACAACGGCTTCAAATATGCCAGCCTCGAATGCATTAAAATGACCTGACTCAATCAGTGTCATAACACGCGTAAAATCATCATCCGCTGCAATAATTGCATTAGGGTCATAGGTTAAACGTGTGTGCGCTACTTCTTGAGCGTTTAGTCCGAACAGGAAGAAGTTATCCTCGCCAACCGCATCTCTAATTTCAATATTAGCCCCATCGAGAGTACCAATTGTCAAGGCACCGTTCATCATAAACTTCATATTTCCTGTGCCAGATGCCTCTTTTCCGGCTGTAGAAATCTGCTCTGACAGGTCAGCAGCAGGGGCGATAACCTCCATGAAACTCACCTTGTAATCGGGTATAAAGGCAACTTTAAGCAGATTTTCACATCGTGGATCAGCATTAACGACTGCAGCCACGTTATTTACAAACTTAATAAGTGTTTTAGCCATCTCATAGCCAGGCGCTGCTTTACCGCCAATAAGCACTGCGCGCGGTACCATACCGGCAATATCGCCCCGCGTTATTCGGTCGTACAAATGGATAACATGCAAGACATTAAGAAGTTGACGTTTATATTCGTGAATCCGTTTTACCTGAATATCAAATAACATTTGAGTATCAAAACGAACACCCGTCTTACGCTCGACTAAGGCTGCAAGGGCCCGTTTGTTATCCGTTTTGACCTGACTCCATCGCTTTTGAAAGGTTTTCTGCTGAGCAAATTTCGATAAACCACTGAGTTGATCAAGATCACGAACCCAATCTTCACCTATTTTTGAACTGATCAGTTCATGTAATTTAGGGTTAGCACCGCTTAACCAACGCCGAGGGGTAACGCCATTTGTCTTATTGTTAAATTTCTGGGGCCATACTTCAAAGAAGTCTTTAAAAAGACCCTCTTTTAGTAGTTCAGTGTGCAAGGCTGCAACGCCATTGACTGAAAAGCTGCCAACTATAGCAAGATGGGCCATACGCACACGCGGCTCACCCTCTTCAGCAATAATGGACATACGACGAAGACGGTCAACATCACCGGGGTAATCGCGCGCGATATCAGCCAGGAAACGCGCGTTAATTTCATAAACGATATCGAGAATACGTGGCAACATCTCGGCGAACATCCTCACAGACCAAGTCTCGAGTGCTTCGGGCAAAAGCGTATGATTTGTGTAAGCCATTGTTTCAGATGTGACAGCCCAAGCGGCATCCCAAGAGAGCTTATGCTCATCCATTAACAGACGCATAAGCTCTGCGACAGCAATGGTTGGATGAGTGTCATTTAACTGAAAGCAGTTCTTTTGTGCAAACTGTGAAAAGTCTGAACCTTTGCGTTTAACCCAACGACGCAGAACATCTTGTAGGCTAGCTGAAGCTAGGAAGTATTGCTGACGTAGACGCAAAACCTTACCATTCTCAGAGCTGTCGTTCGGGTAGAGCACCATTGTAATCTGTTGGGCTAGGTTTTTAGCGGCAACAGCGTCAGTGTAGCTACCGGCGTTAAACTCATTCAAATTGAACTCGTCTGTCGCTTCTGACTTCCATAAACGCAGCGTGTTTACTGTATTATTGCGGTATCCCGGAATAGGCATATCATAAGGCACAGCTAAAATATCAGCAGTATCAACCCAGCGCGCTTCAAGCGATCCGTCGTCACCTTTGACGTACTCAGTGCGGCCGTAAAATTTTACACGACATGTGTTTTCAGGGCTCTCGATCTCCCATGGATTACCCCAGCGTAACCATTTATCGGGTGATTCGATTTGACGACCGTTCTCAATACGTTGGTGGAACATACCGTATTCATAGCGAAGGCCGTACCCTATAACTGGAAGTGCTAGTGTTGCGCAGCTATCGAGGAAGCAGGCCGCAAGTCGACCAAGACCACCATTACCCAAACCGGCATCCATCTCCTCTTCGACTATCACCTCTAAGTCAACAGCGTACTCTTTTAGCGCCTCGCGCGTTTCGCTATCTAGATCGGCGTTTAAAATAGCGTTATTCAAGGCTCGTCCCATTAGGAACTCAAGCGAAAGATACGCGACACGCTTGGTATCTTGACTGTTGTAACGCGCACGGGTTTCACGCCAGCTTTGAATTTGACGGTCTCGTAAGGTTAGAGCCAATGCGTTGTAAAGGTAGTAATTAGAATCGTTCAATTCGTCACGGCCAAGCGTGACTTCGAAATGGCGTTTTAGATCATCGCTAACTGACTCAAGCTCGACGCTATTGGTGTGCGGAGCAACTACTTCAGGTTCGGTTTTACGCGCGATTTTAGTTGCAGATTTAGATACAGGGTTAGACTTTGATTTAGTCTTTGATACAGCACGTGTTTTTGAACTGGCTTTCGCTTCAGATGGTTTTGTAGAGTTAGAAACAGACATGGTTATTCCTTAAA
>Ga0209137_1004676_pt1 | contig 10764 bp, 12 predicted proteins | sample SaaInl5LU_22_DNA_FD_184642 | JGI IMG/M metagenome (GOLD analysis project Ga0209137, IMG submission 184642) | Marine microbial communities from expanding oxygen minimum zones in the Saanich Inlet - ESP_105LU_22_DNA (SPAdes) (version 2) | ecosystem: Environmental > Aquatic > Marine > Intertidal...
AAATGGCCGCAGAAACGGAAATTTATATTTAGAAATAAAAGGAACTACTCCCAACATACAAGATTGGGAAACACTAAACATAATAAGGAAGATAAATGATGGAACTAGTACTGGCACCTGATGGTAGACTAGAAACAAAACTTGAAAGATTTGATTTTGAGTTAATGCACCCTGCACCGGTTGCAATAGATATGATTAATTTAATGCAGAAACATAGCGGGCTAGGATTAAGTGCAAATCAAGTTGGATTTCCTATGCAAATCTTTGTAATGAAGGCATTACTAAATAAGAAACACGGAGATCCTGTTGTTGTAATGAATCCGGTTATAAAAGGTCTAAGTGAAGAAATCGAAGCAGGTGTAGAAGGATGTCTCAGCCATCCTGAGTTGATACTAAAAGTAAGACGCCCAGTTAGTGTAATGGTTGAATTTGATACCTTGACATCTGACATGAAGGATGTTATACATATAGAAGCAAAGTATGACGATATCGATGCAAGAATATTTTTACATGAGTATGATCATTTGTATGGTATTCAGTTTATTGATAGAGTTAGTAAACTAAAACTAGACATGGCAGAAAAAAAGCGCCGCAAAAAAGGAAAGAAAGTTAATGGTTGAACCAAGTAAAGAGTTACAGGCAGTATTTGATAAAGCAGTTAATGATGCTAAAAAACTTCAACACGAATATATTACACTAGAACATTTACTATTTGCTATGCTCTGCGAAGAAACATTTGGAACATTAGTAACAGGCTATGGCGCAGATACTGATCTTATGAGAAAAGAGTTACAAAACTATTTGAAAACAAATCTCAATGACATTAAGACTGAAACAAAGAAATATAAGCCAAAGAAAACTACCACAGTAGAACGTGTACTAAATCGTGCATTTACACAAGTACTCTTCCAAGGAAGAAATGATATTACGATTGCTGATGTTTTTATTAGTATATTAACTGAAAAGAAAAGCTGGGCATATTTTATTACACAAAAAGTTGGCATTGAAAAAGATAAGTTTCAAAACTATATTAGTGCCGAAACAGAAATCTATGACAATCAAGACGAAAACGAAAACAAAGGCATTGCTAACAAAGCACTACGAGATTTTACTACAGATTTAAATCAACAAGTTAGTATAAACAAAATTGATCCAGTAATTGGCAGAGATGAAGAGATTGAACAAGTTGCTCTTGCATTAGGCCGGCGCACAAAATCAAATGTTCTTATTGTAGGTGATCCTGGTGTAGGTAAAACTGCTATTGCTGAAGGTCTTGCTTATCAGATTGTTAATGGAAACGTTCCGGAGTTTTTAAAAGAGTATAAAGTATATAGTCTAGATATTGGCGCAATGCTGGCTGGTAGTAAATACCGCGGTGACTTTGAAGAACGCTTTAAACTTGTACTAGCTGGCCTTAAAGGCAAAGGCAAAACTATTATGTTTATCGACGAAGCACACATGATTAGTGGTGCCGGTGCAGGCGGCAGTGGTGGATCAAACGATCTAGCTAATATGCTAAAACCTGCATTAGCTAAAGGAAATATTAGTGTTGTTGCATCAACTACTTGGGAAGAATATAGAAAGTTTTTTGAAAAAGATCGTGCTCTTATGCGGCGCTTCCAAAGAGTAAGCATTGACGAACCTGATAGAGAGACTACACTAAAAATCCTTGAAGGTATTAAAACATACTACGAGGAGTTTCATAAGGTTGAAATACAACAAGAGGCACTTGCAGCAGCAGTTGATTTAAGTATAAAATATCAAAATGATAAAAAGTTGCCGGATAAGGCAATCGACTTAATCGATGTTGCATGTGCAAGATTTAAAGTTCGTGATATTACTGAAAATATGGTTGTAACAAAAGATAGTATTCAATACGAACTTGCTAAAATGATTAAACTTCCAGAGGACCAAGTTAAAGAGCGTGAAAGTGAAAACCTAGCACACTTAGAAGATAACTTGAAAAAAGTTGTATACGGACAAGACAAAGCAATCGATGATATTGTTGACAAAATACTTGTAAGTCAAGCAGGACTTAAGAGTGACAACAAACCAGTTGGTTCCTTTGTGTTTATGGGCCCAACTGGTGTGGGTAAAACTGAACTTGCTAAACAACTTAGTAATCAACTTGGAGTTAAACTTGTACGATTTGATATGAGCGAGTATCAAGAAAAACATAGTATTAGTAAGTTGATTGGTTCTCCTCCGGGTTATGTAGGATACGAAGATAATGCAGGTGGATTGTTGATTGATAAGATTCAAGAGAATCCTAACTGTGTATTGTTGCTTGATGAGATCGAAAAAGCACATCCAGATGTAAGTAGTATATTATTGCAGATTATGGATAACGGCAAGATTACAGGAAGTAACGGCAAAGAAGCAGATGCACGTAACTGTACACTTATTCTTACAACTAACTTAGGTGCGCAAGAAGCAGAAAAGAATACTATTGGATTTAATGACACTATGGATAAAGATTATGACGATGTTGATCTTAAAAAGTTCTTTACTCCAGAGTTTAGAAACAGACTAGATGGTGTTATTACATTTGGCAAACTTAGTAAAGAAGTTATGCTAAAGATTGTTGGTAAGTTTCTTGTAGAACTCAAGACACAAGTACAGAAAAAAGACATCGCTATTAATATTACTGATGATGCTCTTGATTATCTTGTAGACAAAGGCTTTGATCCTAAAATGGGTGCAAGACCATTACAACGTGTTATTGATAACGAAATCAAACGTCCACTTAGTCGTCAGATGTTGTTTGGTGATTTAAAAGCCGGCGGCAGTGTTACTATTGATTATCGAGAAAAAGAGATTAAACTCGATTGCGAAATAGAATATGAAACTGTATGAAACTAAAAAACTACACTATGGCAAGTACTTTTATAAACTTGCCATAGTAAACTGTTGTGCATCATATTTTAGGACAGAGTTTCAACGAGACGGAAGTTTAAAATATGCTAGACGTAGACTCGACAATGTTAATAAACATTATATGCCAAATGATTATGACTGGAAGGTTGAAATACCAGTAACACCAACCTACAACGATGTCATTCCTGTTGAGCATTTTTGGGATGCTATTGATATTTACAGACATCTACTTAAACACACTGATTATAAAATAAGATGCGAATCTCAACATTTATTAATCTACAGTAATAATCGAAAAATGTTAGTAGACTTAGGAAATAAACTTAGACAAAAATATATTGAGTTTTGGGAACCAAATCCTGAAACTATACAAGCATTAAGTTCTGAAAAAAATGTTATTATAGTAAGCAAGCCGCCGCAATATGAATATAAAGTTACTCTTGGAAATAAAAAAGGAGTTGCAGCACTTGCTAGATGGATAGAACATAATCCAAAACTTGCATCAATGGGTACAAGAGCCCGTGAAAGTTGTAAAAATGAAGACTATGTATATGGTTATTATTTTTATGTTAGAGACATCAAAACACTTTTAATAATACAGATGATGGCTGGTGATAATATACTTAGGACAGATAAATTTGTTTATATTAAACAATAGATAAATACAGTATGGCAAGTTCAAGTGAAATAATTTTATCAAATCAAGTTCATCCAGGAGGCGGTACCACTGAGACTGTCACAGGTGATAAATTCAAAGGAGATGGTTACTACGGACGTAGTGACGGTTTTCATAGCGTTCAATATAGTCTAGATGGATTTATTGGCACAATAGACATACAAGCAACATTAGCTGTTGAACCAACTGACACAGATTGGTTTACACTGAGCGGCACTGAACATACTAGTGCAAATGAAACCGACGTCAACGGCGATGGTGGTTTTATATACAACTTCACAGGAAACTATGTGTGGGTACGAGCTTATATTAGCAACTGGACAGATGGTACAGTATCAAATATATTATTAAATCATTAAGGTAAGCACATGAAAAATTTTATTAGCATAGTAATAGAAAACAACGGAATAAATGAAAATAGAGATTTTGTTTTAGATACTATTTTAAATACAGCTAACATTGGATTATTAGAAAATACAATGGAATATGAAATATACGAAAGTGAAAACAATACTCAAGTATTAAGTGTTCCTATTGCACGTGAATTAAATGAAAAGCAACAAGCATACCTTGCAAAAAGACTTGCTAATAAACTATTTGACAAAGGTTATAATAACTTTGATATTGAGTTTAGTATCAGCGAAGCAACTCTTAATGAAGCAGCACCAACTACATTTACTCCAACACACTACGGTGGACCAGGAGGTCTAAATAATGTTATGCTACACACAGATGGCAATCTTTATTTTCAAAAACAAAGAGACGACGGGCAGCCAGGAAGAGAAATAGTAAGATGGAACGGCAACCCAACAGGCGAAGGTTTTTTTGGTAAATGGAACCCTGCAACTATTAAAGGTACAATAGTTAATGGACAAAGAGTTCCGTATCCAGCAGGAACAAACTTTAGTAATGCACCAAGAGCAGCAGCAGCACCAGCAGCAGCAGCGCCAGCATCAAGAGTTTCAAATACTACACCAACTGGCGGCTTGTTGCGTAGAGGAAATAGAGGCGAAGAAGTCAAACAACTACAACGTGATTTAGGAATGACTGGCAACGAGATTGATGGTATATTTGGTCCAGCAACAGAACGTGCTGTGAGAACATTCCAACAAAATAGCGGTGCAAAAGTTGACGGTCTTGTAGGTCCAGAAACTCGAGCAATGATACAAAAGTATCAAGCACCAGAAGATAATAGTGCTCCTGCACAAACTCCACCTGCGGCAACGGATGATGCAGCAGCAGTAGAACCAATTGCTCGAGATGCAGAAGTAGTAGAACCAGAAGTAGTAGAACCAGAAGTAGTAGAACCAGAAGTAGTAGAACCAGAAGCAAATGCTGTATACAAAGTAGTTACAGGTAGCGGACAAGGCAGAAGATATAGAACATATGACGCTGATGGCAACGAAGTAAGTTCGGGTAGAGGAGCAGGTCCTAATTTACCTACTCAAGACGAATATAAAGCACAAACTGCGGCGACCGACGGTCAATCAGTTGATACAGGCGCAGGTCAAGCAGATGCAGGTGCAGATACAGGCGCAGGTCAAGCAGATGCAGGTGCAGATACAGGCAATGTTATGCCAAGACCAGATAATAATGTTTCAGGCAACAATTGGGATAAAAGATATGGCGCAACACATAATCCAGATGGTACTCGTAAAGATCCCGAGGCAGATGAATTTGCACAAGATGCAGTAGCCGCAGTAGACGCAGTAGACGCAGTAGACGCAGTACGACCTAGACCAGGTGGTATTGCTGGTAATAACTGGGATAGAGAATACGGCGATACACATAACCCAGATGGCACTCCTAAAGCAGAAACAGGTGGCATCCAACAAATCAACCCAGGCGCAGGTGCAGATGACACAGTAGATACAACAGTTCCGGCAAGACCGAGCTCACAAGGCGGACAAAATAGAAATCAAGATAAATGGGATCGCGAATACGGCGATACACATAACCCAGATGGCACTCCTAAAGCAGAAACAACAGCGCCGGTATTAACTGCTCCAGCAGTTGATGATAACAAGGCGACAACAATACCAGGTGCAGATGACACAGTAGATACTAGTAATCCAGGCGGGCTTGGTGGAGCAGAAACAGATGATACACCGAGTGTAGATCCAAATGCCGATGCAAGACAAGTTGTACAAGATTTTGATACTTGGGCCGACAAGTATAGTGATAAGTCTAGAGGGCGTGATATGATGCCCAATGAGTTTGTTACTCAAGCATTAGATCCGGCACTTGATGAACTAAGTGTAGAAAAAGCGCAAAGATTAGAGCTAGATATGGAAGGCGCACCTGCAACAATACAAAGAATTGTACAGGCAGATGTTGAAAGAACATATGGCACACTAGAAGAAATTATAGATGCAGCCAATGATGACACTATGCCAAAAGATCAACAACAAGCATTACAAATACTTGCAGATATGCTCAAATCACTTAGCATCAACGCACCAGGAAATGCAAACGAAAATGTTGAACCCATGCCAAAAGGCGTGTTTATGGTTGAAGAGCGTTCAATATGGCGTTCACTATATGGAAAAACACACTATACAAATGGACAAGCAAGACCACGTACATTTATTTCAGAAAGCAAACATGCTATTCCAGAAATAACATTTGAGGATGATGACAAGTTCTTTGAAAACTACGGAGTTATGTGGTTCAACGAAGATGAAATGATCGACGAAGCAGAGTACCAAGGTCGTAAAGTAAAACTTGGCAAGCCTATGGCAGGCGATGTTAAGAAGTTTAAGGTATATGTTAAGAACCCAAAGGGTAATGTAGTTAAAGTTAACTTTGGACAAAAAGGCGCAAGAATTAAAAAAGGTAATCCAGAACGTAGACGCAGTTTCCGTGCAAGACACAACTGTGATAATCCTGGACCTAGACACAAAGCAAGATATTGGAGTTGCAGAAAATGGTAAAAAAGTCAGAAGCACAATTAATAAGAGAAATGGGCGATCGCCTAGCAAAGATCAACCCTGAAAACGAAGCAGAAGATCATACTCCTGCAAGACCTTTTTATGTCAAAGTAGAAAAACCCAAAGAGAATTAATATGAAAATAAATGAATTTCACGACTTGGACATTCCGCAAGAAATAGTTCCAAAACCTGACTTTGATGTATCAAGTGATTTGTTGATCTTCATGCGCAATGATCCTATGTTTTATCGTAAAACTTTTTTCCCTGCAATAGATGCATACAAAGACAATGAAAAAGATACTTCACCTATTGAAGCTATGATTAAAACCGGTTTAAAAGCATACTGTACAAAGTTTAACATACAAAACCCAACAGACGAACTAATGGGCGAAGGTGATGTACAACAACTTGTAGCAGAGATCATCTCTGACGAAAAAGATGATTTAGACGAAGGCAAAAGCCCACATAAAAAAGGTACTAAAAAGTACAAGAAGCACATGGCAGCGATCCACGCAGGAGGCTAACATGGACATCAAAGACTTACAGCACCTAGCAGGAATACGCAATAAGTTTACCGGCTTTACACCTTATGTTCCTGAAAACATGAGTGTCACAGGTACTGAAAAAGCACAAATACAACGCAAGAAAAAAATACAACCTGGCACTGAAGAATGGTTCAAACTATGGTTTAGTCAGCCACACCTGACAGGAGAGAAACCAACATGAAAATGAACGAGATAACCGAAGGACGTCTTTGGGCACAAACAGAAGATTATACGCAGATGACGCCGCCTCCGGCTGTATATGCCAAGTATGCTGTGCAGCATTCGGAGCTTCCAGAACTTAAAACTATTTCAGGAGATATATCGAAACTTGCCTATAACAAACAAGATTTGGCAGAACTTCAACAATGGCTCAACAGTAATGGGTATGATGCAGGCGCCGTAGATGGAACATGGGGGCCGCAGACTCAAGCTGCATTAACGGCGTTTAATCGACAGTTTGTAGATTCATATCAAAGGGCTGTAAGACAAAGAAATAGAGACAGATTCTTTACAGTAGTTGATGCTGCTATGTTTGTTGCTAATCCGGCTGCTTTTGTTACAAAACGACTTCAAAGTGCGGCAACGGGCGCAGCGGTCGGCGCAGTAACAAGGGCAGTTACAGGAAACACCTCAACATGAGAATTAACGAGCTTATCACAGAAAAAGTTGCTATTGAGTCAAATCCGTTTACTGATGCACGTATGAACGCAATTAAAGCAGGAAAAAACACATTTAAAGTTGGTGGCAGAACATATAAAGTTACCGGTGATACCAGTGATGAAGAAAATGCTGTTACAGAAGTTAACATAGACAACAAAAAAGGACGCGGCGCAGTACCTAATAATCAAGAAGTTGATTACTTTGGTAAAAGAGTTATGATGAAACCTAGTACTTTTATTAAACTTGCATCTAAGTTGGGCAAAGATCCTGAGCCTGAAATGATTGATTACATTAAAAAGGGCGGTGCTATCGGTGCTCCTTTTCTAGTTATTAATGTGCCATGGGATGATGACGAAGATCATGTTAAGTTAATGGTATCCGACCACGAAGGTCGAAATCGTATGCTTGCTATAATGAAAGCAGAAGGCGATGCTCCTGTTGAAACACACTTGTTCTTTAAAGGCAAATACAATCGTGCTAGACATTTAGAACCAGAGTTTCTTACAGCAATACAGTCAGAACTAATTAGCCAGGATAATCAACTAATCAAAGGACCTCTTTGGGAAGGTGTTGGCCGTATTGTTAAAGGTGTTAACACAACTGTTGACGTGGGCCCCGACGAGATTAAAAAACAAGCTGCTAAATTTGGTAATACTGTAGACAAAGACGGACGTCCTCCTACCCTAAGTAAAAAAGTAAAAGGTAATAGCACAAACGTATTGTTCAACTTAGGTCTCACTGAAGGTATTAAACTTAAACTAGAACGTGATAAACACCTTGATGTGCTGCACATAACGGACACTAACAATAAACATCGTATAGAAGTACGTGGCAAAAAAGGCTACGAAAGTGGCGGATATGATAAACAAGATAAACTGCATCAAGTTTTAGATCGTGTAGGCAAAGCAGCAAACATTAGCGACCTTATGAATGGCGAAGTTGTAGGGATTAATCCTGATCATCCGCAGGGTGTACGTGCAATACGCACAGCAAAAGATGTATTACAAACCGAAGATGCTCCACGTTATACGGCAATGGAATGGGCTATTATCGAGGGCGGACATAGTTTAGAAGATATTGAGCCACAGCCAAAGAAACTTGGTAGAATATTTGCAGCATTAGAAAATGTTTACGAAGATGCTCCAGAAACTAGTCCACGTCCTCAACTAAGGCCAGACAGTGTCACAACCGACGAACCTGCATCAGATCTTGCTCCTGCATCTAGTCCACGTCCTCAACTAAGACCAGAGTTTAAACCTAATATACACGAACGTTTGATAATACGCAACGGCAAAGTTCGTGGTATGAGTGACGAAGAAATAGCTGCAATGCTGGCACAAATTAGAGTAGAAACTGGCGACTTTCAGTACATGACAGAGCTAGGTGATGCAAGATATTTTCAAATGTACGATCCACAATATGCGCCTCGCAAAGCAGCAGCACTTGGTAATACCGAACCAGGTGATGGATACAAGTATAGAGGTAGAGGATATTTGCAAATAACAGGCAGATACAACTACGAACAAGCTAGTAAACAAATGCCGGGCGGATTTACAGACTTTATAGAATCGCCTGACTTAGTAGCTACTCCTAATATAGCAGTACAACTTGCATTTCATTATTGGGCAAGAAGAACTGCTCCTAATGTTAGTAACTGGAACGATGTTCGCTCCGTAACAAAAACTATCAACCCTGGGTTAAGCCATTTGTCACAGAGACAAGAAGCGTACAATGACTATAAACTAAGACTGAGGACAATGGCATAATGAGATTTTTAGAATTTAGATTAGACGAAGCATTAGACAATCCTTATCCATTCAATCTTAAAGGTCCAGATGAGTCGCAATCATTTGTAGCAACAGCACAAACACCAAATGGTCCGCTAAGAATGGAATTTTCATCAACTGACTTTGATGACTTTGGTATCGACTTTTCAATTGGAAAGAGCATGGGCAAAACAGATGCGGGCGATGAGTTTAGAGTATTTGCTACTGTAGTTGCAATGATGAGTGAGTGGATCAGTACAGTTGGTATTGAACACGTAGAAGGTTTTGACTTTGGTGCTGATAAAACTGACCACGCTAGTGACGGTAGAGCAAGACTATATACAAGATTTGCTAAAAAACTTGCTAGTCAACTAGGCTGGAAGTTAGAACAAAGTACTACAGGAAATGGTAGCACATCATTCTTTAGACTGGTTAATCCTAAACCAATTCCACGTGATGATGAGTATTGGGATGCACTAGAAGAAAACTTTGCTGATGGTAAGAAAAAAGTACAAGAAGCATTTGATAATCCTTACCCTATAAAATGGCTAAGTTTAAGACCAGACTCCTCCTCAAGTGCTAAAGCAAAACTTGATGATGGTAGTGAGTTGGAAATACATTTTGCTGATGATGACGCTGGGTATTATGACATAGAATTTCTAAGGTCTGGTTCAATGAAAGTCTCTGGCGAAGGTGATGAGTTTAGAGTTTTTGCAACCGTGCAAGCCGCTATATTAGAATGGTGGAAACAAGCAGATAAAAAGTATGTAAGAGCAATATCCTTTAGTGCAGACAAAGGAGATAACAATAGGTCTAAACTTTATAAAAGATTTGCGGAGATGTGGGCGAAAAAAATTAAATGGCAGTTTAAAAGTAATGATGGTAGGAGAGATGTTGAGTTTTCTCTAATTAGACCTAAAGCGGTAGAAGAAAACTTTGCCGACGGTAAAAAAAAGGGTAAAAGCAGACCAGGCAGAGTAAAAAAGTCAGGTGCTAGTTGCAATGGTAGTGTAACAGCACTACGCAAACGTGCTAAGAACTCTAGTGGTGAGAAGGCTAAAATGTATCACTGGTGTGCCAACATGAAATCAGGTAGAAAGAAAAAATGACAAAAGAAGAACTAGCACACTACATAACTAAATATAAAGAACACGAAGCACGTAGAGCTAGTACTAACGAACGCAATGCATATTGGAGAGAATACAATGAAAATAAGTGAACTATTATCTGAAAATTATTCAATGGATGAAATTAATCAAAGTATAAATGGACTTTCTTCTCAAGAACAAGCTGAATTTGAACGTATAAT
>Ga0209137_1004680_pt1 | contig 10756 bp, 6 predicted proteins | sample SaaInl5LU_22_DNA_FD_184642 | JGI IMG/M metagenome (GOLD analysis project Ga0209137, IMG submission 184642) | Marine microbial communities from expanding oxygen minimum zones in the Saanich Inlet - ESP_105LU_22_DNA (SPAdes) (version 2) | ecosystem: Environmental > Aquatic > Marine > Intertidal...
TGACCTGTTTCATCAAAATTTAAACCTGTATCTAAATCTCTGTGGTAAATACCAGCAACATCCCATTTACCAAATGTGCGTTGGTATTTTAATAGTGCTGTTGGGTTTGCTCCCCACCATAATTGTGGACCAAAGGCTGCTTTTAAGCCTTTAAGCACTCCTTTACCATCTATTTCTGCACCAAAAATTTCACCATTATATAAATCTAAATTTGGGCCGTAATTAGCTTCTGGATAAAGGTTGAAAAAATCACCTTCGTAACCCCAATGGTAATGCCCTGTTCTGTAAAACCCTCTTAGGTCAAAATCTTTTGCATTCCACTCAAATTCTGCTTGGTACACTCTCAGTCTATTAACATCTGTCATTACAACCTCTGTATTAGTACCGCCATCTGTACTTATAACGGTAACAGGTCTGCCAACGTTTTCGTAAAATATTTCGTCTATTGGATTACTTGCAACGTTTCCTAGTACGTTAAAATTAACTTGAGCTCTCATATTAGATGCTGGTTTACCTTCAATACCAACAAAATAAGACTGCATATGATCAAACCCAAGTTGATTTGGAAAATTGTTTGCATCCGGATCTGGTGTATCTGGTGTAGTTATTAAACTGCCACCAGTATTAAATGTTGTAAAACGTGCAGAAAGTTGACTTATTCTTAATTTTTCAGAATCTCCTCCACCTAATGCAGCTTTATCTCCACGAGCTCTTAATACCGCATCCATTAAATTAATATTCTTGAAGTAATTTTCAACAAAGTCTGCAGTTACACCATCGTCATAAGGATTTAAGTTATGTGCTTCTTTAAGTGAATAATATGCTGCTCTTGGATAAAGTGTATATAAACCACGCTCGTTATTTGGGCCTTTTGCGCAAATACCAAACCATTCTTCATTCATATTATTATCACCTGGTTTACCAATATCGTGTGGATAACCACCATTAGACCAAGATGCATTAGTATCATGTATATCTAAATTTTTTGTTTGTCCGAATTTCCACCAACCATCACTAAATTGAAATGTAAAACCACCTATAGCGTTACCTGCCTTTCCTAAACCTGACGCATTTTGATAAATTTCTTTCCAATTTCCAACCATATAATACGCTTGGGCTTTTTGATCTTCGTCATTTGTTACTGCATTAAAAGCATCTGCTCCAAACTCGGTAAACAGAATTGGTTTATTTAATTTGTCTTTAACCACCTGAAATGCGTTGCCAAAAGAGACACCACGATACATGTTTGTACCATAGATATCTACATCTTTACACTCTTCTGCAATAATATCAATGAATAAAACATCGCCATTACATATAGCAATTGGAATGGAAGAATTAATAGACTTCATTTTAACCGCTGCATCATTCATAAGTTTATACATTGGTCTCCCACGTTTTTCACCTACTTCTCTTCTTTGATCTTCTTCATCTGGAAAGTCTTCGGTTTCAGATCCTGCCCAGAACAAACCGTAGTTGTTTTCGTTACCTAATAAAAACATTAAAAGACCTGGCGTGTTTTTATAGTCTTCTGCTAGTTTTGTTATTTCAGACATTAGCAATTTCTTGGTTTTACCATCTCTGTAATCAGTTACTGGAACCCAAGTTCCATCAATAGTAAGACCGTAGCGCCCAAATGAATGATTAAGCATTGTATATATACCATAATTCTCATAAATGTAAGTTATCCATTTAGGTTGTATGCCAGTATATTGTCTTATTGCATTAACTCCCATGTTTTTTAGAAGTCCCATTTCTGCATCTAAGGCCGCTTTAATAACATCATCGGATTGTTTCCATAGACTGTAATTGTAATTAGTACCTATTGGAACATAGTCCCAGTTCATACCATTTATCATGAACTCTTGTCCATCAACAAGAAGCTTCATTCCATCTTCATTTTTTTGAACAGTGACTTTATTTACTTGAGCGAACGCCAATGTTGCAAATAATAAAAATGTTAATCTTAGAAAATTGTTTTTCATTTCTTTTTATTTTTTAATTTGGTAAGTGATTAGATGTATCTAAATATCAATATTGTAAAAATAATGTTAAAAAATATGAATTTATGCAATATGCCTCTACAAAAAACATACATATCAGTATTTAACTATTAAAAATAAGAAATCCTCAATAAACATCTTTAATAAGAGGATAATTATAAATCAAAATAAAAAGACAAAAACGGCAAATCTGATATAATTGTATTGGTGTTGTATAGGTTAATTAGGGTTTAGTATTGGAATTATAATTCAATGATGTAGCTTGCTAAACTTGTTTCATGAGGCAAATTCATTTTTTTTCTTAAACGATATCGTTTAACTTCCACACTCCTTGCAGAGATATTTAGCAAAGGTGCTATTTCTTTAGAAGATAGATTTAGCCTTAGATAAGCACATAATTTAAGGTCGTTTGGTGTTAAAACACTGTGCTTATTTTTAAGTTTTTGTAAAAAATCTTTATCAGCATTATTAAAGGCTTCTTGAAAGAATTTCCAATCGTCTGTATTGTTAATGTTTTTATCAATTATTTTGATTACTGACTTTATATTATCATCTGTATTTTTACTTTTTAGTTCGCTTTTTATAGAATTTAAGAATTCATTCTTTTTAATTAAACTCATAGTAGATATTGCTAACTCTCTACTTTTGTTATCTATATCTTGTTGCAACTTTAAGTTTTCGAAATGCATTTGTTGCTGTCTATTCTCTAATTCTTTATGTTGTAAGTCTCTCTCAGACTTAATTATTAGCATTCTACGTTGTTTTTTATGATAGCCATCATAAAAATGATGCAATAAAAATATTATTAAAACTAACACAATAACATAAATAACAACTGCTAAGTTTGAGGCATACCATGGCTTATTAATATAGAATTGATAACTCGCAATGTTTTTTGAAATATTTTCTCCAACTCTTGCTCTTACACTAAAAGTATAATCGCCTGGTGGTAAATTTTTATAAAGTACATTTGGCGAATTTGACCACTCACTCCAATTGTTGTAAATACCTTTTAGTTGATGCTGGTATTCTACAACTTTAAATTTGTTAAACTGGGTTAAACTATAAAAGAATTCTATATTATTATCATCTGGTTTTAAATCTGCAATTTCATTTAAATTTAATAATTTATATTCTCCCGTATGCTTGTTACTATTTATTGAGTTAATATTAATTTTCTCTATTGTATTGTTAAAATTGTCAATATCAATAATTAAATATCCAGATGTGGTACCTAAAAGATATTTACTATCCTTTATGTTAATAATGTTTTCATAGCTAGTTACACCAAGCCTTAAACTTTTAGGTAGTGCTATTTTTCTAATTTGCGGTTTATTTGATAGCTTTCCTGGTTCAACTTGTATTATGTCTGTATTTGTAAATCCCCAAAGCGTGTTAGAGTTTGCTTCATGAATTAACTTACCTGATGTATAGTTTGAAGGCTTAAACGTTTGACTTAATAAGCTGTCTTTAATAAATTCTTCTTTATTAAAATCATATTTATAATAACCCTCGCTGTAAACATAATAGACATTATCATTGTAGTTAAAAAGGCTTGAATATAAACCCTTACTAAAAGTATCTATTTTAATGTTTTTTGCTTTGATAAACTCCTCGTTCACTTCTATTTTATAAACACCTTTATATTCATGGCTTACAAAAATTGTAGTATTATTAACTAATTCGAAAAATCTTGCAGAAAGATCAAATCCATCAATCTTATTTTTTAAACTCCACTTATTATTAAGCTTTTCAAGCGTGTATAAGCCATTATAATTCCCTTGTAATAGCATATTCGATTTTCCTTCTATAGGTTTAATTGACCATGTTCCTTTAATGTTAGCTATTTTCTTAGCTTTATTGTTAGATATCAAAAAAGTTCCTGAATTATGTCCACAAAATAGTTCATCGCTAATTACTTCTAAAAACCAAACTTGACCTTGAGTTCCTTTTATAAAGGTAAATGGTTTATCTGTATTATCTAAATCTCTATAAAACAATCCTTGATTTGTACCCAAATATAGATAACCATTATAGACCGATGACGCATATACAGATCCTAATTGACCTCTTGAGTCATTAAATATTTTGATTGGAGATTTACTATTAATACAATTAATCCCATTATCTAAACCTAGCCAAATATTGCTATCTATATCCTCGAAAACGGAAAGCACAGTGTTATTGCTCAAGCCTAAATTTTGATTGATTTGATTTACAATTTCACCATTTTTATCAAGAATTATTACTCCATTAGATATAGTTCCAATAGCAAATCCACCATCTTTAAGCTTTGCACTACTGTAAACACTATATTTTAATAAAGTTTCATTAATATCATTACTCCATGGTAATAAGGCTTTGTCTTTAAATACATACACACCATTGTTTTCTGTTTGAACCAATAATTGACTTTTATATTCAAACATATTAACTACGTTATTATTTTTTACAATTTCATCATCTATTAGCACTGTTTTATCACCATTAATAATTTGATAAACACCAATATTTAAATCTTGAAAATATATAGAATCGTCTACTTTAAAAAGTTTAGTAATTGATGACTCGGAGTCAATAATTTTAAATTCTTCTTCTTTTGTATTATATATATAAACTCTATCTAATGAGCTAAATAAAACCCAATCATCTAAATAATTAATTTGCCAAAACTGCTCATCTTCTACTAAAGAAATATTTTTATTATTAGAAAGTGATGTGTATTCTAAGAATCCAAAACTATTTTTTAACCAATAGCCAAATTCCATATAAGAACCTGTGTAAATTCTATCTCCAACAACTTTTACAGAACGTAAAATTGTTTCATTTGGAGAGTCGTAACGTATCCAATTAGCACCATTATACTCTAAAAGACCTGCATTATTTGCTACATAAATTGTTTTATCCTTCGCTTGAGAAATAGACCAGTTTTGGTTTTCACCGTTATATTGTTGTGGTGAAAACACTTTTACAGGAGGAACTTCTTGAGCCAATAAACAGCTACAAAACGACAAAAAACTTAATAAAAAGAATACCTTTATGCTGTATTTAATAAATCTATCCATACTAATGAGTTGTACTGCAATATACAAAACTGTATGGTAATTATTTATAACTAAAAAACAACCATACAATTATAGCTACAAAATCACTTTGCTATTGAAAAAATGGTAATTATATATGAATAAATCCTCATTGAAAAATTGCTAAACCACAGATTATTATTATTTAAATATTGCTTCTAGCTTAGGTTATAGAAAAACTAATAATGAAGGCTCTCTTGCTCTAACTAAACAAGAAACTGATCAGTATTGTAGTCTATAAACTATTAATACAAATGTTAGTAATTTGCATAGTATGAGACAATATCAAATTAACGCCATTCATTTTTTTAAGAAAATTACCATTACGTTTTTATTGCTTTTTAGATTTATCTTTGAAAATCATATAAAAAACCAAAAATTAGCCAAGGCCTAGGGATGTTAATATTATTGCAGAATATAAAGAAGATATACGTTAAACTAAATATGTGTTTCTTGATTCTAAAGGAGTTAAAGTTAAAATGTTTAAAGATGAAATTTTATAATCATCAAAATTATTTCCCAATACAGAAATTAGCAAAAATATTTCCTAACAAATCATCACTGGTAATCTCACCTGTTATTTCTCCAAAATGAAATAAGGCCTGTCGCACATCTATAGCTAATAAATCTCCCGAAACACCTGTTTCCAATCCTGCTTTAACGTTATTTACTTCTTCAAATGCTTTAATAAGTGAATCGTAATGCCTTGTATTAGTTACTATAGTTTCGTTATTTCTTAGTGCTCCAGTATTAACAAAACTTATTAACTTGTTTTTAAGTTCGTCTACTCCTAATCCTGTCTTGGCAGACAATAAGTGAAGATTATTAAATTCGGATGTTAAGGTTTTTAATTCAAAATCGTTTAAAACATCTATTTTATTAGCAATTACCAATAATGGCTTTAATGGAAAACGATTTTTAATTTTTTCAATTTCGACTTTTAGACGTTTACTTTCAGTTTTAAATTCTTCAGCAGAGAACAAGAGCACTACTACTTGAGCTTGTTCCATTTTTTCGAATGTTTTCTTAATACCAATACTTTCTACAACATCTTTAGTTTCACGAATTCCTGCAGTATCTATAAAACGAAAACCTATACCTTCTATTACTAATTCGTCTTCTATGGTATCTCTAGTTGTTCCTGCTATTTCGCTTACAATAGCACGTTCTTCATTTAAAAGTGCATTTAAAAGTGTAGATTTACCAACATTTGGCTCACCAACGATGGCTACAGGAATTCCATTTTTAATAACATTTCCAACCGCAAAACTGTCAATTAACCGTTTTAAGACAAAAGTTATGCGATTTATTAATGCAGCAAACTGTGTTCTATCTGCAAACTCAACATCTTCTTCTGCAAAATCAAGTTCTAATTCAATTAAGCTGGCAAAATTCATTAATTCTTCGCGTAATTTTGCGATTTCACTTGAAAAACCACCACGCATTTGCTGCATTGCAATTTGATGTGATGCTTCGTTATCACTAGCAATTAGATCTGCTACAGCTTCAGCTTGACTTAAATCTAATTTTGCGTTTAAGAAGGCTCGCAATGTAAATTCTCCAGCAGTTGCCATTCTACATCCATTTCGAAGAAAGAGTTGAATAATTTCTTGCTGAATATAAATAGAACCATGACAAGAAATTTCAACTACATTTTCACCTGTATAAGAATTTGGGTTTTTAAAAACTGAAACTAAAACTTCGTCTATTATTCTTTTGCCATCTATTATGTGTCCTAAATGTATTGTATGTGTTTTTTGATTTAAAAGTGTTTTTTTATTCTTAACAGATTGAAAACAACTATTAGCGATACTTATAGCATCTGCTCCAGAAAGTCTTACTATGGCAACTGCTCCCGCACCAGATGCTGTAGCGAGTGCTACTATTGTATCAGTTTTAATCATACCGCAAAAGTAATAAATTGTAAATTGATTACTGTATTACTCGCTTTTTAAAAAGCACATAATAAATTATATTCTTATATATTTGTAATTCAAAAAAAAAAAAATGCTTAAAAATATATTTCTAATAGTATTTATCTTCTTTATTATTATTTCATGTAAAAATGATAATACTAACGGTTTTAAAATATCTGGAACATCAGATAGCTATATAACCGGAAGCACTGCTAGACTTTTTAGAGTTGAAAACAAAAAAAAGAAAGTTTTAGATTCTACTGTTCTAGAAAAAGGAAATTTTACTTTTGAGGGAAAAGTAGATGGACCAGATATTTATTACATTACTATTGACAATGTTTTAGGTGCTTTACCTATAATTCTGGCAAATGAAACTTTCGACCTCCAAGTAATCAAAGATAGTCTTGCTAATTCTAAAATAATTGGAAGTAAAGAAAACGATTACACACAAAAATATAATGAAGGTACACAATACCTAAGAGATAAACACAAGGTATTAAATGAAAGATTTCAAATCTTTAAACTTAGTGGAAATAAAGACAGCATGCAAACTGTTAAGTTTTCTTATGATAGTTTAGTATTAGAAAAAGGCAAGTTTGATGTTTCTTTTATTAAAAAATATCCTAATACAACTTTGGCTGCTTTAATTTTAGAGCGTATTACAATGGCTAAACAAATTTCTGAGGAGGAAACTAATATGCTTTACAAGACTTTATCTAAAGAGATGCAAAACACTAGAGCAGCTAAATATGCTTTGGAATTTATAGAGGAACAGAAAAAAAGAAATAATTAAATTTTTCCTAGTTTTTGCATTATAAATAAAACTGCTATGGGCAATCCCATAAAAAGCATCATAGTTAAGTCTTGCTCCAATAGTCTAGGAGCAATTAATAATGTTATTATATAACCTCCAACTGCACCACCAAAATGAGCATCGTGACCTATGTTGCCTATTTGTTTTTTCATTCCATATATTGAATATAACAAATACCCAATACCAAAAACAAATCCAGGAATAAAAAAATTAATTTCCATCCATGGATCAAATAATATAGCCGAATAAATAATACCCATTACAGCTCCACTTGCTCCAACAGCAGAATAATGGTAATCCTTTTTATGAAAATAATACGAGAGTAAACTACCTGTAATTAAACTTGCAAAATAAACTACAAGAAAACTAACTTCACCAATACGATAAATTACTCCATTTGCAAAAAAAAATAACGTTACCATATTAAATAATAAATGCTGTGTATTAACATGTAAAAACCCAGAAGTTAACATTCTTAACTTTTCTCCTCTGTTTATAGCTCCAATGTTAAATTTGTATTTTTCGAAAAAAGAAAAATCATTAAAACCTTTAATAGATACTAATACATTTGCTACTATTAATAGTATTGTTACAAGATTTAAATTGCCCATAAAGTATTCCGTTTTTTAAATATAGCATATATTTGCTTCTACAAATCTAAAACTAATTCATGCAATTATTAGCTTACATTTTAATTTATCCATTTTTTTGGTTATTATCAATATTGCCTTTTAGAATATTGTATGCGTTTTCAGATTTAATTTACCTTTTTATTTATCGCATTTTCGGTTATCGCAAAAAAGTAGTCCAAGACAATCTAAAATTAGTTTTTCCAGAAAAGTCTTTAAAAGAGATAAATACCATTACAAAAAAATTCTATCATCATTTATGCGATATGATAGTTGAAGCCATGAAATCTATGACTATTTCTGAAGCTGAGATGAAAAAACGCTACACATTTACAAATATTGAATTGCTTAAAAAACTAGAAGACCAAAATAGAAGTGTTATCATAATGTGTGGCCATTATGCGAGTTGGGAGTGGATTTTTATTTTACAAACCTATGTTAGTCATAAAGGCTTTGCTGTTTACAAAAGATTAAATAATAAATATTTCGACAGATTAATTAAGCGTATTCGCGCAAAATATAACAGCCATTTAATTACTACCAAAGAAACTATTACAACTCTAAAAGCCTCTCATGCTAAAAACGAATTAACAATTACTGGCTTTGTTGCAGATCAATCTCCAAAATTAAATAAAGCGCACCATTGGAATAGTTTTATGGGAGTTACTGTACCAATTCATACTGGAGCCGAAATGCTGGCAAAAGAATTAAACCAAGCTGTTGTGTTCTTTGATGTTAGAAAAATGAAACGCGGCTATTACCAAACCACTTTTAAAACTATAGCAGAACACCCAAAAGAATTTAAAAACTACGAGATTACAGATATTTTTAAATCTTTTATTGAAGAACAAATAAAAGAACAACCAGAATATTACTTATGGACACATAAGCGTTGGAAACACCGAAATAATGTACCTGCTGAGTTTCAATAAGAACAAAAAAGATTAATTAGAAGTATACTTAGAATAAAAAATTAAAACTTCATTTTCATTATCAATTAAACTTAAATCACCATTGTTATCGAGTTTAAAACTCCAACCAAATGGTTCTTTTTCAATACGATAAATTTTAGAATTAGATTTTATTTCTAACAATTCTAATTTTTGTAATCTTTCATTTTGTTTATGGTAAATGTTGCTATCAGACAGTTCTATAAACTCAAAAAAAACAAGTTCTTTTATGTTTTTAAATGATTGTTTTTGCTATATTCCTATAGCTTTAACTTGGTCTAAAGCTTTAATTTTTTTTTGATAATTTAAAACCTCATAAAGGTCTTTACTAACAGAATTACTTTCTAGTAAGTTCAACTTTTTTAATAAGTTAGCATGTCTATTATTTTCTCCATAGACAGAGTACCCATAAAAATTATTAGCAACTGCTTCAAGTTGATATGCTGGATATTGAATTAGTTTAGCATCTCCTCTAACAGTAACACATTTCTTAATTATTGGCCAAAACGCTAAAGTAGATGGTCCATAATTATTATGTGTTAAGTGCATTTCTGGAACAATATTATTAGATTTATAACTTTTTACACCATGAATTTCTAACATTAAAGCAGTTCTCATCATATGTGTTATAGAAATAGAATCATGCTCTTCTGTTGTGTATTTTCCGATTTCTAAAGCGTCTTGATCTAATTTTAAAAGTTTATCCCAATACATATTAATTTCAGCTTCAGTTTTTAACTCAGAAACTTCTTTTCTATAATCATTTAGAAGTGTTCTATTTGAACAAGACGAAATAAAAATAAAAAGAATTAAAATGTATAATATATTTTTCAAAGTAATTTACAACTCAAACCAACCATCAACTCTAAGCTCTTGACTTGGCACAAAAGTCTTATGGATAAATTCGTTATTAGCCTTATTATATTCGTAATCTTTTGACCATTCTATATGGTTTTCGGCTAAAGCAATTAAACTATCACATACGTAATCTATCTCATTACAGGTAGTTGTTGGATGAATAGACATACGAATCCAACCTGGTTTATGAGTTAAATCTCCAGAAGTAATTTCGCAAGTTAAAGCGTTAGATTTTTCACGATCTACATTTAGTAAATAATGCCCATAAGTTCCTGCACAACTACAACCACCACGTGTTTGTATTCCAAATCTATCATTAAGTATTTTTACTCCTAAGTTAAAGTGCAAATCTTCAATGTAAAAAGAAATAACACCTAAACGGTCTTGCTCGTTTGGTGCTAAAATTTTTATGTTATTAATAGCTCCAAGATTTTTGAATACTTGATGCAATAATTCATGTTCACGATTTAGAATATTTTTCACTCCCATTTCCTCTTTTAATC